>ERZ779880.870-NODE-870-length-32251-cov-26.564356_pt1 | contig 32251 bp, 26 predicted proteins | sample MGYA00511555_ERZ779880 | MGnify/ENA primary metagenome ERZ779880 (study PRJEB29588, sample SAMEA2145815) | human gut metagenome | biome: human gut; feature: human-associated habitat; material: faeces | place: Denmark | collected 2008/2010 ... | reverse complement strand
CATCGAGACATGTGTATCGCATGCTCCGGGAGTTCGTGGATTTTGCCAATGTATTCAACTAATTCTCAATTTAGCAGTCCACGCCAAGCTTGCGCAGTTCCTCTTCCGCCTGCTCTTTGGTCAGGAAGTGGATGCCATGGATTCCCTGTTCTTCGGCGGCTTCGACGTTCTTCAAGGTATCATCCAGGAATACGCTCTCTTCTGCCTTCAATCCATAACGTTTCAAAAGCAATTGATAGATCTCCGGTTCCGGCTTGATCAGATGCTCCTTATAGGACAGGATACCGCCCTCCATCTCCGGCAGGAAATTCAATGCGTCTGCACACTCTACCTCGGCCTTGTGGGAAAAATTAGACAGATAATACACATGGTATCCTTTTGCCTTTAATTCCTGTAGCCAGGGGATTGCATAGGCTCTCGGAGTTACTATTCCGGCAATACTCGTAAATGCCTGATACAGCTCCTGCTCCAGCTGTGGTGCATCTTTTACAAACGCAGCCAGTACCTGTTCATCCGTCCAGGTACCGCGATCATACTCTGCCCATGCCGGATGCATCACGGATGCTTTAGCGATCTTTTGAATCATCTCCGCATCGAATCCTTTGTCTGCCAGAAATCCTTCCCAGCGATAATCAGTCAGTACATTTCCAATATCAAATATTATATTACGTATCATCTTATCCCGTCTCCTATCTGTTTGTACATTCCCTTGCATACACCATCTGCATCATTAATATCGGCCTCTTTATACCGTAGCAGCTGCCGCATCCAGTTCCATGATCTCCAGCAGCTTCTCCGCCGCCGGCGCCATAGGCATTTTCGTATTCCTTACAACACAGAACTGTCTCTTCGGTATCATTTTATTGAACCTGAGTTCAAAAAGCAGACCGGATTCCACATAATCTCTGGCAAAATCCCGCATCACACAGCCCACACCAAGATTCCTCCTGACAAACTGTACGATCATATCACTGGTGGCCAATTCAAACTCCGGCTGCACATAGACACCGTTGCCCGCAAGGAATTCATCCATATAACTTCTGCTGCTGGTATTTTTCTCCAGAAAAATAAGGGGCAGGCTCTCCAGTTCCTGAAAATCCAGCATTTTATTTTTATACCCGAAAAATCTTCTCCCGGCCACAAACACATCCTCGATCTCCCGCACGGGGATCATCTGAATATCCGGTCTGTCTGGAAAAGGAGTGCTGACGATTCCGAAATCAATCCTTCCCTCTCTTAGAGAATTCAGTGTCTCCGGGGTGGGAGCATTGGATACGATTACTTTAATGCCGGGATACTTCTCATGAAATTTTTCAAGATAGGGAAGCAGATAGAACTGCAGTGTCATATCGCTGGCACCGATCCGGACTTCACCCAGCTCCATATTCTGCATTTGGTGGACCTTCTTCACCCCCAGTTCGATCTGTTCGTATCCTTTTGCCACATAGGAATATAACAATTCTCCCTCACCGGTCAGGCGCACACCTTTTGCCGCCCGGTGGAAAAGCGACACATCCAAAGTGTTTTCCAGCTGCTTGACAGCCTGACTGACCGCCGGCTGTGAAATGGACAGTTCCCCTGCTGCCTTCGTCACACTTCCGCATTTTGCCACATAATAAAATACTTTATATGCCTCCAGGTTATTGATCATAGTGTCTCCCATCAATCCCGCAAACCGTTTTGAGAAAAAAGGGCATAGGCTGCATCTTCTGCCGCGCCATGCCCTTTTCCTGCATTACTATAAATCATAAGCTCACGAATTCGTGCTATCGCACTCTACATCCTGCTTCGCAGGGTATTTCGTATTATACTCTATCATTATTTCTTCAGAGGACTCTCACGATAAATGATATCTTCTCTTCCGGGGCCGTTGCTGACCATGGTGATAGGGAAGCCGATCTGCTCCTCAATGAACTCTACATACTTTCTGCAGTTCTCAGGCAGATCCTCGAATTTTTTGATGCCGCGGATATCACACTTCCATCCGGGGAGTTTCTTCAGTACGGGCTTAGCCTTCTCCAGCTTGTAGGTTACAGGGAAATCAGTGGTCACTTCGCCATTGATCTCATAGCCTACACATACAGGGATCTCCTCCAGATATCCCAGTGCATCCAGTACGGTAAATGCTACATCGGTAGCGCCCTGCAGACGACAGCCGTACTTGGTAGCTACACAGTCGAACCAGCCCATACGTCTGGGGCGTCCGGTGGTAGCGCCGAACTCACCGCCGTCACCGCCGCGGCGGCGCAGCTCATCTGCCTCGTCACCGAAGATCTCAGATACGAAAGCGCCTGCTCCTACTGCGGAAGAATATGCTTTACTTACAGTAACGATCTGCTTGATCTCATAAGGAGGGATACCTGCACCAATGGCACCGTATGCTGCCAGGGTGGAGGAAGAAGTTACCATAGGATAGATTCCGTGGTCCGGATCCTTCATGGTACCTAACTGACCCTCTAACAGAATGGTCTTGCCTTCCTTCAGTGCCTTATCCAGGAATGCAGATACATCGCATACGAAAGGTGCGATCATGTCACGATACTCATGCAGGGTATTTAACAGTTCCGCGGGATCGATCAGCGGCTTATGATACAGATGCTCTAAGATGACATTCTTCATCTCGCTGACGCGCTGTACCTTTTCCTCTAACAGTTCGTCATCAAATAACTCACTTACCTGGAAACCGATCTTCGCATACTTATCGGAATAAAAAGGTGCAATGCCGGACTTGGTGGAACCGAAGGACTTGCCACCCAGTCTCTCTTCCTCATACTGATCAAATAAAATATGATAAGGCATTACCATCTGTGCACGGTCGGATACCAGAATCTTAGGCATGGGAACATTTCTGTCTGTGATAGACTTGATCTCCTTCATAAGGATGGGAATGTTCAATGCCACACCGTTACCGATCACGCTGGTGGTATGATTGTAAAATACTCCGGAAGGAAGAGTGTGCAGAGCAAATTTACCATAATTGTTCACGATAGTATGTCCTGCATTTGCGCCGCCCTGAAAACGTACGATAATGTCCGCTTTCTCTGCCAGCATATCTGTGATCTTTCCTTTTCCTTCGTCGCCCCAGTTGGCTCCTACAACTGCCTTTACCATGTTTTCCTCCATTCTTCATCACGATTCGTGATAAATCTAACTCAACTCTCTTACTCTTTTGAGAGAACAATGTTTCTCTCACACTATCTCTTAGTATACAACACTTTGTGATATAAGTAAAATCAATATTTATTATATTTTATATAATCTGTGATTATTGTGCTCCATCCCAGCAATAGGTACAGAGTTTATCTCTTCCGATCCCCACAGACTCGATCATGTCATCCAGTCTCTGGAACTGCAGGGTAGTGAAGTTCAGCTGCCTTCCTATCCTGCCTACCATTTCTTCATACTCCGGCGTATCCGGATCCACATAGTTCTTCAGGTCAATCTGTCTGTCTTCCTGCTCCATCTCCTTGATCACACGGCGGGTGATCAGATCCATCTCGGAGGAGGATCTGGAGAAGTTCAGATACTTACAACCGTATAACAAGGGGGGACATGCCGGACGGATATGTACTTCCTTCGCACCGCTCTGGTATAAAAATTCCGTCGTCTCTCTCAGCTGTGTACCGCGGACAATGGAATCATCAATGAGCAACAGGCTCTGATCCTGGATCAGGTCATGTACCGGAATCAGCTTCATCTTCGCGATCAAATTTCTCTGGGTCTGTATCGTCGGCATAAAAGATCTCGGCCAGGTCGGTGTATATTTGATGAACGGGCGGGAGAAAGGAATCCCCGAACGGTTCGCATATCCCACTGCATGGGCGGTACCGGAATCCGGCACACCGGCTACGATATCCGGCTTTACATGATCACGCTCCGCGAGCTTGGCGCCACACTGATAACGCATTTTTTCAACACTGATTCCTTCGTAAGAGGAAGAAGGATATCCGTAATATACCCACAAAAAGGTACAGATTTTCATGTCTTTTCCAGGCTGTACCAGCGTCCGCACACCCTCCGGTGTCACCACGGCGATCTCTCCCGGTCCCAGTTCACGTACCGGCTGGTATCCCAGATTCAGATAAGCAAAACTTTCAAAGGAAACACAATATGCCCCTTCCTTTTTGCCCACGGCCACAGGAGTACGTCCCATCTTATCTCTGGCCGCATAGATTCCCTTCGGTGTCATGATCAGAAGCGTCATGGAACCTTCAATGATCTCCTGGGCGTACTGAATGCCCTCTACCAGGTTATCCTTCTGATTCACAATGGCTGCCACCAACTCCGTGGCGTTGATGTCTCCGCCGCTCATCTCCAGAAAATGGGAATGTCCTTTTGCGAACAGATCCTTTATAATGGCATCAGTATTATTGATCTTGCCAACCGTGGTGATGGCATAAGTTCCGTGATGGGAACGCACCATCAGTGGCTGTGGTTCAAAATCTGAGATACATCCGATACCGAGATTGCCCCGCATTTCATTGACATCCTTGTCGAATTTGGTACGAAACGGCGCATTCTCGATGTTGTGAATGGCTCTGTTATAACCTTCCTCTTTGCTGTAGACTGCCATTCCGGCGCGTCTGGTTCCCAGATGGGAATGATAGTCTGTTCCGAAAAACAGATCAAATACACAGTCTTCTTTTGCTGCGACTCCAAAAAATCCACCCATTTTTATCTATCTCCTGCTCTCTCTGATATTTCTCCGCAACGCAGAAAACCGCCATTGGCTCTCCTGGTCAAATGACGGATTTCTGTGATGATATGATTTCTATTTATACATTGATCTCTGCCTTTATGCCCAGAAGATCTTTGTTGGCTTCCAGAATCGGATGGATCACGTTCTTTAAGAATGCTTCCACCTGTTCCTTAGAACGTCCGATATACTTAGAAGGATCCATGGATGCCTTCAGTTCCTCCAGTCCCATGGGGAATGCAGGATCTGCGGCGATCAGCTCTAACAGATTGTTTTCTTTTCCTTCTACCTTCACGTTGCGGCCCGCCTCCATGGACAGCTCACGGATACGCTCATGCAGCTCCTGACGGTTGCCGCCTAACTTTACAGCATCCATCATAATATTCTCGGTAGCCATGAAGGGCAGCTCGCTCATCATATGCTTCTCGATCACTTTCGGGTATACTACCAGACCGTCCACAACATTCAGGCACAGATCCAGGATGCCGTCGATGGCAAGAAAGCCTTCGGGAATGGACAGTCTCTTATTTGCAGAGTCATCCAGCGTTCTCTCGAACCACTGGGTAGCGGAAGTGATCGCGGGATTCAGTGCGTCCACCATCACATAACGGGACAGAGACGCAATGCGCTCACTTCTCATGGGATTACGCTTATATGCCATTGCGGAGGAACCGATCTGATTCTTCTCAAACGGCTCTTCCACTTCCTTCAGGTGCTGTAACAGGCGGATATCATTGCTCATCTTGTGTGCGGATGCTGCAATACCTGCCAGTACGTTGGCTACTCTGGTATCCACCTTTCGGGAATAGGTCTGGCCGGATACGGGATAGCACTCCTTGAAGCCCATCTTGGCAGCGATCATGGGATCGATCTTGTCGATGGTCTCCTGATCCCCGTTGAACAGTTCCAGGAAGGATGCCTGGGTTCCGGTGGTTCCCTTGGAGCCTAACAGCTTCATGGTACCAAGAACATGATCCAGATCTTCCAGATCCAGAGAGAACTCCTGCAGCCACAAGGTTGCTCTCTTACCTACGGTCGTAGGCTGTGCAGGCTGAAAATGAGTAAATGCAAGGGTAGGCTGTGCCTTATACTTATCTGCGAAGTCAGCCAGTTCCTTCATGACATTGATCAGCTTTTTTCTGACTAATTTCAATGCCTCTGTCATCACGATAATATCGGTGTTGTCACCCACATAACAGGAGGTTGCACCCAGATGAATGATTCCGGCTGCCTTGGGGCACTGCTGTCCGTATGCATATACATGGCTCATAACATCATGACGTACCAGCTTCTCACGCTCTTTTGCCACATCATAATTAATGTCCTCTGCGTGTGCCTTCAGTTCCTCGATCTGCTCATCTGTGATGACGGGTTTCCCGTCCTGGGACAGTCCCAGCTCTTTCTCCGTCTCTGCCAGTGCGATCCACAGTTTTCTCCATGTGCGGAATTTCATATCCGGGGAGAAAATATACTGCATCTCCTTACTGGCGTAGCGTTCGGATAACGGGCTCTGATATCTGTCTGTACCTGTACTCATTTGTCTTGCTCCTCTTATTTTCTAATTATTACAACTATTCGAGCCATCTTACGAATAGTTATCATTTATTTGTCAAAATCTCCGCGGATATCTTCCGCAGGCGGTTCCATAGGGTATTTGCCGGTAAAGCAGCCCTTACAGATACCGAGCTTACCGCCCACCAGTTCTTCCAGTCTCTCGATCTTCAGATAGTCCAGACTGTCTGTACCGATGAGGTCACTGATCTCCTTCACGGAACGGTTATATGCGATCAGCTGGTCTCTCGCCGGAACATCTGTGCCGAAATAGCAGGGCCACAGAAAAGGCGGTGAGCTGACTCTCATATGGACCTCCTTCGCTCCTGCCTCCCGCAACATCTTCACGATACGGTCGGAGGTGGTGCCGCGGACAATGGAATCATCGATCATGATGACACGCTTGCCTTCCACGGCTTCCCGGATAGGATTTAACTTGACCTGTACACTGCTCTCTCTGCTCTTCTGCTTCGGCTTGATAAAAGTTCTGCCCACATAGGCATTTTTCACGAATCCCATACCATAAGGGATTCCGGACTGCATGGAATATCCCATGGCAGCGCAGTTGCCGGACTCCGGTACGCCGATGACCAGATCCGCATCCACCGGGGAATCCATAGCCAGGAACTTTCCTGCCAGGATACGGGAATCATACACGCTGATCCCATCGATAAAGCTGTCAGGTCTGGCGAAATAAATATACTCAAAAATACATCTTGCGGTATCCGCAGGCTTCAGCACATGGCTGGTGTCGGACTCGATCCCCTTCTCCGGAGATATGGTCACGATCTCACCGGGTAACACATCCCGGACAAATTCAGCTCCTACCGTATCCAGAGCGCAGGTCTCACTGGACAGGAAATAGGTATGGTCTCTCTTACCGATACATAACGGCTTAAAACCATAAGGGTCTCTGGCGCCGATCAGCTTCCTCGGAGACATCACCACCAGGGAGTACGCTCCCTTGATCTTCATCATGGCTCTGCCCACCGCTTCCTCTACGGATTTGGAATTCAGACGCTCTCTGGCAATATGGTATGCAATGACCTCAGAGTCAATGGTGGTCTGGAAGATAGCACCGGTGTACTCTAACTCTCTCCGCAGTTCCGGAGCATTGATCAGATTACCGTTATGTGCCAGTCCCAAAGTACCCTTTACATAATTCAATACCAGAGGCTGTGCATTTTCTCTGGTAGAACCGCCCGCCGTGGAATAGCGGACATGTCCCACACCAATATCCCCCTTTAACTTCTCGAGATGTTCGGGTGTAAATGCCTCATTGACCAGTCCCATATCCTTGCTGCTTAAGACTTTCCCTTTCGGTCCGTTTGTATCGCTGACGGCGATACCGCAGCTCTCCTGACCTCTGTGCTGCAATGCCAGAAGTCCGTAATAGATCGTAGATGCCACATCGTGTCCGTCAAAGTCGTACACACCGAAGACACCGCATTCTTCCTTTAATTTGTCGTTATTTTCTGTCTGGATATAAATGTTGTCCGTCACTTGTAAGCCTTACCTTTCCTGCCTGCCCCCGCAAAAAGGAATACCCAAAATTATTATTTACAGATCCTTTCCTGTCAGCATCTTGTATGCCTGAAGGTATTTGCCGATGGTCTTCTCCACGATCTCCTCCGGCAGCTTCCAGCCCTTTTCAGGATTGGCTTTCAGCCAGTCACGGGCGAACTGTTTGTCAAAGGAAGGCTGGCCATGTCCGGGCTCATAGCCGTCTACCGGCCAGAAACGGGAGCTGTCGGGAGTCAGCACTTCATCTCCCAGTACCATATTGCCGTTCTCATCCAGACCGAATTCGAACTTGGTATCTGCAATGATGATTCCTTTGGTCAATGCGTAATCCGCACACTTTTTATAAATAGCGATGGTATAGTCACGAAGCTTGGCAGCATATTCTGCACCCTTTCCGGGGAAACGCTTCTCCAGATATTCCACACTCTGTTCGTAGGAGATGTTCTCATCATGATCTCCGATCTCCGCCTTGGTGGAAGGGGTATAGATGGGCTCAGGAAGCTTATCTGCCTCCTTCAAACCTTCCGGAAGCTTGATGCCGCATACGGTACCGTTCTTCTTGTAGCTTTCCCAGCCGCTTCCGGTAATGTATCCACGAACGATGCACTCGATGGGGAGCATGTTCAGCTTCTTGCACATCATGCTGTTGCCGTCAAACTTCGGCTGTCTGAAAAATTCCGGCATATCCTTAACATCAGCGGATACCATATGATTGGGGATCACATCCTCAGTCATATCAAACCAGAATTTTGACATCTGGGTCAATACAGTTCCTTTCTTCGTTACTGTGTTGTCCAAGATCACATCAAAGCAGCTGATACGGTCAGTTGCCACCATGATCAGGGTATCTCCGTTGTCGTAGATCTCACGAACTTTGCCTTCCTTGATCGGTTTCATTTCCTGTACGCTCATACCATCAGTCCTCGCATTCTTATGTTTTTCAGTCTTTTATTGAAACAGGTGTGGGCAAGATACACCCACACCTAATAGATAAACAGATTTGCGAAAAAAAATCAATATGTTTTTACTGCAACTTACCGATAAATTCCCGAACCCGGACATTTTCCGTTGTAAAAAGTGCTTCGGGAGAACCTTCCTCCACGATCACACCCTGTTCCATGAAAATAATGCGGTCGGATACTTCTCTGGCAAACTGCATTTCATGAGTCACGATGATCATGGTCATATGTTCACTTGCCAGCTGTCTGATCACCTTTAATACTTCTGCCGTCAATTCCGGATCCAGTGCTGAGGTCGGCTCATCGAAGAACAGGATCTTAGGCTGCAGTGCCAGTGCCCTGGCTATGGATACTCTCTGCTGCTGTCCGCCGGACAACTGGTAAGGGTAGGCATCTGCCTTATCCGACAGTCCCAACTGTGCTAAAAGCTTCTCCGCCCTCGCCACGGCTTCTGTGCGGCTTACCTTATCCACATGGATCGGCGCATCGATGATATTTTTCATCACCGTATAATGGGGAAAAAGGTTAAAATTCTGGAATACCAGTCCAAAACATTTACGGATATTATGTAATTCCGCCTTCGATGCATATTCGCACTGTACTCTGCCGTTTTTATCCGTTTTCTCTGAAGCTGCCGTCTGCCCTAAATAGATCAGCTCACCGCCGTCCATTTTTTCCAAAAGCGTTGCACAGCGAAGCAGTGTGGACTTCCCGGAACCGGAGGGACCGATGATGGAGACCACCTCTCCCTTTTTCACGGTCAGGGAGATATCCCGTAGCACTCCGTTTCCATCAAAGCTTTTTTTCACATGATTCATTTCTAAGAGGATTTCGCCGTCTGTCTGTTCCATATACGATACTCCTGTCTGTCACCTATCTGTAATAAGATGTCTTCTTCTCCAGGTATTCCATGAAGGATGCCACAACGAGATTAAAGATATAATAGAATACACCTGCCGCCAGCAACGGAACCACACTGGTCTGTGCTGCTCCGATCTGCTTCGCGACTGTAAACATCTCCGCGATGGAAATGGTAAATGCCATAGAAGTATCCTTGACTAATGTGATAGTCTCATTGGTCACCGGCGGAAGCACCCGCTTCACCACCTGCGGCAGAATGATCTTCACGAAAGTCTGTGCCTTACTGTAGCCCAGTACCTGCGCAGCCTCATACTGTCCCACCGGAATAGATTCGATCCCCGCACGGTAGATTTCCGCAAAATATGCTGCATAGTTGATCACGAATGCCACGATCACCGCCGGGAAACGATACCCCGTTCCCACGTGCATGCGGAACACATAAAAGGGTGCGAAATACACCACGATAATCTGCAGCATCAGAGGGGTTCCTCTCATGATGGATATGTAAATTTTGGAAATAATGCGGATCACCTTACATCCCGACATTCTTCCGAAGGCTACGATCAACCCAAGAGGAAGGGAGAATAAAAGGGTCAGTACAAATATTTCCACCGTTATCAGAAAGCCCTCTGCCAGCTGGGCACTCATGGTCAGCAAACTCATGAAATCTACTCCTTAATTATCCTGACTTACATCAATTATCTTTTGTTATTTACCGAGGCAGACACTGTCGGTCAGTCCCCACTTTTCAGCGATCTGTGTGAAAGTACCGTCTGCTGCCATCTCATCGAGGGTCTTCTGCACGGTATTTCTTAACTCATCGTTACCCTTTAAGAAACCAACGGCGTACTGCTCTACTGCCAGCTTGTTGTCCTCACCCTGCAGCATAACGAACTTCCCTGCTTCTCTCTGGGCAATCTGGTACTGTGCCACACCGATATCGATAGCTACGGCATCTACCGCACCCTGCTCCAGATCCATGAATGCAGTGTTATAATCCGCATACTCGATCAGCTGTGCAAAGGAATCACGAAGTGCAATGTTATCGGTGTTCTCTTCATCATTCAGTGCAGCCAGTGCGGAAGAATCCTTCTGTACCGCTACAACCTTGCCTGCCAGCTCTTCCTTATTCTGTACACCGGAAGCTGCTGCTACGACGAACACCTGGCTGTTATCCACATAGGGCTCGGTCCAGGTGTAGGCATCCTCTCTGCCGTTCATGGTGAACCCGTTCCAGATACAGTCAATAGCTCCGGAAGAAAGCTCCATATCCTTTGCATCCCAATCAATGGGCTGCTTTACCAGTTCCCAGCCCTGTCTCTTGCATACTTCCGCTGCCAGATCCAGGTCAAAGCCTACATATTCTCCATTGTCATCACGATATCCGTAAGGGGGAAATTCCGCATCAAAACCTACGGTACATGTCTTATCAGATCCTTTAGAACCACAGCCGGTAAGAACACCTGCTGCCATGCTGATCGCCAATAATGCCACTAATACTCTTTTCATAATACATCCTCCCGTTCTGCCACTCACTGTTGGCCGCATTGTATACTTTAGCATGGTAAATTGCTAACACGGTGTCATAGTAACATAACGGGAGGGTCTTGTCAATTCTTTATCGGTCGTAACGCTCCACCATCGAGAGAATTTCCTTTGCATATCTGGGGTATGCTGCTGCTACATCCTTCACTTCGTTCCTGGCGGTCTCCGCCACCTCCTGGTTGTAATCCATCTGTTTGCGGAGCGCCTGTCTTCTCTGAATGAGTTCATGTCGGATTTCCACCATTTCGCGTTTATCCAAAAGAGCTGCCGTCTGACCGATCCAGCGTTCCGGCATCTGTACCCGATAGTTAGACAGCTGTTCCACCAGTTGCTTCTGGTAATATTCGATCTTGGCTTCCGCCTCCGCGAACTGTTTCCGTTCTTCCTTTTCATCCTGGTACATTTTCCACAGCTTTTCCAGTCTGGCTGCACTGTCCGTATTATATTTCAGATACAGATATTCCATCAGCTGACAGTTGTTCACATACCTGATCTTTACTTTGTTCTGCAACTGGATCAGTTTATTGATGGTCTTCTCCACACGCTGCAATTCCCTGTCACTGTCCATGTATTTGATACACACATAGGAGATTGCCACTGCGCCGGCGCCTACCGCCAGGAAATATCCCACGTAAGTATCCATTTCAAATGCAAACTGCAGAACAGCCAGCATGATCACGCACACGATCAATGCCGTCAGGAAGATCACCGCCATTCCCCTCTGATTGTTCATCAGATTCTCCAGTTCATTTCTGCGATATTCATAGGCATGCCGTTCTCCATCCAGTCGATGCAGATCCTGTCGTACCAGATTGCCGTATTTTTCGCCTTCCCGGATCTTCTGAATCCCTTCTTCGATCTCATCTTCTCTTTTACGGATGGCATAATAATCCGCATCTTTCATCCGGTTTTTCTTCTCACGATATTTACTGCGTTCCTGTTCCAGCGCAGATATTTTACCTGCGGTACGGTTGATCTCCCCTCTCTGCTGTGCAGGTAACGCCTCAATCTCTTCCATATCCGTCAGGTACGATGTTACCAGTGTATATTCCCCGGTGAGCAGATCGATCTCCCTGGAAGCTTCCGCTATCTGCTCCAGGCAGTTCACAATGTAACGTTTCCGCTGATCTTCCTCTTCAAAATTTACACCGTTACGTGTATAGACCAACTGTTCCCAGTCATCCTCTTCCACCGGTTCTGTTTTTTTCTTAAAAAAGCGTTTCCACCACGCCATAGTTTTCTCCTGTCCGTTCCAGTCCTGTTATATGCTGACACTCGTCCGATAACTGTTTTTCAATGCTGTGATGAGTCTCTCATTTTCCGCATCATATTTCTGTCTGTCATTTGCGCGCCATTCTCTTCGCAGTTTCAACTGCCGGAATTCCGGCTGCTGTTCCCATTCTCTCCCGAATTGTTCCATACTTTTCTCCAGTTCCAGAGATTCTGTATAGAATTCCGGGTTCCGGGCCGCAAATGCCACATAAGCATCTTCCGAAAGCTCCATGCGTTTTGCCGCAAGATAAGCATCCAGATGGCTTCTGTCCGGATCCGCCTGCCATGCCTCACGAAAATACTCTGCCGCCTTATCATAAAGCATCAGTCCGGTAAGGGCCACGCCTTTATTATGCAGGATCGCCGCCCTGACTTTTCCGGCCGGAAGCTCTCTTCCTTCTCTCTCCAGATCACTCCAGGTTTCCAATAGCATATCATATCCGCGAATGGCCGCGGCATATTTTCTTTTTTCCACCATATAGTCGATCTGGCTCTTACGTTTCTCCAGGTTGCTGAGTCCGGATCCCTGCTTCAGCACCTGTGCGACTGCCTGCAGCTCTTCTTCCCCATAGATTCCCACATACTGCAGAATCGTCAGCACGAAAACACTCAGTGACCCCTGTTTATGTACCATGGGGTACAATTGCTTTGCCAGTTCTCTGACCCTGCATTCCTCTCCGATCCAGTCCACCAGTTTATCATTCATGATAGACATATCCAGAAGAAACGCATTTTCCTTCAGGCAATAGCACAGTTCCTCCATGCAATAGACCCGGATCTCCAGTTCTTCTATATTATAGGCTGTCTCACAATATTCACCTACACACAGACTTGCCTTCATTTCCATTCTCATCTCCGTCCATCTTCATCTCCGGTCAGAGTTCGATCTCTTCCTTCCAGATGTGATGTGTTGCAGCACGAAATGTGCCAAATCCCAAATCCTCCAGTTCTACCTTGAGGTGTGTGTCATCCCGCATTTCCACGCTGATCCGCAGGCGGATGATTCCCTCCTGTAATTCTTCCGGTACGATTCTGGCGATCCGGTTCCCCTTGCCGGTCAGGGAAGTGATCAGGATCTCCACAGCTCGTCCCTCCAGCAGATAGAATTCCATGGTATTTTTGGCTTCATACCAGTTGATTCCGGCATCCAGCAATGCCTGATAGGATTCCTCTCCCTGTCTGAGAACCTTCATTCCGATATTGGATTTGAGTTTATCTTTTCCCAGAAACACATGATTTTTACCGGTTTCCCCGGGAGTCAGTCTCTCCATCATGCCATAACAGGCACCCTTGCTGAACAGATTATTGCCCTGGAAAACTCTCCTCCCCCTACACAGATAGCGCAGGGATTCCTTCATCCAGTCCCGGGAAAAAGCTTCACCGATCAGATATACCGAAGATATCATCTGATTTTCACACAGTTTTTTCGCGATCTCCTGCATTTTCTCATCGGATTCCGGTACCGGGAAAGGAAATTCCCTCTCCTCCATATATGCCACTACAGGTGTGGTATGCCGGTTGCATTCCATGCAGTAGGTACATATGGAAGCATCTCCATATTCGCATAATATCGTCTTATGCCGCCACAGTTCCTCCGGCTGGTACAGATTATAGTAATAAAAGCTCTCCACATGACTTTGGAAGCAGATCTGATCCGTCTTCAGATGAAGTCCCTCTGTGGCTGCTGTCAGCACTTCCAACATCCGATGATCCAATTCTTCGCAGGTGATCATCAGGGCACCGATACGTTCCGTATTTGTCACCTGAGATAAAAGACCCAGACTTCGTTTCAGGAAAAGCGTCAGCAATGCAACCGGATCAATCGGTGCGCCGTCGATCTGCACCGGTTCTCCGTCCCTGGCCAGCTTCAAAAGGTTCTCCACCAGAATTCCTTCTTCCTCCCCGGCATATCGTATTGCTTCACTTCCGTAAAACCACTGGTTGACTCCCTGTCTCTTACTGAGCGCCAGCGGAATTGTATAGACCGAAGATCCCGCTACGGAAGACAATGTTCTGATCTCTTCCTCACTACCCGTAACATAGCAGCTGATCTGCGCATATTTGTTGCCAAGATCATATCCGACGATTACTTTTTCGCTTCCCGGCAGTCGCATCTTCCTTCCGCCTCCTCTCTGTGGTCTGTCTGATCTTACTGCAGAGTGAACAGTCTGTGATCCAGATATTCTCTGCGGTAATATTCCTCCAGAAGATGATCCAGTGTATCATCATCCTGCAGCGTCATACTGATCATCATATCATTGACAATCTCGTATTTACTGTCCGGATTATCATTCATGATATCACTCTTCTGTAAGCTTCCGCTCTCCGTCAGTTGTTCTCCGTTTGCGGATTCTTCCATAATATAATACTGAATATTCTCACCAAAAAAGAGCACAAACTCTTTGAAAAATACTCCACTGTATACTTCCTGCATGTATTCCGACAGATAATCCTCCGCCTGTCCGTTCTCATGCAGCATCACATAATGAATTCTTGCCCGGACACCGCCTTTGGTATGATACTCCACAATGGTCTTGTCCTTTAGTTCCTGCAGCTCGGGAAGGCAGTCCTTATATTCCCGGAAAAAGTTCAGATGAATATGCTCTTTCATCATTTCCTGCAGGAAGTCCCGGATCAGCAGCTCATCTTCTCTCTCCAGCCTGTCTCTGTTCTCCGCATAGAATTTCAGATATGCCAGTTTACAGATTCTCTGTGTCTCTTCCCCCCGCAGATAGCAATTACGGATTTCATGAAAAATGTATTCCTCCGTCAGTTTTTCTCTACAGAAGTAATCATAAGAGCTCTGGATCAGAACCGCCTCTTCGATCTCCTGTCCGGCTCCCTGGGATACGTAATAGCGGAAAATATCCAGCCGTTCTCCCACAAATGCACCGGAAAACAACATCTGTACCAGAATTTTCTCACTGAGTTCATAGCAGTCTACTTCAAAAGATCTGGCTGCTTTCCAGATATCACGCAACTCTTTCGTCGTTCCCTGTACATAATGAGACAGATACTCCAAAACATTTCCGTTGTATTTTCCTCTGCGAAAAACAGACAATGCCGCCGCATATAAGGCAGGTTCTCCGTCATGTACGGACTGTGAGATCAGCGCATCCGTCAGGCGCAGCAATATTTTGGCTTCCACAAAATACGGTGTATACCGTTCGATCCACTGATATGCCTTCTCATAATTCCCCCGCAGTATCAGGAAACGCAGTACGGTCTCCCTCTGTTCCACCGTCAGATGTTCTCCAGCAAACTCCTGCAGATATTCATCCAATGCCTGCACATCATCGGCATCAAAATAAGCCTGCGCCAGCTCTACCGCTATTTTATGCCGCAGCTTCGGCTCCACGGCATCGGATGCCGCAAGTCTTGCCATACGCATTAACTTTGCGGAAGGCATAGCTTCTTCTCCTCTGTCATTTTGTGCAAAATACAGATCCAGTTCCACAGTATCCGGCACATAATGTTCCAACAGCCGCAGATATTTTCCGGGCACCAAAAGCTTTTCCAGCGTGTATTCCACATTTTTCAGGAATCTGTTCCCATAGGCATCCTCAAATGCAATGGTATAATCATTTCCGTAGATTGCCACCCATGCGATACCGTTCTGCAGTAAAGTCTCCGTCATTTTCAGGTTGCCCGGCTGACCGACGATCACCTTGCGTATTCTGTTATCTTCCACCCGTACCAGATGTGCAAACAGAAGACGGGAAAGGGGCTTTGCCATTGTCTCCGTCACAATCGCGGGCGTCAGGAATCCCTGATACAGCACCGCCAGATGTCTGTTAATGTGCTGTTTCTGAATCTGATCGATGACAAACCGTTCGATACGCGGTTCGTAATGTTCATACAATTCTTCGTATTCCGCCCTGTGTTTCAACAGATACGCATATAAAAAGGCACTGTGTTCGTAATCCAGATTGTTCTGGAACGAGAAATACATCAATATTACCTTCGGCAGTTCCGTTACGGAATCCATATCTGTCGAGGCCATATAATATTCATACAGATTGGTGATCCGCAGATGGCTTTCCACACCCTTCTCATACCAGCCAAAAGCATCCGTACCGGTCTTGCCTCCTTTGATCAACAGACTGCAGATTTCCTGCAGGATACGTACATCTTCTTTTTTCCCATATACTTTTTTCAGAATTCTGCACAAAAGCGGCGAATATTCCCGCACTCTGCCTGACAGATACAGAAGCTGCTCTAACAGGCTGTCACTGATCGCCTCCTGTCTGGCGCCAAAATGCAGCACCTGCAGTTCAAAACCGTTCAGCTTCCGCAACAATGCAGGATTGCTGTTCAGAAGTGCCAGTGCCTCCAGATAGATGACCGGACTGGTACATCCATACTGATATTGCTTCTCCAGGAACAGCCATTTTCCGGAAGCAGACCGGTTATACTCTTCCGACAGATACAAAAGCAGCCACGCCACCCGCCATCTGGTCCTGTCATAGCGATAGATCTGCTCCACCTGTTCCGCCATCTGCCTGGTATACTGGGGATCTCTGTGGATCAGTGTCGTCAGATACAGATAATATGCCCACAGATCCCCGCCGGCAGCTTTCTGTTCCTCCAGCATATCCGCTGCATGATCCAGGATCCAGCCGGCTTCATTGTATCTCTCTTCGGTAATCAGAAGTTGTGCCTGAAACAGTCTGGCCGATGCATCCCGTTCATCCATAGTCACCATACGTTCCACCAATTTGCCGGTCTCTGCCAGCCAGGTACCTGTTCCGATCTTACGTAATCTGAAATCCTCATAATATTTCATGATCTGTGCTCTGCACTGCATATGACTGTGGTCCGCATGCCGCACCGCCGTCATATCCCCCAGCTGTACCGTCACCGGGATCTCCAGCGACGTATAAGCATTGTATATATAGATCCTGCCGAAATTTTTACCGGGCCTGCATATACTGCTGTCGATATAGACCGGGAGTCTGCACCGGTTTCCCAGAAAATCGTCATCACTTAATGTTTCTTTTTCTGTGAAGACAAACTCTCCCTCACATTCGATCTGTAAATCGGTATATCCCCAGCCGTTTCTGACAATATTCAGGCTGTTCTCCGTCACCCCGTAATTACCTTCCGCTCTGGAAAGCTTTTTCACCAGTTCCTTTTCCTCTATCAGAAACTCTATCTGCTGCTTTTTATTGATACAGATCAGAAATTCCTCCACGTTCTGCTCATTGCCCTCATAGGCGGACAGCATACGATAGCAGCCATAAAAATGTTCATCATTCCCCTGGAACAGACGCCGGAAATCCGGATCATAGAATAACCGTACCGCTTCCGCCCAGTTACTTTTCGCCAGATTAGCAAAATGAAACAGATTCCTTATGGTACCGATGGAAGAATTCAATACGCCATGCTCCACGGTCACCACGAAAGGCAGATTGTATTCTCCCCTGTTGCTGACTACAGAAAAAGAGCCCTTCACCACATCCCCTTCCTCCAGATTCTCTCCATGGAAGCAATAAAAAATTTCTGCATCGGAGCCGGTAAACTGGTCTGTTATGCATTCCATCAGCAGATGGTCCGATATTACAGATCCTTTTACATAGCCTTCCGATGCAGAAAGGATGTGAAAAGAGCCTTCGTACGCTGTTCCCTGAGACAGGGAAATCTCTATTTTAGAGCAGGAGAATTCCAAAGAACCATTCTCATAATCGAAGTTTCCTCCTAAAATTCTATCAAGTATCTCCTGCATGTACCTTCACCCGTTCCCTGTTGTCAATTTGGATTTATTATACCAAATTTCGTACGTAAGGGCAAGGTGCCATACCTGTTAGTCCAGGTTTAATTTTTTATTCATGATGTAATAAGATACTCCGTACATGATCGCTGCCAGGAGCAGGCTGGTGATCACATTAATGTCATAGGCCGAATTGGCATTCACCGAGATTCCACTCTGACTGCTCATGACATTTGTACCAAACATGAAAGCACTCTGTACCGTGCTGCCGATGATGGAAGACAGGATCGTCACTCCCGCATAGGCCAGGATTCCCATGAACCCTTTATGTTTAGAAGACAGCTGACCGATCGTCAGGGCTCCGAACAGGGTGACCATAGCAATGAAAGGTCCTGCCACATAGGTTAAGAGCAGCGTGATCCCATAATGCAACAGATTGATCCCCATCTCTTCTTCGTATGTTCTGCCAAGTTCATAAAAAGCATCTGCCAGAAATTCCCAGATATTCCCATTATATTGTGTCAGTACACTACTCAGTTCACCGATATTTAAAAGTCCTGTCATCAGAGACACGATCAGTGCCACCACAGAGATACCGATGCCTATCGTAATGAACAGATACCAGACACCGGAGACCAGTACCTTGCTTAAAAACAGCTGGTTAGCTGTTACCGGCAGGGTGTGGGACAGATAGCCTTCATCCGTATACATACTGCGGTAAAAGCGGATTCCCAGAAAGATCAGCATTCCCCAGGTGGACGCCAACAGCATGATCACATACAGGATCAGTGTTGCCACAAAGGAAGAGACTACAAACCAGCTCTGTGCCGCATTTATATCATTGCCGTCCGCAATCTCCGCTACCAGCCCTCCCGGCATGCGTAATACCACGCAGCCGATCACGGTGACTACAAACATTCCCAGAAGCATCAGTGTACCTGCTCTCCAGATATTTTTCCATTCATATTTCATCAACTTTCCTAACATGCGAATACCTCCCTGAAGTAAGCATCTACAGACTTACCCTTCTCTTCTCTGATATTGTCAACGGATGTATATAACACCAATTGACCGTAGCGCATGAAGATCACTTCATCCAGCACCTGCTCCACATCCTCGATCAGGTGAGTGGAGATCAACACGGTAGCTTCCGGATTGTAGTTGTTGATGATGGTGCGCAGGATGTAATCTCTCGCTGCCGGATCCACACCGGCAATCGGTTCATCGAGAATATACAGGCTGGCATTCCGGCTCATCACCAGGATCAGCTGTACCTTTTCCTTTGTACCTTTAGATAAGGTCCGCATCTTCACCGTGGGGTCGATTCCAAGGCTTTTTAACATTTCTTCCGCACGTTCCCTGGAAAAGTCCGCTTAAAAATCCTGAAAATAATCCAGGATCTCCCGGATCGTCTGATTCATAGTCAGGTAAGTGCGGTCCGGGAGATAGGCCACCTTACTCTTAGTCGCCGGTCCCACGTTATTGCCATCGATCAGAATGGTTCCTTCCGTCGGTGTCAGCAGACCGTTCAGCATTTTGATCAGGGTCGTCTTACCACTGCCGTTGGGTCCCAGCAGACCAATGATCTTCCCCTTGGGAAGACTTACGGTCAGATGATTCACGGCCACATTGGTGCCGTATTTCTTGGTTAAGTTCACGATTTCCACCAAATTATTCATTTATTTTCCACCTCTCTTGATTATTTACCGGAATCCCCGGTCTCTCAGGACTGCATTTTAGCCAAGAGCTCTCTGATCTCCCCGGTGTCATACCCCAGCTCCTGCATATTGTCTATAAAGCTCCTCATATGACCGGCTGCCAGCTTCTCCCTCGTATTGGAGATCAGTTCCGTATCCTCCGTAACCGTTCTGCCGCTGGTCCTCTGCGTCATGATCAGACCACTCCGCTCCAGTTCCGCAAATGCCTTCTGCATCGTGTTCGGATTCACCGCTGCCACCGCCGCCAGATCACGGACGCTGGGGAGCTTCTCTCCCGGCTGATATTTTCCGGATACGATTTCCCGCTGGATCCGTTCTACCAGTTGTGCATAGATTGGTCTGTCAGCATCTAATTCCCACGCCATTCCTATCATCCTTTCTTAATAATTTTCATTTCGTTTTTACTTTTTCATATCTATTGTTTTGTTGTATTATTTGTATAATACAATAGTACGACATTCTTTGCATTCTGTCAAGAGGCTTTTCTTTTATAACAGTCTGGGAAAATTGCTTTCAAAAAACAGGAACTCCCGGTCGGAAGCAGTATCTGCCTCCAGCCGGGAGTTCTTGTTTTTACCGATATTGAAACAATGAACAGATCATTTCCAGATTGCTGTCAGGACATGTTCTCCTGTCATTTGGACAACGGTATCTGCGGTGATCGTCTGTCCGCTGTATTCCCAGCCGGCAAAGATGCTTCCTTCTTTGACCGGTTCCGGAAGTGTGCCATAGGTCTCACCGAAAGTCACCTGCTTGGATTCCGTGACCGCACCGTCTGCATCCGTGCCACCGTCATAGTCAAATTTCACTGTGAACTGTGCCGGTATCCAATGCGCGGTCAATGTCATATCGCCGGTAACTTTTTCCGACTGGAAATACCATAACACCGTCTCGCCTTCCTTTTCCGTATACCATCCGTCAAAGGTGTATCCGGGCTTGTAAGGTATCTCCGGCTCCGTAATGAACTCACCGTAGCGGATCTTCTGTGCGGGCACTTCGCTTCCGCCATCCGTATCGTACATAATGTTGAATCCACCGCGTACCGCGAAGAAAATGATCATTCCCACGATCACCACGATCAAAACACCGATCAGGCCGTCCAAAATGCGGATGGGGACATCCTTGCTTCCGTAGATACCGCGGCCGAACCATTTTCCCTTCGGGCGGACCGCCTCCTGTGTCTGTCCCGCCATTTCTGACGATGCGGTGACCTCTGCTGCCTTTTCTTCTGTATTCTCTGCTGTCACTTGTTCCTGATTCATAATCTTTCCTTTTCCTAATCTGACATAAGCAATTTCTTCATGCTCATATTATTTTACTCTCCACGCAGAAAACATCCTTTGCCTGCAGGCAGGCGCGGATGTTTTCTATGTGTGTGTCTTATATCATTACTTTCTTACCAGATACTTTCTCATATCGATCGCACAGGCAACCAGAATGATAAGTCCCTTGATCACATACTGCATGTTCATGTTGATGGACAGGAAGTTCAGTGCTACGAAGATGATTCTTAAGAGGAATACACCCAGTACAACACCGCTGATCTTACCGGTACCACCTACAAAGGATACACCACCGATAACGCAGGCTGCAATAGCATCACACTCATAGTTCAGACCGGTGTTGGCGGTATTGGAACCGATACGGGAGGACTCGATGAAACCTGTCAGACCGTACATAGCACCTGCCAGAGTATGCACCAGAATGGTAGTACGCATTACGTTAACACCGGATACCTTCGCTGCTTCCGGATTGGAACCGACTGCGAACATATTCTTACCGAAGGTTGTCTTGTTCCAGATGAACCACATAATGATAACAATGACAGCTGCCAGCCATACATAGTTGGGAATGGCGATTCTTGCTCCGCCGGCATTAAAGGATACTACGCTTCCTTTTACCACATCATTGAAATGCTGATCCAGACCGGACAGAGGCTGGCCGTTATTGCCGTTGATCATGATATACATTAACAGTAAACCATATACGATCAGCTGGGTAGCCAGAGTTACGATGAAGGGATGTAACTGGAACTTCGCCACGAAGAATCCATTGACCCATCCTACGATACCACCGACCAACAGTACGATCAGGATCACCAGAGGGATCGGAAGTACCGGAAGGTTCGGGAACATCTTGGTCGCATAGGTTACGGACTGCATCAGGGATGCGGTAATACATGCGGTAAGTCCTACCACACGTCCTGCGGACAGGTCAGTACCGGTCAATACGATACATCCCGCAATACCACAGGCAATGGGAAGGTTCGCTGCGGACAGGCTGATAATGTTGACAATGGAAGCCGCCGACAGGAAATTGGAGTTCTGGATGTAAGTGTAAATAATTGCTACGATCAGCAGGATGTACAACGCATTGTTCAGTAAAAACTCTTTCCAATAAGTTTTCTTGTCCTTGCTGTCCAGCTTCTTGTAATCTGCAAAATTTTGCTTTACGCCGTTAATTTTATTTTGAATTGCTTTGCCGGGATTCATACGCATATCCTCCTATACATATTTTGCAGCAAGAGACATGATCTCTTCCTGTGTCGTATTTTTGGCATCTACTTCTCCTGCCAGTCTGCCGCCGCTCATGACAAGTATTCTGTCACATACACCCAGCAGCTCCGGCATCTCCGAAGATACCATCAGGACAACTTTGCCCTTGTTCGCCAGATCGATGATCAGCTGGTAGATCTCATATTTTGCACCTACGTCGATACCTCTGGTAGGTTCATCCAGCATCAGCACCTCAGGCTCTGTGAGAAGCCATCTGCCGAGGATAACCTTCTGCTGGTTACCACCGGACAATGACCGGATCTTCGTCTTCTGAGAAGGTGTCTTGATGTGCATGGCATCAATAGCCCATGCGGTGTCCTTCTCCATGGATTTATCACTCAGATAAAATCCTGCTCTCTTATGCTTCTTCAGACTGGAGATCACCGTATTCTCCCGGATATTCAGGATACCGAAAATACCGGTAGCACGACGTTCCTCTGTCAGAAGTGCAAAGCCGTTTTTAATGGATTCTCTGGCATTGCGGTTCTTCACTTCTTTGCCGTCTAATTTGATCAGACCGTCTTTTCTGGTAGCAACGCCGAAGATATTCTCCAGAGTCTCCGTTCTTCCGCTTCCGTCCAGTCCGGCCAGGCCCACGATTTCACCCTTTCTGGCCTTAAAAGACACATCCTGCAACAGAGAATACCTTGCAGTCAGATGCTCCACTTCCAATGCCACTTCTCCGGGCTTGTTCGTCTTGGGAGGGAACTGATTGGTCAGCTCTCGTCCTACCATGAGTCTGATGATCTTATCTGTGGTCAATTCTTCTGCAGGCTCCGTTGCGATCCAGGTACCGTCACGCATGACGGTTACTTCATCTGCGATCCTAAGGATCTCTGCCATCTTGTGAGAGATATAAATAATACCGCATCCTCTGTCTCGAAGCATGTTGATGATCTTAAACAGATGCTCCACTTCTTCTTCCGTCAGGGATGAAGTAGGTTCGTCGAATACAATGATCTTACTGTTATAGGATACCGCCTTGGCGATCTCTACCATCTGCCTTTGTGATACCGGCATCGTACTCATAATTCTCTTGGGGTCTACTGCGATCCCCAGTTCTTCAAAAATCTTATTGGTGTCTTCCAGCATTTTATGCTCGTTGACCATAATACCTGCTGTCATGGGATAACGGCCCAGCCAGATATTATCCATGACATTTCTCTTCAGTGCCTGGTTCAATTCCTGATGAACCATGGCCACTCCGTTATTCAGTGCTTCTCTGGAATTCTTGAAATTAACTTCCTTGCCTTCCAGCTCAATCTTTCCTGCATCCTTACTGTAGATACCGAACAGACACTTCATCAAGGTGGATTTACCGGCGCCGTTCTCTCCCATCAGCGCGTGTACCGTTCCCTTTTTTACGGTCAGGGATACATGATCCAGTGCCTTTACGCCGGGGAATTCCTTGCATATGTCTGTCATCTGAAGCAATACTTCCTGTCCCATACGCATCCTCCTATACATAAAGAGCAGCTGCTGCCCGATGCAGCAGCCGCTCTTTTTATTTACTTGTTATTCAGATCATTCTCCGGTATAAGTAGCGTAAGGGATGTAAATCTTGTTGCTAACCTTCTCAGAGATGTTGAAGCTGTTGGTATCTGCCATCAGCTCCTTACCGGACTGGATATTCTTAGCCAGGTAAGCAATACCGTTTGCCATACCTTCTGCATCCTGCTTGATGGTACCGGTCATCTTGCCATCTGCGATCAGCTGCTTAGCTGCGTCAGTTGCGTCAACACCGAATACAGGAATGGTGGTGCAGCTGCCGTCGCCTAAGTTGTAGCCCTTGTCATTCAGAGCGGAGATAACGCCTTCAGCCATACCGTCGTTGTTGCAGATTACCAGCTCGATCATGTTACCAGCGGACTCATTGTACTGAGACAGGTTGGTAGTCATGTAGTTGTTAGCTGCGGTTGCGGACCAGTTACCGTCCTGGTCAACCTGGTACTTATCAGTATTGGATGCATCGAAGTACTCCAGAGCGGGCTTGCCTGCTGCGGTGATCACTGCGTCTGCATCTTCTACGCCGTACTGGGTACGATAGATTGCTTCTACGTTACCTAACTGACCCATGAACATTGCGTAGCTGATCTTGCCGTCACCGTTTAAGTCGATAGCATCAAAGTTATCTACTACATACTGGCCTACCATCTTACCCTGCATATGACCTGCTTCGGGAGCATCGGTTCCTACGAATGCACACTTGTCATAGCTGCCTAATACCTTACCTTCATCCTCATCGGACTCAACCGCACGGTTGAAGAAGATAACAGGGATTCCTGCTGCGCTTGCCTTGTCAACGATAGCCTGGGAAGCGTCTACGGAACCGGATGTAACGATGTTAACGATCAGAAGGTTGGTACCCTGTGCAATAGCGGTATCAATCTGTTCGTTCTGGGTGGTCTGGTTACTGTTGCCGTCGTAATTTTGGAACTTGATACCTGCTTCGGTAAGTGCGTTGTCCAGTGCGGTACGTACGCTGGAGATGTAAGTATCACTGTAAGTATAATAGAATACACCTACGTTCAGCTCTCCGCCGTTCTTTCCGCCGTCTTTTCCGCACGCTACGAGGCTGAGCATCATAATGCCGACCAACAGTAGTGACATGATCTTTTTCATACAAAATACCTCCTTGTTTTGATGAAATTGTATGTGTTTCATCTCTTGATGAGGTAATTATATGTCAGGTTGTACAAAAAAGATATGCAAAATCTTACGCATGGGGTAAGAAATTATACTATTCTGTACATATTTTGTTCATGTTTTGTACATATTTTTACGCTTTGCTTATCGTTATCGTAAGATTTTATACAGGATCAATAACCTTCCTCTTCAAAAGAAAACAATATCTTCTGGCTCTCCGGTTCATACATATTCTCTCTGGTGACAATGGTCGTGGCAGTATCCACCACGCTGGGACCGCCTGTCTGTCCGTTCATCAGATTAGCTGCTGTCTCCACTCCGAGATATCCCATAGCATATGGATTCTGTACGATCAGGGCATCTACTTCTCCGGTCTCCAACATTCCCACAGAGACCACATTGGAATCAAAAGCCACCACCTGGATCCTGTCCGCCCGGTTCAGATCCCGGATCGCCCAGCCTACTCCGAGACTGGTCCATTCATTAAAGGTCACCACCACATTGATCCTGGAATCGGACAATAGCATTTCCTTGGCTCCCGCTCTGGCATCTTCCGTGGTGGAGAGCACATTGATCGTGGTTATATTTTTGACCCTCGGATCCTGCTCCACCGTCTGCCGGAATCCAAGCTCTCTCTGTTGTCCGTTAGCGGAATTCACATCATAGTTCACAATACCGATATATAATTCCTCATCATCAGTGGCAAGCGCTGCTTCCGCTGCCTTTATCCCTGCCTGGAGATTGTTGGTTCCGATACGGCAGCTGACCTGACTGCTGTTCACATCACTATCGATCACGATGATCTTGATCCCTCTCTGTGCCGCCTGATCAATGATCTCGGCATTGGCATTATAATCCACGGCAGAAAATATGATCACGTCCACACCGTCATCCATTGCCCGGCGTACCATCTCATTCTGCGTTTCATAATCTTCCTCCGCCGCCGGCCCATCAAAAGATACATTAATATTGTACTCCGTGGCTGCTGCTCCGGCTCCGGCAAAAACGCTTTTCCAAAAAGCACTTTCTGTAGATTTTACGATCATTGCAACCCGTGTCTTCTGTGTCTCCGCTTCTTGTCCACAGCCACACAGCCCGGCTGCCAGGATTCCCACAAGCAGCAGGGACAGTATTTTCTTCCTTATCTTATTTCTCATACCTTCTCCCATCCTGCCGCTGCATTTTCTTCTACTTTAGGCATCCGTATCGTAACACAGGTTCCCACATCCAGTTCACTTTCAATGGACAGTCCGTACTCTTTTCCGAAATATATTTTGATCCTGTCGTTTACATTTTTAATACCGATACCGGAATTGTCCCCCGGCTCCTTATGCAGAATGGATCTGCACTGTTCTTCCGACATACCGACCCCGTTGTCTTCCACCCGGAAAATAACATCCTCACCTTCACTGTAGATCCGGATCTGGATATGTCCCTCATCCACCATGCGGTCCAACCCATGATATATCGCATTCTCAATGATCGGCTGTAATGTGATCTTATTGCAATAATACTGCAGACAGTCTTCTTCTATCTGGAAGTCATAGGAAAACTGGTTCTTATACCGGAAGTTCTGGATCTTCAGATAACTCCTCGCATGTTCCACCTCTTTTTGAATCGTGATCAGCTCATGTCCCTTGCTGATACTGATACGGAACAGCTTAGCCAATGCGTTGACCATCTCCACGGCATCCTGACATCTTTCTTCTTCACACAGCCAGCCGATGGCATCCAGTGTGTTATATAAGAAATGAGGATTGATCTGTGCCTGCAATGCTTTCAGTTCTGTTTTCCGCAGAGATATTTCCTCCTGACGTACCTGATTCATCAATTTCTGGATCTTTCGTACCATGTGCTCATAGGACTGGGATAGTGCCTCGATCTCCATAGTCCCTTCCACCGGACGATAAACATATCCCGCTGCATCCTTTTCAAACTCTCCCATAGCCCGGATCAGGCGCTGCACCGGGTTCGTCACCAGTCTGGAGACCAGAAAGCTTACCAGCATTGTCACCAGCAAAATAATGGTAAGCATCACGCAGATATTGCCCAAAAGTTCCATTTCCTTGGCTGTCACCAGTTCGCTGATATAACTGACTCCCACAACCTTCCAGTCACAATTATCCAGAGACCTCACGCTGCAGATCAGGTCATCTGTCTCGAAAGAACCGTTGCTGCTCAGATCCAGTCCGGCGGTTGCCTCTTTTTTCAGCCCGGAATATAATAGCTGTTGCTGTGGATGATAGATAATCTCTCCGTTGCTGTCCGTAATAAAGCAATAACCATGTTGTCCGATTCCCACGTTATCCACATAATCCGATATTTTAGAGAAGCGGATATCAATGACAACCCGCATCCTCTGTCCGTCTGCCCCGGTAAGTTCCTGAAGCACCGATACCACCCAGGGATAATAGTCCTGCAGAAGAGACTCCACATGCGGTTCAGATAAATAGAGTATTCCTTGACTATAGGAATCCAGTGCGATATAGGACAGATCCTTGAGGTAATGATCCTTCATCGTATGTGTCCCCGTATAGGAATCCGCAAGCTGTCCCTTCGCATCATAGATATAGACAGCCACGAGATCCGAGCGTACATCGCAAAGCGTCTCCAGGGTCTGGTCGGATTTTCCTCCGCTCTTTGTCAAATTCTTTTCGATCAGGCGCATGATCTCCTGCATGTCCCCGATATAGTTGGAGATCGCATTGGATGCCTGTGTCACCGCCTGTTCACTGCTGGTCTGCGCTGCCTGTTTCATACTGGATACATACAACGATAAAAAGAAAAAGGTAGACCACAGTAAAAAAAGCGTAACCAGTACGACCACCAATATCGTAATGATAAAAGAAAGTGATGCTTTCCGTTTTTTCATAATGATTCTTTCTCCTGACGCATGGCATTGGGAGACATTCCGCAATATTTTTTAAAGCAATAACTAAAATAATGCTGATCGCTGTAGCCGCAGCGTTCCGCGATCTCCCTCATTTTCATTGCGCTGCCCAGTACCAGCTCTCTCGCCGTCTCGATCCGTTTTTTGGTCAGCAGGTCTACGAAGCTGGCTCCGGTCTCCTTTTTGATCAGTGCGCTTAGATAGTTCGGACTTACATGAATGTTGTTGCTGACACCCACCAAAGACAGCGTCGGATCACCATAATCCCTTTCGATGATCTGCATTGCCTTCTCACACAGGATCTGGCTGCTTTTTTTCTTGCCGGCGTTGATCAGCTCCCAGACCTCCAGACATAAGGACGTAAAACGGTCTTTTACCTCTCGCACCGGACCCTCCAGCATGGCAAACCGCTGGAACAGGGCGCTGTCATCCGTCACGGTATAAGCTATACGGATGAGTGCCGATGACATTGTGAAAATCATAAACTTGCATTTTAACTGAGCATCCTGTTCCGACTCCAGTTTTTCAAAAACAGTTTTCAGATACTGCTCCAGTTCTGTGCGGGAACCGCTTCGGATCAGATTCTCCATCTGCACCACGTATTCCGAAGCCATTTCCATATCCATGGAGTTGTCCCGTTCCTCATCCGCGATATAATGGATCCCGCTCTCTCCCGGTTTGCAATATCCCAGTGCACTCATGGCTCCGTGGTATGCCTCGTGACATTCTCCCAGACGCTCTCTGATACGGCTGACACCAATGTGGCAATGCATGTTCAAAATACGCTCCGTACTCTGTACCATCTCACCGACTGCAATATGAAGATATTTTTCAAACGTGGTCCTCGTAGCCGCCAGTATCGTTATGATCCGCCCATCCATGGCAAAGCTGTAATGCTTCATATATTTTTGCAGGATCATATCAGCCGAATGTGCGAGCTCCGGCCGGGTGCAGTTCTGTCCGTCTCTGTCTTCCACCGAGATTGCTAATACAGCATACTCAAACGAGTTATTCCGGTCCTTCAGGAATCCATTCGCGATCGCCTGTTCGATCAGCTTCTCTTCTCTCTCTCCACTGTCGAAATTTACATAATCATCCAATAGCAGCGGTAGAAAAAACTGCTGAAGATTGGGATTATCATTTTTTCTGGTGTCAAATTCTGCAAAAATGCCATCGATCTTAAGCTTGATCTTCTTCAGTTCTTCCGTCAGATCCGCCATAGTAATGGGCTTCAGCATATAACTGATAATGTTGTACTGAATGGCCTGTTGTGCATAGGAAAATTCATCAAATCCGCTTAAGAAAGCAATCTGTGTGGTAGGCCGCACCTCTCTGACCTGTCTGGCCAGTTCAATCCCCGACACAAAGGGCATCCGGATATCCGTCAGTAAAAGATCCGGTTCCATCCGCTCCACCAGCTCCAATGCTTCGATACCGTTTTCAGCTTCTCCCACCACACGGAACCCAGTACTTTCCCAATCAATTTTCCGTATGATCGCTCTGCGTAATTCTTCTTCATCATCTGCAACTACAATCGTATACATAGGTAACCTCACTGTTTTATTTTAAAGTAAGTATCTGCGCGGAAAATGCGATCGGAAGTGAAATCTTCCGTGGCGTGTTTTCTCCCAAAAACAAGATTTCCGCGATTCTACCGTCTCCTGATATGATCTCACCGGTTCCGTATTTCCGATGCTGCACCTTACAACCGGTAACACATGCCTCAATACATTTTTCCACCTCCTGCGCAGACAATTGCTGTACTTTTTTCTGTACATTTTTATGTATGTTTTTCTGTGCTTTTTCCGGAAGGATCTGTCGCTCCTTCGGCTTTTTCAACACTTCCCCGGAAAACACAGAAGTCATATTCGGTCCAAAAGTAAATATATAAAGCTGTTCCCTTGCACGGGTCATTCCTACATAATAAAGCCTTCTCTCTTCTTCGTAGGCATTTGCCTCCGGAGAGTCCGGTCTGCATCCCCCGGGTGGAATCGCTGCCGGCAGTACTCCGGCCAGCATATCCGCCAGATAGACCCTTGTATATTCTAATCCTTTGCTGGAATGGATCGTCGACAGGATAAATTTGCTCTCCGGATCGCCACATCCTTCCCGGATCATCTCCTGCAATTTCTGTAATCTCTTCGGGAAATCAAACAGGCTCTCCTCCCGGTCTCCCAGTACTTTCAGGATCTCTGCTTTACCACTGTCCATACCGTGGGTATCCATGAATTCCTGATATCCCATATAATTCAGGATCCGGTAGATCGCCCTGCCTGCCGTCTCATACCTCATATTGTCCAGGTGCGTTGCCAACGCCCTGCACTGTTTTCTGGTATAAACGGATACATCCTCCTGCTCTGCGACCATATCCAGCAATGTCAGTCTCCCGGTATTGGCATCAACCGCTTCCATTGCCGCCTTTTTGCTGATTCCGGCACCCATTTTATAATAAATCCTCAAAAAAGTCTCCCCGTCCCATGGATCCAGTGACAAATGAATAAAATCACAGATATCGTTCACGACAGGATGTGAGAAAAAGGTCATATCCGTATTTTTCACCCGATAAGACAGACCCTTTCGTTCCAACATATCAATGATGGGAAGTGCACTCTCATTGTTCCGGTACAGTACCGCTGTCTCCTGTTCACAGTCCTCCGCAACTTTCAGCAGATAGTTATATTGTCCCTGTCTGGACACTGCCCTGATCTCCGTGACACAGCCACCGGCTGCTCTGGCTGCGGTCATGGTCTTCGCATGGCGGTTCCGATTTTTCTGTATCAGTTGATCCGCTGCCCGGACGATCTCCTGTCTGCTGCGGTAATTCGTCTCCATAAGCAGCAGCTGCGCCCCGGGATGTCTGCTTTCGAATTCCACCAGTGCCCTTGGATATGCCGCCCGGAACCCGTAAATACTCTGATCTTCATCCCCCACCATGAACAGATTTCTGCTTTTTGCCGCCAGCAGATCCATCATATCATGCTGTATCTTCGAAGTATCCTGTGCCTCATCCACACAGAAATACTGATATTTTTCTCTGAAATACGCAAGCACCTCCGGATACTGTTCGAGAATCCGCAGAGCATAGATCATCTGATCATCATAATCTATCATTTGCATCTGTCTGAGTTTCGCATTATACGCCCGGAAAATCTCCGGGAACTTTTCCACTTCCGTATCCATATCGCGGATTTCTTCCGGTGTCAGACGCATATTTTTCGCGTAAGTGATCTCCAGCTGTGTTTCTTTGATATCGTTTTCCGTAGCATACTTTCCGGTCACTTCCAGAAAGGACTGCTTAACCGCGGTGGAAGCTTCTTTATCTGCCACCTGAAATGGTGTCTTCTGCGTCCGGTATGCGAAATACTGCAATACTTTCTGAGAAATTCCGTTAATCGTACGGAATTCCAATCGCTTTGCATCTTCCTCCCCGAATATTTTAGCAAATCTTCTGCGCATATCCTCAGTGGCAGCCACAGTATAAGTTACGGTCAGAATGGATTCCGGCCGAATCCCCAGACAATAGATCATATATCCCAGTCTGCTGACCAGCACAGTAGTCTTACCGCTGCCGGGTACCGCAAGCAGTAACACCGGGCCGTCCACTGCCTGCACTGCCCGAAGCTGTTGTTCATTCAATTGAATGTTATATTTTTCCGTAAAATCAGTGAAGTTCAATGTCGCACCCTGCCTTCATGGGTTTCCCATCCAAGATTGCCTCCCGAAGAATACCGTCATCTCCGTAGGACAATTTTAAGGAGAAAAATGGCCGGTTCTCCCGCAGTAACCGGAAGAAAATCTTGTCTCCCTCCCAAAGATTCAATTCTTCTATTCTGTCCATATCGACCCATTCCAAGGTGCCTTCATCACATTCCACAGGAGTTCCTGAGAATCCATCCGCCGTATAGAGACACATATACTCGTATTCCTCACCGCATACAAATGTGATCAGGCCTCGAAACCGGTAAGAAGTCAGTGTATATCCCGTCTCTTCTTTTACTTCCCTGAGCACACATTCCTCTGGGCTTTCCCCTGCCTCAAAATGACCGCCTACTCCAATCCACTTATCCTTATTTATGTCATTTTCTTTTTTCACTCGATGAAGCATCAGATACCTGCCGCCCTGCTCTATATAGCAAAGCGTCGTAAGATTACTGCCCTTCTGTTGTATACCCATCAAAGTTCTCTCCCTCACAAATGTCATATTAAAGATAGTATAACAGATTCCGGGTGGGCACACAAATAGAATGTTGAGAGTTACGAGCCATGCAAAGTCAAAACGGAAACAGCGATCTGGGAGCTTGCTCACAAGTCGCTGTTTTTGTTT
>ERZ779880.867-NODE-867-length-32479-cov-3.522391_pt1 | contig 32479 bp, 27 predicted proteins | sample MGYA00511555_ERZ779880 | MGnify/ENA primary metagenome ERZ779880 (study PRJEB29588, sample SAMEA2145815) | human gut metagenome | biome: human gut; feature: human-associated habitat; material: faeces | place: Denmark | collected 2008/2010 ... | reverse complement strand
ACGCCAAGATCCCCAACCAGCGTCAGTACACTGCCCGGTGCCACACTTTCACCAATCTGCTTTCCTAAAGCAAAGGTATCCTCAGGAGATTTCGAAATTATTTTATGTTTTTCAATCATGCTCTGTAAAATATCCTGTCCACTATTCATAATTCTCCTGTCAGTTCCCACGGATTTTTACCTTTTTCGGTGGCATATGTGTGGAAATCACTTCAATTAAAGCTGCCTTACGCTCTCCTAAATCCTTCTTTGGAAAAATGGAGGCATTGACCGGTGACGTATATAATCCAATGCTCTTCGGTGTGGATACTGCCTTATATAAATTCTCCCATGCGATCTGCTCGCTGGTATCCTTCTGGGAAACCGTCATTCCTTCTTCATTGAAGGTGTAATGTAATGGTTCCTTAAATGCAGGATTTGCAAGATACTGCTTCTTCGACCGGATAAATAATGTCCAGGGAAGATACACAAGCACCACCACACCAAAAATCAGGTATAATATACTGCCTGCCATAAAGTATGCTGCCACAAGCAGTGCACCTGCTATGGTTCCTAAAAGTCCTGTTGTTCCTGTATAAGTATGATATAACAGATAATCATATAAGACCCCCGGGGTAATCTTTACATCAAAGGAAACTTCCATTCTGCTTCTCCAAATCTTTCTTAATTAATATTTATTCTGCCTTACCTGCTTATTCAGCCTTACCTGCTGCACTAAATTCATGCTGCGTCTTCGACCTGCATTCATTGAGTACCTTACATAAAAAGCACCGGCAGGAAAGCCGATGCTTTTCTTCTATCCTATTATACTAAAAATCTCACAACATGCAAACAGGTTTTATTATTCGCGCATGGCTATTCATGCCGCAAGGCTTCAATCGGACTTAATTTAGCCGCTTTCCTGGCAGGATAAATTCCAAAGAAAATACCTACGCCGCAGGAAAAGAGGGTTGCGGTAATTACAACTGCAGGATCCACGCCGGCTGTAACTCCCGCAATCGAGCAGACTCCCATTGCTCCGAGAATACCCAGAATAATGCCGATCACTCCTCCCATAAGAGTGATAATTCCTGCCTCAGCAAGGAATTGCAGCAGGATCGAACCGGTTCTTGCCCCCAGCGCCTTACGAATACCAATTTCTCTGGTACGCTCCGTTACCGATACCAGCATGATATTCATAACACCAATTCCTCCAACCAGTAACGATATTGCTGCCACGAAGGACACAAAAACCGTAATGATACTGAGGATCGAGTCAAACTGTGAGGACACATCGGTAAAGCTCTGCATCTGAATCTGGTTCTCCCCACGGACACCATGACGGGCTTCGAGCAGATTCAGGGCATCCTGCGCTACCTGCGTACAATAAGCACTGTTATCCGCAATCACATAAAACTCAGAAAAATCATCAATATCATAATATAATTTATTTCCCATAAAGCTTAACGGACATTCTGCCGTAATGGTATTAGTTCCTCCGCCGGCCATTGAAATCAGTGATGAAGCGGTATCCTTTCTTACTCCGATTACGCGCATTTCCTGAGTCACACCCCAAAAGGTTGCCTCAAAGGTAAGTCCGATCACATCCGTTGTTCCAAAGAGAGAAACCGCGCTGCTTTCTGTAATTACACAGACATTGCCGCCTGCATCACAGTCATCCTGTGAAAAATATCTGCCCTTTACAATCGGTTCCGAAGATGTATACTGCAGGCCTGGATCACCACCCGTCATACTGATATCAAAATTTCCTTTCGGTCCTTCTGCGGTTCCCCATGCAGATAGCTGTGGCGTAACTCCCTTTACATGGGCAACATTTGCTTCAATTGCATCGAAGTCTGCCTGGTCGAAGGTTACGGTGGTTTCCTTTCTTGTACTGTCAACATAAAAAGCAATCTGTCCGCCTGCCAGTCCTTCCAGCTCGTCATTGACCTGTCCGCGGACACCGTTTCCAATCGCAATAACCATAATCACGGAAGCAATACCAATGATAATACCGAGCATCGTGAGTACGGACCGTCCCTTATTACTCTTAATATTCATCAGCGCAATCTTAATATATTCCCAAATCTGTGCCATATCATCCCGCTCCTGTTTACTGTGGCATTGCTGCAACGGTCATGCCTTCATAAAGATCTGCCGTAACACTTGTGACAATCTGCTCATCTGCGTTTAAACCATCTGTAATCTGTATCATGGTGTCAGTGGAAATCCCGGTCGTAACCGGCTTCTTTACGAGAATGTTATCTTCAACCACATAGACAAACTCACCATCCATATCTACATTCACTGCAGTGATCGGTACCAGAACCGCGTTTTCCACCTTCTCGGTATTGATAACAACCTTCGCTTCCACGCCAAGAATCACATCACTGTCCGGATTTAAAATCTTAATTTCCGCACCAACAACAGCCGCGCCACTGTTATTCTGTTCTGCCATCCTGTTAATCCTCAATACTTCTCCTTCATATTCCCTGCTGCCAATTGTTATGATAGCCTTCTGTCCTTCCTTAATCTTGGAAAGATCATATTTCGTCACGGTGATCCGTACTACCACATCCTCGGTGCTTTCCAGCTTCAGGAGCTGTGCACCCTTCGCGGTTGCTCCGCCTTCTACGGCATTCATTTCGGTAACGACACCGTCAAATTCTGCTACGATACCATTTTCTGCAGCATCTAGGTTTTCAAGTGAGTCCTCCACATCCATTGTCTGGGTTTTATTATTGGCCTCCAGCTCTTCCTTCGCACCACCGGTTAATTTCCCGGCTTCTGCGGAGCTCTTCTGGGACTTCATTTCCGAACGGTATTCCTTATACTCAGACAGCATATCATTATAGACTTCCAGTTCGTCCTGCCAGCTCCTGATCTGTTCATTGTTCTGCTGTTCATAATTGTTTAACTGTACCAGCTTCTGCAAATTCTGGTATTCATCGGAATCCGGCTGATCCTGCCAGTCAATCAGACTGATCTGCAGCAAGGCCCCCTCATGGGCAAGATCACTCTTCTTTTTAGAAATCTTAGCTTCCAGATTCTTGATATAGGCTTCGGTATCTGCAATCTGCTGATCCAGTACTTCCAGATTCGTGCTCGCTTCACTTAAGTCCCCAAGCTTTTCCTGATTGGTCTGCACCGAATTCAGATAGCTTCCTTCGGCAGACTGTTTCTTTAATTCTGCCCGTTCCTTCGCTGCCGCAAGGTCATTGGCATCATAGGTCAGAAGCACATCGCCTGCCTTTACTGCATCACCTGCCTGTGCTTTCACCTCTCCTACTTTCACATCCACATTGGAAAAATAAACTTTACTCTCTTCCGTCTTCACCGTACCGCTCGTATCAATCGTCTGCTGCAGATCCCCGATCTGCGCCTGTGTCGTAGTTACCACGGCCGCTGCCCCATTTCCACCAAAAAGCTTTGACAGGATAAAGAGCAGAACGAGTACGCCGATCACCACAAAGAGAATGATCTTTCTGCGTTTTTTCTTCTTCGCCGGGTCTGCCGGCTTTTTCTTTTTCTTTTCTTTAAAGGCTTTCTTTGCCGCCTTGTCATTTTCGGCTTCTAATGTCCTTTTATTGCTTCCGGCCTGCTGCTCCTGTTCCTTTGTCTGTAAGCTTTCTACGGATTCCTGCTTGATATTATCGCTCATGCTCCTTCTCCTTCTTCGTTTTCATAATCGGCCACAACCTTACCATCCATAATACGGATGTTGCGCTTCGCTCTCGCGGCGATCTCATTGTCATGTGTAATCAGAATAACCGTTCTGCCTTCCCGATGCAGTCCTTTCAGAATTTCCATAATCTCCTGTGTTGAATTGGAATCCAGGTTTCCGGTCGGCTCATCGGCCAGAATAACAGGTGGTGCCTGTGCGATGGCTCTTGCAATCGCAACACGTTGCTGCTGTCCACCGGACATTTCCGACGGCTTATGCGTCATCCGCCCGGCAAGTCCTACCTTTTCCAGCGCACGCTCGGATAACTCCATGCGCTCTTTCCTTGGAACGCCGCGGTAAATCAGGGGAAGTTCCACATTTTCAAGTGCGGTCAGTCCCGCGATCAGGTTAAATCCCTGAAACACAAACCCGATCTCCCGGTTACGGATGTCCGAAAGTTCATCATCTGTCATATGGGAGACATCTTTTCCATTCAGCAGGTACGTTCCGCTTGTTGGGACATCCAGACATCCCAGCATATTCATCAAGGTTGATTTACCGGATCCGGACTGCCCGATAATAGCCACAAACTCATTTTTATGTATGGTCAGATTCACATGATCCAGGGCTCTTACCTCATTCTCGCCGGGATTGTAGATCTTGCACATGTCCCGGATAGTAATTAATTCTTCCACAGATACTCCTCCATTGATTTTCCTTATGTACAGGCCTTCCTATGCTTCTGTCCATCCTGCTGCCCGGTACCGTTTCACAAAGCTGCGTGAGGACTTAGTTGTATGACACATAAACTTAAAAAAACCTCCTGTACAATCTGTATTATATTATTAATACAATGATTGTCAAGAGGTTTTTCTTTGAATTAAGAAAGCTTAATAATTCTTAAGACTTTCGTATCCGCCTGTTAAGAATTATGAATGCTGTTTTCCCTTCAGTATCGGACTCAGCTTCTTATATACCAGCATGGTTACCAGCGTCACTGCCGTACCTTTAATCAGATTAATCGGAGCGACACAGAAGATCACCAGACTTACGACATTGTTAATATGTCCGTTAATTGCCGTTCCCATGGCAATGATATCCTCCATCGGCATGTGATACAGCACCGAAAAGGTAGGAAGCAGATAAACCGCATTAAAGGCAGTCCCGAACACGGTCATAATCAGTGTTCCCGTGACAGACCCGATCAATGCACTCTTCCGGCTCTTTTTGTATAAATAGATGATGGATGCAGGCAGAATGAAGCTGCATCCAATGACAAAGTTGGCAAAGTCACCCACAAATGCGGTACTCGTTCCCTTGATCAGCAGCTTTAACATAATCTTGATAAATTCAATCATTACTCCTGCTACCGGTCCAAACGCAAAGGCACCGATCAGCGCCGGGATTTCACTGAAATCCAGCTTATAAAACGGAGGAGCCAGAACCGGCACCGCAAAATCAAATATATGAAGCACCATTGCAATTGCAGAAAATACACCAATCATGGCAATCTTTCTTGTCGAAAGTATCCGTTCCCTGTCCTGATTCTTCTTTTTCAGGTACTTTTCCACCAGATATGCAATCAGCACAAAGCCAACCGCAACCGCCAGTGCCACCAGCACAAACACCAGGTTCTCCATTACATTAGACCATAAACTCTTTTCCATTTACTCTCACTCTCTTTCCGGCATACGCCATTGTTTTAAAAAGAAAGTCTTCTTTGGATTTGCATCTCCGCGAGCTGCGCATCTGATAGCGGAGCATTTAACTGTGCAGGAAATTCCAATGGAATTTCCTACACAGTTAAAAAGCCCCGGAAATCAATTTCCGGGGCTTGCATACATCAGAAGCCAAATGCGTTTCCACGCATCTGTTCATGCATTTCTTCTCCCATCCAGACTTTACTGTCGGTTTTGGAATTTCACCAAATCAGCCATACTCTTAAAGAATACGGGTCGCGGACTATACCGCCGGTAAGGAATTTCACCTTCCCCGAAGAACTTTCTATTTTGTTCGAGACATAGAATAGCATATCTCATCTCAAATAGCAAGAGCTATTTATTTTGATCCCGATTGATCTTCATAGTCAGTGCAATCCGTTTCTTTGGCACATCAACTGATAATACCTGTACATCCACAATATCACCCACGCTCACTGCTTCCAGAGGATGCCTGATATAACGGTCTGTGATCTGGGAGATGTGTACCAGTCCGTCCTGATGCACACCAATATCCACGAACACACCAAAATCAATGACATTACGGACGGTTCCCTTTAAAATCATGCCCGGTTTCAGATCCTTCATATCGAGGACATCGCTTCGAAGAATCGGAGCCGGCATGCTCTCTCTGGGATCTCTCGATGGCTTTTCCAATTCCTTAAGAATGTCGGTTAAGGTGATTTCACCAATTCCCAGTTCTACTGCCAGTCTGCTCTTATCCCTGATCTTCTTTTCAAGACTGCTGATTGCATTGACTGTATTGGCCGCAGATTCCTTCTGTACCGGTTTCTTTGCGGAAGAGTCATTTTCTTCAAGGTTCATCACCGAACCACCCATAGCAGCTGCCAGGGCTTTCCCCATAGCCGTATTGGTATTATGGATCACGATCTGTTTCCTGCGGTCATTCCGGTTATTCTGCTTCGGAGCAGGTTTCACTGCCGTACTCAGCTGCCGGGCTGCCTGCTTCTGTGCGGTACGCACATCCTCCATTGTAAGTCCCATCTTATCCAAAAGCTTCATGGCAGCTTCATAGGATTCCGGATGAACACTGGTATCGTCCAAAGGATTGTCTCCATCATGGATACGCAGGAAGCCTGCACACTGCTCATATGCCTTCGGTCCCAGCTTCGGCACCTTCAAAAGCTGTGCACGGTTCGCAAATTTACCGTTCTTTTCACGATATTCCACAATGTTCTTCGCAATCGGTTTGGAAATACCGGAAATATACTCAAGAAGCGGTGCGGATGCGGTATTTAAGTCTACACCCACACGGTTTACGCAGTCCTCTACCACGCCGCCCAGCGCTTCTCCCAACTTCTTCTGGTTCATATCATGCTGATACTGTCCGACACCGATGGATTTCGGATCAATTTTCACAAGCTCGGCAAGCGGATCCTGAAGCCTGCGTGCTATCGAAGCGGCACTTCTTTGCCCCACATCAAAATTCGGAAACTCTTCGGTTGCCAGCTTACTTGCAGAGTATACGGAAGCTCCCGCTTCATTTACAATGACATACTGTACCGGTGTATCCAGTTCCTTAATCAGCTCCACAATGACCTGCTCGGACTCTCTTGATGCTGTACCGTTTCCGACACTGATTAAAGAAACATGATATTTATGGATCAGCTTCTTAAGCTCTGTCTTGGCCTCTTCCACCTTATTCTGCGGAGCTGTCGGAAAAATCACCCTGGTATCCAGTACCTTGCCCGTTGCATCCACAACGGCAAGCTTACAGCCTGTCCGGAATGCCGGATCCCATCCCAGAACTACCTTTCCTGTAATCGGTGGCTGCATCAGAAGCTGCTGCAGGTTCTTTCCAAATACGGAAATTGCGCCATCCTCTGCCTTTTCGGTAAGATCATTGCGGATTTCGCGTTCAATCGCCGGTGCAATCAGACGCTCATAGGCATCCTCGATTGCTGCTGTAAGCAACGGAGTGGTATATTCATTATCAGAAGTAATAACCTTTTTCTTTAAATACTGTATAATCCGTTCTACCGGTGCCACAACCTTCACCGTTAAAAACTTCTCTTCCTCACCACGGTTGATGGCAAGAACACGGTGGCCGACGACCTTTTTAAGGGGTTCCTCGTAAGCGTAGTACATCTCATAAACGCTTTCAGCCTTTTCATCCTTCGCTGTACTTGTAAGAGTTCCTTCTTCCATGGTGATTTCACGGATGTAGGCACGGTAATCAGCTTCATCCGAAATACTCTCTGCAATGATGTCTGCTGCACCCTGAAGTGCCTCTTTCACGGTCTTTACGCCCTTTTCTTCATCAATATACTTCCGGGCTTCCTCCTCCACTCCTTCCGTTGCATTCTGGGCAAGAATGAACTGTGATAAAGGTTCCAGTCCCTTTTCCTTCGCTACACTTGCCTTTGTTTTACGCTTCGGACGATAAGGACGGTACAGGTCTTCGACCACAACCAGGGTTTCTGCTGCCAGTATCTTTTCCTTTAATTCCTCGGTGAGCTTACCCTGCTCCTCGATACTGCCAAGAACCTGTTCCTTCTTTTCCTCCAGATTTCTTAAATAGGTTAGCCGCTCATGCAGATTACGAAGCACCTCATCATTTAAGGATCCGGTTATTTCCTTACGATAACGGGAAATGAACGGAATCGTATTTCCCTCATCGATCAGCTTTACAGCGGCTTCCACCTGCCATTTTTCCACGTTGAGTTCTTCTTTGAGTTTTAAAATAATATCCATAACTGACCTCTCATGCTGAATTTCTTTTTCCATTCTAGACGATTCCGGATGTTTTTTCAAGGGATAGAATATCAGGATGCCAGGGTCAAAAGGTCTAAAACCACATGAGCTTGCTCACAGGTGGTTGAAAGACCTTGGGACCCGCTCCGATATGAGCATAAAAGTGGGATGCTAACCCCACGATATGCGAATATTGGATAGGATTGTGGGAGTGCAAAGCACGGAACAATCCGGCAGCTTATGAATGGGCATGGCTGAACTGTTACGCGGAATGGGCTTGATTGAACGGTTACCATTGTTTTTTCCTTTAAATAATGATACACTTAAATGTATTCTACAGAGTTATCAAAGACTTAAAATACAAAAAGAAATTTAAAAACAGGAAATTAAAGCAGGTGTCATTTATGTATAATAATGAAAACGAATATTCCGGTACTTCTTTTGAATATAACAATGGATTTGCTCCCGGTAACAACGGATTTGCGTTTGCTGCCCTGATTCTCGGGGTATCTGCTCTGTTTTCGCTATTTACCGTTTATCTTCCGCTCATCCTCGGAAGCCTTGCCATTCTGTTCGCACTGCTCTCCAAGGGCTACGGAAAGAAGATGGCAGCCACCGCCAAAATCGGCTTTATCAGTGCCATTACCGGCTTGTCCTTAATTTTATCAATCCTCGCTGTCGGTATCACCTCACTGTACTTATTATTTGCAACCTCTACAGATGATCAGCTTCTTCATTACGGTTCCCAGATTGATCAGGCCATTGAAATGCAGTTAGGTCAGTCCACTGAGGAGATGTTCGGTACTTCGTATGAGGACATGATGGAGCAGCTTGTTGCCCTGCGCGATGCAGCCACCGGCACCGGCGGACAATAATGGAACCTTGGAAATAACCCTTCAATGCTTTGGATTCATTACTTTGGAAAGGAGATCGCTTATGAACGGAATCAGCCTTTATCCCAATTCAGGTTACAATTACACTTCACCCTATGCTGCTGTTTCAACTGCAGCAGGAAATACGGCATCCGGCAATTCTTCCCTTACCGGTGTGGAAGAATCGAAACCGGTCGTAAATCCCGGTGAATCCACGAAGGTTTCTCCCGGACGGAAATCCTCCCCGGCAGAATGCCAGACCTGTAAGGAACGCAAATATCAGGACGGCTCTGATGAAATGGTTTCCTTTAAGTCAGCCGCCCATATTTCACCGGAAGCCTCTGCTTCAACAGTTCGTGCTCATGAGCAGGAGCATGTCAGCAATGCATACAGGAAAGCAGCAAAGGGCGGTGGTAAGGTCATCAGCACCAACGTCTCCCTGCAGCGTGCCATCTGTCCGGAATGCGGCAGAAGCTATGTCTCGGGAGGTACGACTTCAACGAAGATTTCTTATCCGAATGAGCAGACAAATCCTTATGCCCGGAATCAGAAATCAGCCGATGCCGCTATGCTCATCGGCAGCAATCTGGATCTGGCTGTATAACCCCTGCCTGTTCAGCTCCATACCGGTTACAGCATCTTATCCTTAATATCTGTCTGTAACCTATATCAACTATACGAAAGGCTTTACCATGAATCCTTATTTATCTTCATCCAGCTTAAAACGTATTGCAAAAGGACAATTATTGGGAAGATATTCCAGTGTGATCTTCATCTTCCTGCTTCATATGTTATGTCTGGTCAGTCTCCAAATGCTCGTTTCCCTTGTGCTGGCTCCGACAAATATCATAAAATTCATCCTTTATTATGCAGCACTTTATCTGGTCTATATTGTTTCCGGCTTTTTCAAGGCAGGAGAGGCCTATGTTTATTTAAAGGTTGCCAGTAATCAGCCGGTTACGGTGAATGATCTCTTCTACTGCTTCCGTGGAGAAAGCAACCGGACTTCTTACATCCAGATCCGTCTGGCTGCGATCCAGCTTTTTACGACTCTGCCCGCAGCAATCTACAATATGCTCTTTTCAGACAGCACAAGCCTGTTTGCGATAGACGGAATTTACCTGTTACTCACTCTTCTGGGTATGGTAATATCCTTATTTGCAGATCTGCTGTTCTCACAATGCTATTATGTCATGCTTGATTTTGAAGAATACACCGGTGGGGAAGTCATGAAAGCAGCAGTACAGCTCATCAGGGGAAGCATGGGAAGACTGTTCTACATAGTACTCTCCTTTTTCCCGCTGTATCTTCTCGGGATTCTCTCCATGGGAATCGGCCTCCTGTGGATTTATCCGTATAAAGAAGCCGTTTTTGCAAACTTCTATTTAGACCTGATTAAAAAGAAAGTAGCAACAGGACAGCGATAATCGCTGTCCTGTCTTTTATCCTCTATTTCTTATTCTCTATTCCGCTTCCTTTTCACTGCTGTTAATCCATTTCAGATAGGCATTGATAAACAAATCAATCGAGCCATCTAAAACCGCATCCACATTTCCCGTTTCGGCATTCGTACGATGATCCTTCACCAGCGTATAGGGCTGCATCACGTAAGACCGGATCTGATTTCCCCATCCAATCTCCTTGACTTCTCCACGGATATCGGAAAGCTTCTCTGCGTTCGCTTCCTTCTGAAGCAGATACAGCTTCGCCTTTAACATCTGCATTGCCTTATCCCTGTTCTGGAACTGGGATCTCTCGTTCTGACACTGCACCACAATTCCTGTGGGAATATGGGTAATACGGATTGCAGAAGAAGTCTTGTTGATGTGCTGTCCACCGGCACCACTGCTTCGGTAGGTATCCACACGCAGATCCTCGTCCCGGATCTCCACATCCACATCCTCTTCTATATCGGGCATCACATCCAGCGATACAAAGGACGTCTGACGTTTTCCCTGTGCATTAAACGGGGAAATACGCACAAGACGATGTACCCCCTTCTCAGATTTCAGATAACCATAGGCATTCGTTCCGTTCACCTGAAAGGTTACGGACTTGATTCCTGCCTCATCACCATCCAGGTAATCCAGCACTTCAATTGAGAAGTTCTTACGCTCTGCCCATCTTGTGTACATACGATACAACATGGAGCACCAGTCACAGCTCTCTGTTCCACCGGCTCCCGCATTCAGCTTCAGAATGGCATTGTCACTGTCATATTCTTCTGACAATAACGTACCGATCCGGATTTCCTCAAAGGTCTCAATAAAGCTGTCCAGCTCCTCACGGATCTCTTCTGCCATTTCCTCGTCGTTTGCTTCATTGCCCATTTCAATCAGCGTTTCAATATCTTCATATTGTGTTTCCAGGTCATGCATTGCTTTGACACTGTCCTGAAGGTTCTTTAACTCCTTCATCTTCTGGTTGGATATCTCCGGATTATCCCAGAAACCGGGAGCCTCCATTTCCATTTCCAGTTCTTCTATCCTCTTTGACTTGTTTGCTAAGTCAAAGTGAATCCCTCACTTCCGCTAAGGGGGACTTGTAGGATAATAATTCAGTCTTCATCTGATCCAAAAGAACCACTTCACGTCACCTCTTTCCTTAATTTAAGCCTTGCGTCCACAGCACTGCTTATATTTCTTACCACTGCCACATGGACAGGGATCATTGGGATAAATCTTGGCATCCATACGCTTCACCGGTGCCTTGACGGCAGATTCATCCTTATTTGTTCCGGTTACCTTCGCAACCTGCTCACGCTCTACCTTCTGTTCCACGCGGACATGGAGCAGGGCACGAACCGTATCTTCCTTGATGTTCTCCGTCATTTCATCGAACATCTCATAACCGTTCATCTTGTATTCCACTAACGGATCTCTCTGACCGTAAGCCTGTAATCCGGCACCCTGGCGGAGCTGCTCCATATCATCAATATGGTCCATCCATTTACGGTCAATGACCTTGAGCAGGATGACACGCTCCAACTCACGGATTGCTTCCGGTTCCGGGAACTCTGCTTCTTTTGCTTCATAAAGCTTCACAGCCTCTTCCTTAAGCTGCTGCTTTAAGGCGTTCTTCTTCGGTTTGTTGATCCGTCCTCTCTTGACAGGAGCAAGCGGAATAATCGGAAGAAGCAGGGAGTTCAGTTCTTCCAGATCCCAGTCATCGTAATCGGTATCGTCACCAATCACCATATCGACCTTACTCTCCGTGATATCGGTAATCATCTTGTAGATTGCATCACGCATGCTCTCTCCATCGAGTACCTGACGACGTTCCTTATAAATGATTTCTCTCTGTTCGTTCATTACCTGATCGTATTCGAGCAGGTTCTTACGGATACCAAAGTTGTTGCTCTCGATCTTCTTCTGTGCAGATTCAATCGCATTTGTCAGCATCTTATGCTCGATTTCCTGATTTTCAGGAATGCCGAGAGTATTAAACATGCTGATGAGACGCTCCGATCCAAACAGACGCATCAGGTCATCCTCAAGGGAAATATAGAACTTGGATTCGCCCGGATCTCCCTGACGGCCGGAACGGCCTCGCAGCTGATTATCAATACGTCTGGATTCATGACGCTCTGTACCGATGATCTTCAGACCACCGGCTTCTCTTGCCACATCATCAAGCTTAATATCCGTACCACGGCCTGCCATGTTGGTTGCAATGGTAACTGCACCATGTACACCGGCATCGGCAACAATTTCTGCTTCCAGCTCATGGAACTTGGCATTCAATACCTTATGCGGAATGCCCTGCTTCGAAAGCATACGGGAAAGCTCCTCAGATGCCTCAATCGTAATTGTACCAACCAGTACCGGCTGCTGCTTTGCATGGGCTTCCTTTACGGCTTCCACAATGGCATGGAGTTTTTCTTTTCGGGTTTTATATACGGCATCCTGTAAATCCTTACGGGCAATCGGACGGTTCGTTGGGATCTCGATAACGTCCATACCGTAAATATCACGGAATTCCTTTTCTTCGGTAAGTGCCGTACCGGTCATACCGGCTTTCTTATCAAACTTGTTAAAGAAGTTCTGGAAGGTGATGGTCGCAAGCGTCTTACTCTCTCTTTTCACCTTCACGTGTTCCTTGGCTTCAATCGCCTGATGAAGTCCATCGGAATAACGGCGTCCCGGCATAATACGTCCGGTAAATTCATCGACGATTAATACCTCATCATCCTTTACCACATAATCCTGATCACGGAACATCAGGTTGTGCGCACGCAGCGCCAAAATGATGTTATGCTGGATTTCAATATTTTCAGGATCTGCCAGATTATCGATCTGGAAGAACTTTTCGACCTTCTCGACACCCTGTGCGGTCAGATTTACGATCTTGTCCTTCTCATTGACAATGAAGTCTCCGGTCTCTTCTCTTTCCACACCCATGATGGCATCCATCTTGCTTAAGTCTTCCATATCCTCACCACGCTGCATCTGTCTGGCAAGAATATCACAGATTTCATAAAGCTTCGTGGACTTGCCGCTCTGTCCGGAAATAATAAGCGGTGTTCTGGCTTCATCAATCAATACCGAGTCGACCTCATCGATGATGGCATAGTTCAGATCACGAAGAACCAGCTGTTCCTTATAAATGACCATATTATCACGAAGATAATCAAACCCGAGCTCATTGTTCGTCACATAAGTAATGTCACAGGCATATGCTGCCCTTCGCTCTTCAGGTGTCATGCTGTTTAATACAACACCAACGGTTAATCCTAAGAACTTATGGATTTCACCCATCCACTCCGCATCACGCTTTGCCAGATAATCATTAACGGTGACGATGTGGACGCCCTTTCCCTCTAATGCATTTAAATATGCCGGCAGAGTAGAAACGAGGGTCTTTCCTTCACCGGTCTTCATTTCAGCGATACGGCCCTGGTGAAGAATGATGCCACCAATCAGCTGTACGCGGAAATGCTCCATATTCAGAACACGCTTACCTGCCTCACGGACAACCGCAAACGCTTCCGGAAGAAGATCATCCAGAGTCTCTCCTTCGGACAGACGCTTTTTAAACTCCTCAGTCTTTGCCTTCAGCTCTGCATCCGAAAGCTGCTGCATGGATGGACGCAGCTCCTCGATCCTTTTCACCAGAGGCTCTATACGCTTTAACTCTCTTTCACTATGTGTACCGAATACTTTTTGAATCACATTCATATGAAGTACCTATACCTTTCCTGCGATATGACTGTTTGATCCCGGGACTGTCACGCTGCCTCTTTCGGGAATACGTGAAACAGGAATCCGGCAAAACAGAAAACCGCAAATCTTATTGTAACAGATTTACCCTTTGGATTCAACCGCTAACTTCCTGAATCAGCATTGCAATTTCCTGTCATTAGTGTTATTATTTTAACGATGTAGTTTTACACCTACACGATATTATTTGTTCAGAAAAGAGGATACCAAAATGAGTAAAACATTTGCTGACTTAATTGCAAAAGTCAATGAATGCGGCACCAAGAAAGTTGCTGTAGCAGTTGCTCAGGACTCTGCCGTATTGGAAGCTGTCAAAGTTGCGAAAGAAAGAAGAATTGCCGATGCCATCTTAGTTGGTGATGAAGCAAAGATCCGTGAAATTGCTGCTTCTTTAAATATTGATTTAAACGATTTTGAAATTGTTCATGTAGAGGATGTTACCGAAGCTGCCAGAACTGCTGTCAAGCTCGTTCATGAAGGCAAGGCAGATATGTATATGAAGGGTCTGATCGATACCAAGGGCTTCTTAAAGAGCGTTCTGGATAAGGAAGTTGGTCTGCGTACCGGTAAGCCGTTATCCCACGTATGTGTATTCGATGTGGAAGGCATCGATCATCTGTTATTCCTGACAGACGTTGCTTTCATCCCTTATCCGACACTGGAGGACAAGGTAAACATCATCAAAAATACCCTTGAAATTACCAAAGCCTGCGGTATCGAGAATCCGAAGGTTGCTCCTTTAGCTGCTGTTGAAGTAGTAAATCCGAAGATGCCGGTTACTGTAGAAGCTGCCGAGTTAACCCGGATGAACCGGGAAGGACTGATCACCGGATGTATCGTAGACGGACCTTTATCCTTAGACCTTGCCATTGATCCTGAAGCTGCAAAGCATAAGGGTGCAACCGACCGTGCAATCCAGGGTGATGCAGATATCCTTCTGTTCCCTGACATCCATGCCGGAAACCTTGTTTACAAGGCAATGGTACATACCGCTAAGGTTGTTAACGGAAATATCCTTACCGGAACCAAGGCTCCTGTCATCTTAACCTCCCGTTCCGATTCGGTAGAGGTTAAGGTAAATTCCCTGGCTTTAGGTGCTGTCGTTGCCCATTCCTTACAGCAGAAGTAAATTTTCCCATGAGGTAACTATTCACAAATCAATTGAGGAGGATTAACAAATGTCCATTAAAAGCTTAATTATCAATCCCGGTTCCACCTCCACCAAGATTGGTGTTTTTGAGGATGAAACCCTGTTATTCGAAGAAACCCTTCGTCATTCTACCGAGGAAATCGCCCAGTACGCTTCCATCGTAGACCAGAAGGACTTCCGTAAGAAAATCATCATGGATCTTCTTACAGAAAAGGATTTTGATATTCATTCCCTTCAGGTTATTGTCGGACGCGGCGGTATGTTAAAGCCGATCCCGGGCGGCACCTATGCCGTAACCGATGACCTGTTAGAGGATTTAAAGGTTGGCCGTCAGGGTCAGCATGCCTCCAACTTAGGTGGTATTCTGGCAAGAGAAATCGGTGATTCCATCGGTGTTCCCTCCTATATTGTAGACCCTGTCGTTGTAGATGAATTAATGCCGATCGCAAGATACTCCGGTGTGCCGGAGCTTCCCCGTACCAGTGTGTTCCATGCATTAAACCAGAAGGCTGTTGCCAAGCGTTATGCAAAGGAAAACCAGGTTGCGTATGATTCCCTTCGCCTGATCGTGGTTCATATGGGTGGCGGTGTTTCCGTCGGTGCACACGAAAACGGACGTGTTGTTGACGTATTTAACGCATTAGACGGCGATGGTGCTTTCTCTCCTGAACGTGCAGGTGCCGTTCCTTCCGGAGCTTTAATCAGAATGTGCTTTTCCGGCAAGTATACCGAGAAGGAAGTTTATAAGAAGATTGTTGGTAACGGCGGCTTCAATGCATACCTTGGCACCAACGATATGCGTAATGTCGAAAAGATGGTAAATGACGGTGATGACCATGCGAAGGAGGTTCGTGAAGCATTTATCATGCAGGTAGCAAAGGACATCGGTTCCATGGCTGCTGTATTAAACGGAAAGGTTGACCAGATCATCATGACCGGCGGTATTGCCTACAACAAGAGCGTGACAGACGGCCTGAAAGAAAGAATCGGCTTCATCGCTCCGATCACCGTATATCCCGGCGAAGATGAGCTGCTTGCTCTGGCTCAGGGCGCTTTACGTGTTCTGAATGGCGAAGAACAGGCATGTGTTTACTAGGTAACGAGGTATCCTATGGAAAAAATTGCAAGCTTTACGATTGACCATATTAAATTACAGCCCGGTGTCTATGTTTCCCGTAAGGATCACATCGGTGCCGAGGTCATTACCACCTTTGACCTGCGTATGACCAGTCCCAATGAGGAACCGGTGATGAATACGGCAGAGGTTCACACCATTGAACATCTCGCTGCAACCTTCCTGCGTAATCATCCGGTCTATAAGGACAAAACAGTTTACTTCGGACCAATGGGCTGCCGTACCGGCTTTTATCTCCTGTTAGCAGGTGACTTAAGTTCTAAGGACATTGTTCCTCTGATGATTGAAATGTTTGAATTTATCCGTGATTACGAAGGCGAAGTACCCGGTGCTTCTCCCAGGGACTGCGGCAATTATCTGGACATGAATCTGGGAATGGCAAATTACTTAGCTAAACGTTATCTGGAGCAGGTATTGTACTCCATAGATGACAGCCGGCTGGTTTATCCGGAATAAGAATGATAATGGTCCAGCTATCCACCGATGGCTGGACTGTTTTAGTTACAAAAAGCAAAAAACGAAAGGTTTAAACTCATGAAGAAAATAGGAATTATCGGTGCTATGGAATTAGAGGTGGAAACCCTCAAGGAACATATGTCTGCCGCGAACATTACAAAGAAAGCAAACATGGAGTTCTACGAAGGAACCTTAAACGGCGCAGACGTTGTTATTGTCCGCAGCGGTGTCGGCAAGGTAAATGCTGCCCTCTGCGTTCAGATTCTGGCTGATCTCTTTCATGTAACTGCTGTCATCAACACCGGTGTTGCAGGTTCCCTGAATGCAAAGCTCAATATCGGAGACATTCTGGTATCCACTGATGTGCTTCACCATGATGTAGATGCTACCATCTTCGGCTATCAGCCAGGGGAAGTACCACAGCTTGGCTGCCGTGAATTTGTTGCAGATGCCCGCCTTGCAGAGCTTGCTGTTGCTGCTTGTGAAGAGGTCAATCCGGACATTCATGTCTCTACCGGACGTGTGTTAAGCGGTGACCAGTTCATTTCCAGTAAAGCAGTAAAGGAACATCTGATTCAGGAATTCCATGGAGACTGCACTGAAATGGAGGGAGCTTCCATTGCCCAGGGTGCTTTCTTAAATGAGATCCCCTTTGTCATTATCCGTGCGATTTCAGACAAAGCCGATGACAGCGCCCAAATAGATTACCCTGTCTTCGAAAAGGCAGCTGCCCTGCATTCTGCCAGACTGGTAGAGCATATGCTGCCACGCATCTGATAAAATCAGGTTGTCTGACAGTTGCTGTCCCGTGCCGGATGATGCGCTTACTGCCAGGACGGTCAGAACAGAATTCAGGAGCAAAAAACCTCAGCGCTGATGACGATGCTTTCTTTAAAAAAGCAGCTCACATACGCTGAGGTTTTCTTATGCTTACTCTTTTGTAATTGAAACACTCTGTCTTTAGCGGTCATGTGCCGACTTGGCAAAAAGCAGGAACATCGGGAAAATCTCGAGACGTCCTGTCAGCATTGCCAGGGAAAGTACGACCTTCACCCAGTCGGAATATAACCCAAAGTTCTCCATCGGTCCTACCAGATTCAGTCCCGGTCCGATATTATTAAAGCACGACAATACCGCGGTCAGATTCGTGGTCAGATCCAACCCGTCCAGCGAAATAATCAAGGTGAAAATACAAATCAGAATCACATAAGCCCCAAAATAAATTCTCGTGGAATTCAGGGTTTTCTTATCTACATTCTTCCCATTCAGACGGATACTGACAACTTCCTTCGGGTTCAGAATCTGCTTGATCTCAGCAATAAATGACTTAAACAGAATGATCACGCGGGAAATCTTCAGACCGCCACCGGTTGATCCTGCACATGCACCAATAATCATAAGCAGCACAATCAGGTGCTTGGAAAACTCCGGCCAAAGATTGAAATCTACCGTTGCAAATCCTGTCGTGGTAATGATACTTGCCACCTGAAAAAAAGCACTCCGTACCGCTTCCCCTGTATTAGAGAAGCAGGATAGGATATTGATGGAAATGGCAACAACCGACACTCCAATGACACCAAAATAAACCGCAGTCTCTTCCGAAGTAAGTGCTTCCTTGAACTTCCGTAACAACAATAAAAAATAGGTATTGAAATTGATCCCAAACAGAATCATGAAAATCCCAAGCACAATTTCAATCGCCGGGCTTCCATATCCGGCAATTCCGGCACTGTTCAGTGCAAAGCCACCGGTACCTGCCGTTGCAAATCCAATACAGAAAGCATCAAACACCTTCATACCAAGGCATTTCAAAATTACAACTAAAATCAATGTCATTACTGCATAAATTCCATAAAGAATCATGGATGTCGTCCGCATACGCGGCACCAGCTTACCGGCTGTCGGCCCCGGCACTTCTGCACGTACCAGATGCATGGAATTGTCATTCTCCATTGGAATGACCATCAGTACAAAGACAAGCACTCCCATACCGCCAACCCAATGGGTAAAGCACCTCCAGAATGCCACTCCGTGTCCCAGTGTACCGGGTTCTGCAAGAACCGATGCTCCTGTCGTTGTGAAACCGGACACAATTTCAAACAATGCCCCCCAATAGGAAGCAAAGCCCCCTGCCAGATATAAAGGAAATGCGCCTACTATGGAAATGATAATCCATGCCATTGCTACAATGAAATAACCATCCCTGCTGCTCATCCGCTTCTGCTGCTGACGAACCAGCATCAGAAGAACTGAAACAATCGCAGCCGGAATCATGGTATAAACAAACGCCTTCGTATCACCATCCCGGTAAATCAGGGAAACAAACAGGGATGGCAGCATCAGAAGGACTTCTACAAAAAGAATCCTTCCAATAATATTCATAATTTTTCCAGTATTCATAAGAACCTCCAAACAGATCCGGATTTTTACTTAATCTGCAAAGATATCCTTAAGCTCTGCAATATGATGGTTAATGGAACCGATCAGAACGGTATCACCATCGTGAATTTCATCATCACCACGGGGAATAATCGTCTGTGTATCTCGGATGATAAACGCTACCAGCACATTCCGCTTAAGCTTCAGGTTCTTCAGCGGGATATTCAGATTCTTATCCTTATCATCTATATTAAGTTCAATAAACTCAATCTTGCCATCCATTAGACGATACAGGGATTCCACCTTGTCATCTCCGGATGCATTCATCAGGGAACGGCTATAGGCAAAAATACGGTCTGCTGCAACATCATTTCTGGATATCGTACAGATCTTGCTTGTCTTTGGCAATACCTTCAGGCGGGACTTCGCATTGATACGGGTTACTACCTTGGAAATTCCCTGGGATTCCGCATACATGGAAGCTACCAGATTATATTCATCATTAGACGTAATTGCAATAAACGCATCAGTATGTGCAAAGTCTGTTTCCAACATGGAGTCGAAATACCGCATCACATCATCCTGCATCACAGCCGCTCCCGGACACTCTCTTGCAAGACGCTCTGCCACATGAGGTCTGGGGTCTACAACCGTCACCTTAAGCCCCTGTTTCAGCAGGATTCCCGTAAGATAATGGGAAACTCTTCCTCCTCCGGCTATAATCACAGATTGCAGCGGCTTTTTAAACAAATGAAGCTTCCGGAATGAGGACCGGAACTTCTCGGCAGCACCGGTTAAATAAATCACATCACCTGCCTGGATCTTCGTATCTCCTTTCGGTACAAAGGCCTGTCCGTTCCGCACAATTGCACAGAACAGAAGATCAATTCCCAGATTCCGGTTGATTTCCATAAGAGTCTTATCCACAAGCGGCCACTCTTCCTTAACCGTCATCTCTACAAGCTCGGCACGGCCGCCCGCAAATGTTTCCACACGGGTTGCTACCGGGAAACGAAGCGTACGTGAAATCTCCATTGCCGTTGCCAGCTCCGGATTAATAACCATGGAAATTCCCAGCTTATCCTTATAAAAATGATTCTGGCTTGCATAATCCGTATCACGGATTCGCGCAATCGTGTGCTTGGCTCCCAGCATATGTGCCGTAAAGCAGCTCAAAATATTCAGTTCATCGGACTGTGTAACTCCGATAAATAAATCAGCAGATCCCGCATTCAGATCCTGCAGCGTTGCATAAGAAGCTCCATTTCCCTGAAAGCAGATGGCATCAATGCTGTTCCCCAGGGTGTCCACCACATCCTCAGACTGGTCAATCAATGTCACCTGATGTCCGGTATGGGCGAGCTGCTTTGCCAGATTCTGTCCAATATCACCACCACCGACAATAAAGGTTTTCTTTCCTTCCCGATGATTCATAATAATTCCATTCCTCCAAAATCTATACGATTTATAACTAAGGAGTTCGCCTGCGAACTCTTTGCGTGCGAGCGGTGTTGCAAAGCAACTGATTTCTTCTCCGCGAGCTGCGCATCCCTGCGGAGCTTTTTGCTCTATAGGAAATTCCGGAGGAATTTCTTATAAAGAAGAAATATCACGTTTCCCATGTGACATCAAGAGGGAAATCCGCTTCTGCAAACTCCCCTCTTTCAATCATTCGTTATTGTATTCCTCCTGCAGTTACTTCGCAATAGGAATTGCTGCTTATCTTTTCATACCGGTGACAACCGATTACTGTTCACACACCTTTACTGACGTACCTTGATATGAACCTCACGAAGCTGCTGCTCGGTTACTTCATTCGGTGCTCCGCACATCAGATCCTGTGCGGTTCCGCTCATCGGGAACGGGATGATCTCACGAATGCTGTCTTCATTTTTAAGAAGCATGATCATACGATCCACACCAGGAGCCATTCCTGCATGCGGGGGTGCTCCGAACTGGAACGCATTGTATAAGGCACCGAACTTCTCTTTGAGGACTTCTTCATCATATCCTGCAATTTCAAAGGCCTTAACCATGATGTCAATGCTGTGGTTACGGACAGCCCCTGAGGATAATTCCACACCATTACATACAATATCATACTGGTAAGCCAGAATATCCAGCGGATCCATGGTATTCAGTGCTTCCAGGCCGCCCTGCGGCATAGAGAACGGGTTATGGGTAAAGCCAATCTTCTTTGTTTCCTCATCCAGCTCGAACATCGGGAAGTCGTTAATATAACAGAAGCGGTATGCCTTCTTCTCAAGCAAGTCAAGGCGCGCACCAAGCTCATTCCGGATCTGTCCGGCAAAGGATGCTGCACGCGCTTCCTTATCTGCGATAAAGAAGATGGTATCGTTCGCCTTAAGTCCTGCAAGCTCTCTTAATTCTGCCTTCAGATCGTCCGGTATAAACTTGTCGATCGGTCCCTTGTAGGAAAGATCTTCCTGAACCTCCAGATAACCAAGTCCGCCCATTCCAATTTCAGTTGCAAACTTAAGCATCTTCTCATGGAAGCCCTTGGACTGATGTCCTTCGATCTTAATGGCACGGACGGTCTTATTCTGAAACGGCTTAAAGGTACATTTATTAAAGAACTCCGATAAATCAATAATACGAAGCGGATTTCTCAAATCCGGCTTATCGGAACCAAACTCTAACATGGCCTGCTTATAGCTGATGATCGGGTAAGGCGCCTTCGTCACTTCATAGCCTTCCGGTGCAAACTTCTCAAATGTGGCGGTCAGCACTTCTTCACCAACCTTGAACACATCCTCCTGTGTTGCGAAGCTCATTTCAAAGTCGAGCTGATAGAACTCACCGGGAGAACGGTCTGCTCTTGCATCCTCATCTCGAAAACAGGGTGCAATCTGGAAATATTTATCTACGCCGGATACCATCAGAAGCTGCTTATACTGCTGGGGTGCCTGTGGAAGTGCATAGAACTTACCCTTGTAATGTCTGGACGGAACGATATAGTCTCTTGCGCCCTCCGGAGAAGATGCACACAGAATCGGAGTCTGTACTTCCATGAAACCAAGCCCGGTCATCTTCTGACGAAGAAAAGCAATGACATTGGAACGGAAAATCATGTTGCTCATGACCTTCGGATTTCTCAGATCAAGGAAACGGTATTTCAGACGCAGATCCTCACGGATTTCCTTGGAGGTCGCGATTTCAAACGGAAGGGGACGATATACCTTGCCAAGAATCTCAACGCTGTGCGCTTCCAGTTCGATGGTTCCCGTCGGGATCTTCGGGTTGTAGGTTTCCTCGTCACGCTTTTCGATTTTGCCAAGGACGCTGATACAGTCCTCTTTGTTGATTCCCTTTAACAGGGAGGTGTCACGCATAACGATCTGTAATACGCCATACATGTCTCTTAAGTCCACAAAGGATACGCCGCCATGGTCACGGATATTCTCTACCCAGCCGGCTACCCTGCGTTCTTTGCCAATGTCATTTTCAGATACCTGGTTCAAGGTACATTCACGATACAACGTTGATAATTCCATCTCTTTTCTCCTTCTTCTGGTTTATTTCTTAATTTACATCTACCCGTTTCACTAAATTCGTACTTCGCTTCGCTCGTTCTCATTAAGTGTCCGGGTACCGTTCTCACTAACCTCACACTTCGCCTCTGGCTCGTCTTCTCTAAGTGCTCTACATGAAAAAATCCTGAATTGATTTCACAATCAATTCAGGACGAATATACTTATCCGCGGTGCCACCTGATTTACTGCCATGCAGTCACTTTCACCAATGAAATTACGGCTCGGAAGCTGTTATTCTCTCAGATTCATTCTGCCGGCTTCTCACCATCCCGGCTCTCTTTAAGCGATAATCCAAGGTACTCGTCTTCGTCATTGCCCATACATCGTTATGATAAGCCAGAATGCCCGTTTTGTCAATAAATAATGCACACGGAACAGTAAAATGTGTAACAGTTCAGCCATGCAGAAATGATTGTGCAAGATGACCGTGGGAGCTTGCTCACTAAGGGCAGCTTATACAATCATTTCTATAGGGCGGACGCCCGACATGAAATAAGCTGCCGGAAAACACGTATATTTGTTAGCCAATCTGTACAATCCGGCAGCTTATGAATGCGCATGGCTGAACTGTTACCAAAATGTCATTTTGCATGAAATCCTGCATTTCTATCGACAAATTATTCATTTTATTGACAGATTCCTCACCGATACATCCTGATTTTCTCTGAAACAGCGGAAATACGCGACTCAAACTGTTCATAGAAAGATGCAGCTCCCATCTCATATTGGTTTACATAAAACTCATTTAATACCAGCATATTCAAATTCCGGACAATTTCTTCATTCTCCGTATGGGTAATGATCTCCTGTACTTCTTTCAGAAAATTATGCCAGATCCGGATATAATTTTCATAAACCGACAGCTCCGGGATGCCGAGCCACTTTTTAATTTTCACCTTGGAGCGGTTCGGGTAAACACACTCATGAATCTGACAGAAATACTTGAAATCGCCACCCTCATAAATTCTTCCGAGTGGAAACAATCTGCAGAAGCCCGGACGAAACTCATGGATGCTGCAACGTCCTTCTGAATTCAGGAATCCGCATTGCAGAGTCCCTTCCTGCATTTTGAGATTCGGCTGGATGATTCCGTCTACCACATGAAGCTCAATCTTTCCCTGCATGAGTTCTGCAAACGATGTATGTAAGCCTTTTTCCAACTGATACAGATCATAAGGATCCAGAATAATGGACTCCCCCATATCGTGACAGCAGGAGGAACACCCCTTACATTCCTGACACTCGATCCGCACCATGTCATTGGCTGTATATAATTTTCCATCTGAAATTTCTGAAAGATCAATCTCCCGCAGCATGTGTTTCTCCTACATATTATAAAGTGATGTCGGGGTCAAAAGCCCCCGACTTTGATACCTACGGATTGCTATGAAATACCGTTACAGGGTATCCGGGAAATACATCATCTGCCTGACAGACGCCTGCTGTTCCTTACCTTCACAGCTGCGATACAATACCTGTTATTCATCAGGATTCCAATAACCCTTTGTTTTCCTGCTTCATCAGGTCTGCTACCGAAATATCATCGAGATAATCATTAATCATCTCATCGAGCTTAATCCACATGGGAAGTGTCCGGCATTCATCTGCACGTTCACAGGGATCTGAACCACATTCCAGACAGGATACCGGGGCAAGCGTCCCCTCTGTAAGCCGCAGGACATCTCCGATTTTGTAGTCCGCAGGCTCCCTGCTTAAACGGTAGCCGCCTCCTTTGCCATGGATTCCTTCCACCATTCCTGCTTTCGAAAGCAGAGTCATGATGCTCTCACTATATTTCTGTGATATATGTTGTCTTACTGCAATTTCCTTTAAGGGAATATATTCACTGGTATTCTGCTCTGCCAGATCTACTAAAACCCGGAGTGCATACCTTCCTCGCGTGGAGATCAGCATAAAATATCACCCATCCTTCTCACAATTATTCTGCAAATAAAGGAGTAGAAAGATACCGGTCTCCTGTATCCGGAAGCAGAACAACAATATTCCTGCCTTCATTCTCCGGGCGCTTTGCCACTTCCAATGCTGCCCACACGGCTGCTCCGGAAGAAATACCCACCAGTACGCCTTCACTTGTTCCGATCTTCTTACCAAGTGCAAACGCATCCTCGTTTGCAACAGGGATGATTTCATCATAAATTGTAGTATCCAGAATTTCCGGTACAAATCCGGCACCGATACCCTGAATCTTATGAGCTCCCGCCACACCGGTAGATAGTACGGCACTTGTTGCCGGCTCTACTGCAACAACCTTCACAGCAGGATTCTTTTCCTTTAAATATTTACCAACACCTGTTACCGTGCCACCTGTGCCGACGCCTGCTACAAAGTAATCCACCTTGCCTTCGGTATCCTCCCAGATTTCCGGTCCGGTTGTCTCATAATGCGCTTTCGGATTGGACGGATTCACAAACTGCCCGGGAATAAAGCTGTTCGGGATCTCTTCTGCAAGCTCGTTTGCCTTTGCAATTGCACCCTTCATTCCCTTCGCACCCTCAGACAATACCAGCTCTGCACCATACGCCTTCATTAACTGTCTGCGCTCCACGGACATCGTATCCGGCATAACAATAATAATACGGTAGCCTCTTGCTGCTGCTACAGATGCAAGACCAATACCGGTATTTCCGGAAGTCGGCTCGATAATTACAGAATCCTTCGTTAATTTTCCTTCCTTCTCCGCGTCGTCCAGCATCATCTTCGCTACACGATCCTTAACGGAGCCTGCCGGATTAAAGTACTCCAGCTTCGCATAAAGCTTTGCCTTTAATCCATATTCCTGTTCCAGATGTGTTAACTCAAGTAATGGTGTTCTTCCGATCAACTGATCTGCGGATGTATAAATCTTAGCCATTTCAATTCCTCCCTTTTCTGACTGATGTCAAAAGATAAGTATTCTCACTGATTGTTTGCAGTATACTTCCTTTTACCCACCTTGTCAATAGGTAAATAATTTTAATTCAATACATCCACATATTCCTTATAAACATATGCCTCACTTCCATCACTTAAACGAATATGATACCACGAATCTCCGACAAGCTCATAATACTCATAAACCTCACCTGTCTTCGCCACACCAAGAATACTGGAATTCTCTGTACTTGGCTGGTTTCTCATATTGACATTCTTAATAATCTGAAGCTTTCCTGCAACTTTCCCCGGAGTATTTTCTCCTGTATTCTCTCCGGCATTTCCATTGCTTTCCCGGGTTGGCTCAGAAACCGTTGTATCTCCTATATTACCGAAATCAAAATGCAGCTTCTTCTTAAGTATGATTCCACCACCAATCACAATCACGATCAGTACAACAATTCCAAGGATCATCGTTACCCTGGTCAGATCAAATCCACCGGAAGCTTCCTCATCGTTTAGGTTGTCATCCTCGTAACCGTCCCCGTCATAATCCGTATCTTCGTAACCGGTATCCTCATAGCGATCTTCTTCATGACCATAATTACAGGATGGCGCATTTCTTCTACTGGATACTTTCTGATGGTCTGTTCTCTTCTGCTCTGCCGGTTCTTCCCCGCTGTCAGCATCTTCCTGTGACTGCTCATAAATCCGTCCTTCCCGCACGGCTTCCACTACCCGGGAAGGGCGCTCCCTCATAACGGGTGCCGGAATTTCTTCCGGTTCTTTCCCTTCCACTTCATTCCCTTCCAGAGTTTTTTCTTCCTTCCTTTCGGGGTTCCTTGCTGCCTCCGGATTCTCTTCCTCCGGATATTCCGGCTTTTCTCCCCGTCTTTCCCGTTCCAGCCTTGCTTCTGCCTCACTGAAATCCCGCTTCACCACAGCCTGCTCTGCTTCCATAATAATGCTTTTCTCAATCACATCAAATGGAATATCAATCGTCTTCTGTGGAGTAACCGGAATCTCCTCATCGTGAGGCTCGGTATCTTCATTATTAACCGCAGCTCCGCATTTGTGACAGAATTTCGTTCCTTCTCTCAAAATCTCGCCACAAACCGGACATCTTGCCGGTTCTCCAACCTTCTGTCCGCATTTCACACAAAAGGTATCTGTATCTAAAAGTTCTGCTCCGCATCTTTGACACTTCATAACTTCTCTCCTCCGTACTATTGTCTCTATTATCTACCAAATCTCGGATTTTGTCTACCGACAAACAGGGATTCATTTCTTATACTTTTATTAAAAAACAACTCAACATATGTGAAGGAGGAGCTTATTATGCTTCAGCATCTTGAGAAGAAAAATGTCACTATGCTTCCCGGTTTATTCCGTGAAAGAATGCTTGTAAACCGTAACTATCTTCTGGAACTGGGTACACAGGAATTATTACAGAACTACTATCTGGAGGCAGGAATCGTTATGCCGGATCTTCAGATTCTCGAAAGACCGGAAACTGCAAAGCTTCACTGGGGATGGGAGGCTCCTACCTGTCAGCTCCGCGGCCATTTCTTAGGTCACTGGCTTTCCGCAGCTTCTTCATTAATTGCATCCGAAAATGATGCCGCTTTAAAGGCAAAGCTTGACGAAATCATCAGCGAGCTTGCCAGATGTCAGGAATTAAACGGCGGAGAATGGATCGGACCTTTCCCGGAGAAGTACTTTACCCGTCTGGAAAAGGAGCTCGATATATGGTCTCCCCAGTATGTCATGCATAAATTAATCATGGGACTTACCCATGCTTATCTCTACGCCGGTAATGAACAGGCTCTTACCATTGTCCGTCATCTGGCTGACTGGTATATCCGTTGGACCGAAAAGGTACAGTCCACCAACCCGCACGCTGTCTACAGCGGTGAGGAATCCGGTATGCTGGAAATGTGGGCACAGCTTTTTGAAACCACGAAGGATCCGGTTTATGAAACACTGGCTTCCCGTTACAGCAATCCGAGCCTTTTCCATAATCTGTCAGAGGGAAAGGATGCTTTAACCAACTGCCACACCAACTCCAGCATCCCGTGGGCACATGGTGCTGCCAGAATGTATGAAGTAACCGGAGATGAGAAGTATAAGACCATCGTAGAGCTTTTTTGGAAATGTGCCGTTACCGACCGCGGTTATTTCTGCACCGGAAGTGCCAACTCCGGAGAATTCTGGGTACCGCCTTTCCTTTCCGGCCAGTACTTAAACGACCGCGACCAGGAATTCTGTACCGTATATAATATGGTGCGTCTGGCTTCCTATCTGTATCGCTGGACCGGTGACAGGCAGTATGGCGACTACATTGAACGCGCCCTTTACAACGGCTTCCTTGCACAGCAGAATGCACAGACCGGCATGCCGACCTACTTCCTGCCTTTGAGCGCAGGCGGTCATAAGAAATGGGGCACCAAACGCCACGACTTCTGGTGCTGCCATGGAACCATGGTGCAGGCACAGACCCTGTATCCGGACCTCATTTACTATGAGGATCCTGAACAGAACGAGCTTCTGATAAGCCAGTACATTCCTTCCATTGCAAAATGGGATTGCCATGGACAGCTCATTGAGGTTTCCCAGGATACCAATATGAAGTATTACAACGATCAGGCATTCTTCGATGAGAAGGATCAGGGACAGAGCTCCAGATGGCAGTTACAGTTCAAGGTAAAGGCTTCCGCCCCTACCGTATTCACTCTCTGCTTACGTGTGCCCGCATGGGTTAAGGGTGCACCGGTTGTCAGTGTAAACGGCGAAGCGCTCACCAATCCTGTGATAGAAAATGGCTGCCTGAAAATCCAGAAAACATGGAAAGATGACACCATTGATTTATTCCTTGCGCCTGCTCTTTCCTATGTGTCATTACCGGATCAACCGGAGAAATCCGCAATCATGGAAGGACCTGTTGTTCTTGCCGGTATGTGCGAAAAGGATCACGGACTTTATACCAATGGTGAAACTCCAGAGGATGCGCTTTACGCACAGTCCGAGCATATGTACAGTGTCTTCCCCTGGAAGCAGAGTACTTATCTCACAAAAAAGCAGCCGGAAAACTTTACCTTCCGACCGCTCTATGAAATCGATGAGGAAACCTATACCGTATACTTCTCTTTAAAGAAGCCTTCGGATCTGTAATGGGATCTGTCATCTAATGATTGATAAATGATTTTTGAAACGCTGTCTTATAAGCGAGGGGAGTCATTCCCTCATGACGTTTGAAAATCCGCATAAAATATTTTTCATCCTGGAAGCCGCTGGAATATGCGGCTTCTTTGATGCTTACGTTTTCATTGACCATAAGACGCTTGGCAAGCTCGATCCGCATCTTATTGAGGTACTGCGTGATCGTCATGCCGGTCTGCTTCCGGAACAGTGAAGCAAAATAATCCGGATTATAGTGCAGATGCTGTGCCACCATGGCCGGGTCCATCTGCTTATGGCAGTTCATGGTAATGTAATCCATTGCCTCCCGGATTGCCTGCTGTACCTGTGGTTTCGCCGATTCGATCTGTCCTACCGGTTCTATGGCTTCTCCCTTATGACTTTCTCTGCTCATTTCCAGGGTAAGCTCCATCAAAAGAGTGCTGCAGCAATAGTCGAGCATCTGTCCCTGCTCCTCCTGCCAGGTCCGTGACAGGTCGAGGAGCTGCCGGAACAGTGTGGTCACACGCTGCGTAGCAGGAAGTGTTCCAAGCATCGGAAAATGATAATAATTCTCCGCATTCTCCACTCCCTTTGCAGCCTGCTCCGAAAAATGCACCCAGAAATAAGACAGCTCTCCTTCGGACATTTTCCATCCCTCATGCTCTTCTCCGGCACGTAACAGGATATATTGACCAGATCGGACAATCACATTTTCTCCACCCACACGCAGGTACATCGTTCCCTTTAATACCACAATCAGAACGTGCAGTTCCATACTTCTTTTATGATGCAGGAAGCCGTCTGATGCACGTAGGTTTCCACAAATCTGATATTTAATTGGCTGATTCGTTCGTATTTCAAAATCATTCATATTTCATTGACCGGTTTTGTTTCTGTTTCAGAAATTGTGAGTAGCTATTAGATATTATAAGGAAGCCCGCTTTACCGGATAAAATGAGTAAAAACCCGTTCTTCCTTTTCCGGAAGGCCAAATTGCTCCCTGCCAAGTGCGATGCTCTTCATCAAAAAGCTCATGTTTCTTGCCAATACTCTCATGGTCTGCTTTCCTTCTTCATCCCAAACTGCCTCGCCCTTTTCTCTTCCATGAATGGAGTTCCAGTACTGGCTCGGTGCAACCGGCATATTGGAAATTGTGAAATATTTATTCAGCTCATCGAATGTAGCCGAGCAGCCGCCTCTTCTGGCGCATGCCACACTCGCCCCAACCTTCATGGTTTTATCAAAATGAGTACTGTAGAACAGCCGGTCAAGAACTGCTATGAGTGTTGCATTGGCTGATGCATAATATACCGGGCTTGCTACAACCAGTCCGTCTGCCTCTTCAAACTTCGGTGCCAGCTCGTTCACCACATCATCGAAAACACACTTACCGTTCTTTCCACAGTAACCGCAGGCCATACAGCCACGAACCGCCTGATTGCCGACCTGTACCGTTTCGACTTCAATTCCTTCCTGCGAAAATACCTGTTCCATCTCCTTAAGCGCAATGCCTGTGTTACCGTCCACTCTGGGACTTCCGTTGATCATTAATACCTTCATAAACCTGTTCCTCCTGATCTCTTATTCCTGATTTTACTCTTAATTTCTTACTTTTATATTTGTAACTATTCAGAGCCATGCATGCAGAATAGTAATTTTAAAGTGGTTTTACAGACGGGCACTGATTAGTTGCAATATATCTGAATCTTATCTATCTCTCCAAGTGATCAGTCCGTTTTCTTACACAAAAGCTCGTGCATAATCACCATAAGCACTAATATGATAAGAAGATAAACCGGCAGCAACGCTACCGTAATATGATTGGCAATCAGTCCGAATACCGGCGGCATCAGACAGGTTCCCACATAGGCACATGCCATCTGGATTCCGATAATCGCCTGGGACTTATCGGCACCAAAGTGTGCAGGCGTCGAATGGATCACGCAAGGGTACACCGGTGCACATCCCAGTCCGATCAATATGAGGCCTGTGAGGGATAAGCTCTGCCCAAACGGCAGAAGCATCACTAATACACCGATTCCAATAATCACTTCACCAAGCCGGATCATCTGTACATCATTGAGCTTCATGGTAAGAAATCCACTTAGTGCTCGTCCCACAGTAATTCCGAGATAAAACATACTTGCAAATGTAGCTGCTGTATCTGCAGAAACTCCTTTATGTAAGGTGAGGTAACTGCTCGCCCACAGTCCTGTTGTCTGCTCCAGGGCACAATAGCAGAAAAAGCAGACCAGTATTTCCCTTGCTCCGGCAAGCTGCAGTACTTCACGTATGGAAAGAGCTTTTACATTCTGTACCTTTCCATCCTGCAGCACCTCCGCCGGTCTTTGCTTCCAAAGAGGCAGACTGCAGAGCAGAATTGCAGTCAGAACGATCTGCAAAACAGCGATGATATGGTATCCGGAGTTCCATCCCCAGCCCGCAGTCAGGGCATATCCCATAATATAGGGACCTGCCGATGCTCCGATACCCCACATGCAATGCAGCCAGCTCATGTGCCGGCTCTCATAATGAAGCGCTACATAATTATTTAAGGAAGCATCCACGCTTCCCGCACCAAGTCCATATGGAATCGCCCACAGGCAAAGCATCCCAAAGGAATGACTGGTGGCAAAACCAAACAATGCCATCGCTGTCATTAAGACACTGAGTGCCGTAACCTTTCCGGTTCCAAGCTTTTTGGTCAGCCGGTCGCTCTGCAGGCTCGAAACTACCGTGCCCAGCGCTATAATCATCGAAATAATTCCTGCATAGGATACCGGTACGTCAAACTGCGGATACATGGACGGCCACGCTGCTCCCAACAGTGCATCCGGCAGCCCCAGGCTGATAAATGCCAGATAAATAATTGCTAATAATAAATGAACCATGATGGATACTCCTTCTTTTGTCTAAACTCTAAAATGATCCACTGGATCATTTTCTCATATGCATGGCAACTAAAATCCACCATTCTGATATGCTCTTGCAATTACATAAGACGGCTCGTAAAATGCACTGCAATTATAATTGTCAATCACCTCACAGATTGGGTCATTGTATACTCTGAGGATGCCGTCTACATAATCCTCTTTCGATGACATGGTATCGACGATCAGCCGCTGGTACACTTCTCCCATATCAAGTGGTGTAGGAATGATCGCTGCCATTTCCTTATCAACTGCGGTAATATCATAAGAGCCCTCTTTAAGGTCATAATCCCTGATCCAGTCATCTTCCACCTTCAATGGATTTTCACAGTGTAAGACATTTGCACAGCTTATTAAATGGTATAATTCTTCTTTCCCTATGGTATTTACCACATATTTATTCTTTTGTCTGATATGCCGTGCTACCCTTTCGATCATATAACAGATAAAATAAAGATCATCGATCTCTATATCTTCATCAGGGAAATATTTATTTTTCATAATACCTCACTCCCTTCAAAGGTCAATGTACTCAATGCTGCTTCGGTACAAAATACGATCTGATGAGTCGGATAATTAAACTTAACGAGCCCCCAAAACGCCCCCCTCGGAATTCTACCTGCAACAAAGCCTTCCACGAAGTTCCAGATCTGGTCAT
>ERZ779880.849-NODE-849-length-33019-cov-20.116309_pt1 | contig 33019 bp, 25 predicted proteins | sample MGYA00511555_ERZ779880 | MGnify/ENA primary metagenome ERZ779880 (study PRJEB29588, sample SAMEA2145815) | human gut metagenome | biome: human gut; feature: human-associated habitat; material: faeces | place: Denmark | collected 2008/2010 ... | reverse complement strand
AGCCGACAAGGTGCAGATTGTAGTATCAAAAGCAGATAGAAATAGGATATCAGATGAAAGTGATATCGGGGAATTAAATCTGCACCGCCTTTCTAGCCCTAAGCGCAATGTAGATACGCAAAGAGCGGAGCGATTTTGCGGCGGCAGGAACTTGCCCGAATGAGATGTAGGGGCGAACATTGTTCGCCTGTGCTTGGAGTTTGCTGTAAATTCAGGATTGTAGGGGACGACGCCCTCGGCGTCCCACTCGGAGGAATACTGCTGTATTTTTTGTATCTTTGATGTTGAATTATTTGGGGGTGACATTATTGTGAAATTCTCCAATAATTTAACGGGCAAGAAATATCGGGACGTCATATTTCTGCAAAGCAGAAATTGCGCCGCCCCCCTACATGGTTTGTGCTAACACCCCCAGAAACCATTTGACAATCCCCTCCCCCAATGCTATAATAAATCCAGGAGGTGACATAACATGGAAATGTTTGATCTGAGAGCCGACTATAAAACACTGCCTGACGAAACTCTTCGCAGGCATTTCCGCAGGCTTATAAAAAGGCAGCGGCGATTTGCAGCTTTTACCTTTGCGTTGCTTATTCCTGCGGCTATATTATACGGAATGATAGGATGGGCGAATTATTTTGCGGCGGAAAGTGCGATGTTCGCATTTTTTGATGCAAGCTCAAATGCCTTTTTTAACTATGCGGCGTTTGCCGCCTGCGGTGCTTTGCTCATGGCGGATACAACTAAATTGATAGTCGCCTCCCCTGCCGTGATGATATTATATATGGGTCTGAAATTCGCCATTTTTGACAGCGTGTCAGGCGATACTTTCGTTATGCTCGCCTACCTTATAGCAGCCGCTGTCATCACCGCAAAAACTGTGTCTGACCTTAATTTCATGCGTAAACTCCCCAACTTTCCCTTCGACGGCAGAAAAGAGCGTATAGACTTCGAGGGGCTTACCCGTGATAAAATGACCGAAAACCTGCAAAAATTGCTGGATAACCAAAAAGGCGATAAGGTCATAACTAACGATTATGAGGATATCTTTACAAGCGATAAACCACAGGATATCGCCAGCCCTCCCGAAAATACCGACGAGTATCTCCAACAGCATAAAATGTCTTATCAGCGTGTAAGGTCATGGAACGATGTGAGCAGACTGGATTAACAGCCTGCTCCTTTTCTTTAATTATTTAATCAAGTGTGCGAAACTATGTCTTAATTTCTTAAAAATTGTCCAAATTTCTCTTGATTTATTCATTAAATCATGTTATAATAACACTGTGTTTGAATTTATAGGAAAGGAGCTGTGCTGTATGATCGGTAACATCAAAATAATTGCTGTCTGTATGTGTAAAGTCTATGATGAGCGTAACTATAGAATCATACGGGCTCTTAATAATTTTGCTGTTGAAAACGATTACAGGCTCTTTGTATATCACACCTGCTCAGACCTTTATTGGAAGACTCTGTCTGAAAAAGGCGAGCAGTCTGTGTTTGACCTTATTGATTATAATATAACAGATGCCGTAGTTACCTTTGAAGAGGGCGTGTATGCTGAAGATGTAATGACAAAAATCAGAATGGACGCCGCCGAATATGGTAAGCCTGTCATATCAGTCGGCGTAGAGCATGACGATTGCATAAGCATCAAATTCGACTATGCAAAAGGCTTTGAACAAGTGGTTCGCCATGTAATAGAACACCATGGTGTAAGAGATATAGGCTTTATCGCAGGCAGAAAAGACGAAGAAAATTCAGAAGAGCGTATAGCAGTTTTCAGAAAGCTACTCAAGGAGTATGATATCCCATTCAGAAATGATGTCTTTTATTACGGTGACTATTGGTCAGCACCTACTTTGAAAGCAGTGGACGATATGATAGAAGAAAATAAAGTCCCAAGAGCGATCATCTGTGCAAACGATATGATGGCTATAGCCGCAGGGGCTGAGTTTCAAAGACGTGGCTATAAAATACCTGAAGATATTATCATAACAGGCTTTGACGGACTTGAAGAGGCTAGGTACTGTACACCTATGCTTACAACAAGCGGCTGTAGCTATGATGATACCGCTAAAACCATCATCAATACTATAAGTAAAGCTCTGGCTGGTGAAAAGCCCGAAAAGGTATATACAGTTGACTATGATCTGTCCGTTGAAAATTCCTGCGGCTGTGAACCCTCAGTGGAGCAGATAAATACCGGGGAGCATATCAGAATACTCAGAGACAGAATGAACCGCTATCAGGACGAGGAGCGTGTCCTCTATGAGCTTGCGGTGAATATCATGAATTGCGAAACTCCTAAGACTCTTGCCACACTGCTGAAAGAGTATGCTTTTGGCGATATGGCTGTTGTGGTGAATGGTGATTTCTTTGACGAACGTAAAGACCCTCGTGTAAGCAACAGAGAACCGCTTTTTAGCGATAAAATGATACTTTTGCGGAGCCGTGCCGTGGAAGACAGAGATGTCCCACAGCCTTTTGACCGCACCAACATCATTCCCGATATAGAGAATATAATGGACTATAAAGTTCCCCTCATATTCTCCGCCCTTGCCTATATCGGCATACCACTTGGCTATGCCTGCTTCTATTTTCCTGTCAGGCTCAACGAGTATTTTAAAATACCACTCTATGTAAATTCCCTGAATACCGCCTTGGGCAGCTTCCGAAGCGTCACCTATCAGAAGTATATGACAAAGCATATCGAAGAAATGTACCGTCACGATATGCTCACAGGGCTTTATAACCGTACAGGCTTTTATAATGCCCTTGAAACTCTCCCACGAAGAAACGACCAGCTTGCACTTGTAGTTTCCGTTGACGTTGACGGACTTAAATACATAAACGATAATTTCGGACACGAAGCAGGCGACTATGCAATAAGAGCCGCCGCAAACGCTATCGACAGCGTGAGCATAGAAAATAAAGTCTGCGGCAGATTTGGCGGAGATGAGCTTGCCCTTTTCGCTATCGTTGATACAGACCTTTCCGAGCAGGTCAAGGAGGAGATAAAGGATAAAATGGCAGAGCTGAACAGGCGAAGCGGTAGATCCTATGTCCTCTCAGTAAGCGTCGGTGCAGCAGTAGCCCCGGTGGAAAACTTCTGGTTCGACGATGTTATGCACATCGCAGATAAATATATGTATGAGGATAAAAGACTTAAACCTCATAACAGGATATGACCGACAAAGAGTTTGTAAATTTGCAGCGTGTAGGGGTGACTTTAGGTCGCCCACTGACTTTACCTTTTTTGCAGTGTCAGCTATTAAATTTAATACATTCACAGCGGACGGATAAAACCGTCCGTTTTTTATTTGTTGCATAATTTTGCTTGACGAAACGACATAAAAGTTGTATAATATTAATTAATGCTTTGTGAACTATGTGTTTCTAACAATGTGTACAAAAAGCAGAACGTATATTTGTGCGAAAGGGAGAAGTTGAGCCGCAGTAATCACCTGTGTGCAACTTTTTGCCCCTGTGAACGCATTTATATGTGTCAGCATATTAGGAACGGAACGTGAAAATGAAGATAAAACAGCTTTTTTCGGGTGATACCGATAATACATTCATACAGTTTTTCAGATACGTCTTTGTGGGCGGATTCGCATTTGTGGTGGATTACGGCATTATGACAGCACTTGTGGAGCTTTGCCGCTTCGACCCCGTCATTGCCGCGACTATCTCTTTCGTGGCAGGACTTTTGGTGAATTATTCCCTAAGTACGTTTTGGATATTCAAAAATTCAAAGATAAAAAACCGCCTTGCAGAGTTTGCGGCATTTGCCGCCGTGGGCGTTGTGGGACTTGGCATAAATGCCGCAATAATATGGTTTTTCAAGGATATCCTTGCTTCAAAGCTCATATTCGGCACGCTTCTCCCACAGGATAAATATTATCTTGTGGGCAAACTTGTTTCCACAGTGATAGTTTTCATATGGAATTTTGCAGGCAGAAAATTTATTATATTTGATAAAAATAAAGTCTAAACAGGAGAGGATAACACATGGAAAAGGTAATTATTATAGGCGCAGGCCCAGCCGGTCTGACTGCGGCAATAGAGCTTCTTAAAAACGGCGGTGACTATGACGTGACCATACTTGAAGGCTCGCAGGCAATGGGCGGAATATCACAGACAGTGAGATATAACGGCAACCGCATGGATATAGGCGGACACAGATTTTTCTCCAAAAATCAGCAGGTCATGGATTGGTGGGCAAACCTTATGCCTTTGCAGGGCAAGCCTGCCTATGACGATAAAAAGCTAGGCCATGAAAAGCCACTTGCCGAAAACGGCCCCGACCCTGAGACTGAGGATAATGTAATGCTCGTCCGTGACAGAGTGTCGAGAATTTATTACAATAAGCACTTCTTCGACTACCCTATCTCAATGAAGCCCGAAACCATAAAGAACATGGGCTTTGTCACCACCATGAAAGCAGGTTTTAGCTACCTGTGGGCGTGCGTGTTCAAAAAGCCTGAAACCAACCTTGAGAATTTCTACATAAACCGCTTCGGAAAGGTCCTCTATTCCATGTTCTTCGAGGGCTATACCGAAAAGCTCTGGGGCAGACACCCAAGCGAGATATCCGCAGATTGGGGCTCACAGCGAGTAAAAGGCCTCTCTATCACAGCCCTTTTGAAAGATATGTTCAAAAAGGTGTTCGGCACAAAGAATAAGGGCGAGGTGGAAACCTCCCTTATCGAGCAGTTCTGGTATCCAAAATACGGCCCTGGTCAGCTTTGGGAAACCGCCGCCGAGAAAGTAAAAGAGCTTGGGGGAAAAATACTCACAGGCTGTCAGGTAAAGAAAATAATGTGCGAGGGCAGAAAAGTCACCTCCATTGTCTGCGATACCGCTGAGGGCGAAAAGACCTTCACAGGTGATATCTTTATCTCCTCAATGCCTGTCAAAGACCTTATATTGGGCATGGACGGCACAAAGCCTTGCGATACCGTCATAAAGATAGCCAAGGGTCTGCCATACCGTGACTTTGTTACCGTTGGTCTGCTGGTCAATAAGCTCAACCTTAAAAATGAAACAAATAAAACAACTCTCGGCAATATCGTCCCTGACTGCTGGATATATGTTCAGGATAAGGGCGTAAAGCTCGGCAGAATACAGATATTCAACAACTGGTCTCCTTATATGGTGGAAAAGCCTGAGGATACAGTTTGGATAGGCCTTGAGTATTTCTGCGCCGAGGGAGACGATTTCTGGAATATGTCCGAGGAGGATTGCGTGAAATTCGCCACCGCCGAGCTTGTTAAAATGGGAGTTATCTCCGAAAATGAAGTCCTCGATTCCCATAGAGAAAAGGTCAAGAAAGCCTATCCTGCTTATTTTGATACATATAAGCATTTCGATACCATGATAAAGTTCCTCGATACTTTCCCGAACCTCTATTGCGTTGGCAGAAACGGTCAGCATAGATATAATAATATGGACCATTCAATGCTCACTGCTATGGAAACAGCCGAGGCTATAAAGACCGGCAAAAAGAGCAGAAAAGATATTTGGAATGTGAATACAGAAAAAGAATATCACGAAGAAAAATCTGGAAACTAATATGAACAAAAAGAAAGGTGGACTTCTTCTGTCCCTGCGGAAAGACATGAACAGAAGAGCCATAAGCGACAGACGGCTTGAGGCGATCTTCCGCACCCTCAGCCGTCACCCTTATATAGTTGCAGCGTTCATATGCCTTGCACTCACAGGCTTTGGAAGCTATAGCTATAAGTTTTTAAACGGCGTCATTGTGTGTGGCGTTTTCATGATAATAGAGCTTTTCTACCTCAGACGGTTTTTGAAACAGCTCGATGACAGCGGAAAGCATACTGCAGGCTCAGTTTTGAACTTTGCAGGCAAGACCCTTTTGACCCTTGCGGCAGTGAATTATTTCGTACATGCCCAATATAAAGCGGCTTTTATCTGCTTTGCAGGACTTTGCGCCGTGCTTGTTATGTATGTCGCGTTGCTCAATAACGATAAAAAGTTCCACGACCGTGTCACCTGCCTTGCCTTGGCAGGAGCAGGCTTTGTCCTGCGCTATTCTTATGTCTTTATGTCCGATATCTATACAAGACAGAATGACGTGTGGTATTTCGGCGGCGAGGGCGGTCACGCAGGCTATATAGAGTATATCTATAATAACAACGCCCTGCCGAATTTCGACCCCACTACCCTTTGGCAGTATTATCACCCGCCTCTCCATCATATCATCTGTGTGGTATGGCTGAAATTCTGCACCTCCATAGGTATAGAGTATTACATGGCGTGCGAGGCTATACAAGCCTTGACCCTCTTCTACGTCTGTGCCGTAACAATAACAGTCTATAAGATATTAAGGCTCTTTGACCTTAAAGGCAAAGCCCTGACTATCCCGTTCGGTATGTGCTGCATGTACCCGTATTTCGTGCTGATGTCAGGGGGAATAAATAACGACCCTCTCATGCTGTGCTTTACAGTGGGAGCAATATATTGCGTGCTGAAATGGTATAGAGAGCAGACCGCAAAGAATATCGTCAAAGCCGCCCTCTGTATCGGTCTTGGCATGATGACAAAAATATCCGTAGGGCTTATCGCCCCTGCCGTAGCTATACTTTTCTTTATGGCGCTTGTGCAAAATCGCAAGCATATGGCAAACCGCCTGGGCCAAATGTGCCTTTTCGGTGTAATATGCTGTCCTCTGGGACTGTGGTGGAGCGTGAGAAACTACCTGCGCTTTGGCGTAAAACCAAACTATATCCCAAGCCTTTCAACTGCCGACAGCCAGTATATAGGCGACCTTACAGCCAAACAACGCCTTACAGACTTCAGCTTCTCACAGATCAAAATAGTCTTTGAGCAGTGGGGCGGTGAAAGCTATAAAGAGTATAACCCTACCATAGCAATGCTTAAAAACTCCATTTTTGGCGAGGGCATAAACGAAACTTTCTTCCCCGAAAACGCAATGCTCGTGCCATATGCACTTTTCTGGATAGCCTTGGTTCTTGCGGTAATAGCGTTCATCGCAATGCTCATAGTGCTTTTTGTAAAGACCGATAACGCAAGATTTACCGAAAAACTCATGCTCACAGTGGTCTATGCCACTGTCTTAGGCAACTATTATAACTTCTGCATCAGATATCCTTTTATCTGCACAATGAATTTCAGATACATAATCCCATGTATGCTCATAGGACTAATAAATATCGGACTTTTCACAGACCTTTGCAACCGCTCCGAAAAAGCCCCATGCAAAGCCATAGTCAGCACCCTGAGCTATCTTTCTTCTGCGTTTATCGTCCTGTCCTACATAACATACTTCTTTGTGGCAAGCACCAACGGATAAAACCCCGACCCCATGCAGGGGCGAACAACGTTCGCCCGCCTAGCTTCCCCACAAACTGAAAAATATCGCAAAAAAATACCGACCGCTCTCATTCCGAGCCGTCGGTATTTTCATTATGCCAATATAGCCTTATTTCTTTGTAGTGACAGTTTTTGTTGCCGACCAAGCCCCGTAATACTTTGTACCCTTTACAGTTGTGTAAGAACGAACACGAACATAGTATTTCTTTTTGCCTGAAAGCTTTGAAACAGTGGCCTTGTCAGTCTTGTTGTTTGTTATGGTAACTTTCTTTGCACTTGTGAACTTTGAGTTTGTTGCATACTGAATTTCATATCCGGTAGCAGAGCCTTTCTGCGCCCAATCGATAAAGAATGCCTTTGACTTAGCCGTAAGCTTCTGTATCTGCTGTTTTGCAGGATTTATCTTGAACGTCTTTGTGATAACTCCGCCGTACTTGCCCTTGCCTGTTATCTTTACAGTAGCCTTGCCAACTTTTTTGTTGTTTGAGTATGAAACTGTGTAGTCAGTGCCGTTTTTAAGAACAGTGCCTCCGACCTTTACAGTTACGTTCTGCGTGATAGCCTTTCCTGTGAACGCCTTTGTGGAAATGCCCGAAACAGTAACCTTTGTGATGTCGTTGTTAGCTGTCTTTATGCTCTTTACATCAGACCATGCGCCGTAGTATACCTTGCCGTTTCTGTTTGTGTAGGAACGAACACGAACATAATATGTCTTGTCCCCCGACAGACCGCTTATTGTCAGCGTGTCAGGCTTGTTTGCTGTCAAATGCTTTGAAACTGCACCGCTCATGTTTGAGTTTACAGAATACTCAACGTCATATCCCGTAGCAGAGCCTTTCTGCGCCCAATCAATATAGAATCCCTTGTATCTTGTTTCAAGCTTCTGTATCTGCTGTTTTGCAGGAAGAATGTCAAATTTAGCGCTCAGTGTGCCTGAATAGTTGCCCTTGCCGTATACATAAACGCTAGCCGTGCCGACGTTCTTGTTGTTTGAGTATGAAACTGTGTAGTCAGTGCCGCTTGTAAGCGTCCTGCCTGCTGCCTTTACTGTAACTGACGGAGTAATATTGCTTCCCGTGAATGAAACGCTTGAAGCCACTGAAACTGTTCCGCCTGCCATTGCACGCTTTGTGATAGTGAAGTTCTTTGATGTGTAGCCTGTGTAGTCGCCCATGCCTGTCGCAATAACAGTTGCAACGCCAACATTCAGATTGTTTCTGTATGAAATAGTGTAATCCTTGCCTGCCTGAAGCACCTTGCCGTCAAGCGTAACTGTAGCCGCAGGCTTTTTGTATGTGCCGTCATAAACATAGCTTGTTTCTGAAAGTGTAAGAAGTCCGTTGTTAAGGCTCTTCTTTGAAACAACTATCTTAACGTCCTTTGAAACGCTGTTATAACCATTCGCAGAAGCCGTAACAGTAACATATCCTGTGCCTGTCTTGAGAGCGGTCACGTTTCCGTTCTTGTCAACAGTGCATATTGACGGAGTCGTGCTTTTGTATGTGAGAACAGCCCCGCTTGTTGATGAGCTTGCTCCAATGTTCTTGCTTTGTCCCGCAATTATCGTAACGCTTGAAGAACAGTTAAGATCTACTCTGTTGCCGTAAGGCTTCATAAGAGCCTCGATAACGTCCTTTGCAGGGCTTGTAACAGTATTGTTTTTTCTGTTTATGTAGCCGTGATATTCACCGTTGAGAATAATGCTGCTTCCGTTGTATCTTGCAAAAGCATTGTTGTCCCACAGTACGCATGGAATGTTATTCTTCTTTGCAAGCGCAGTGTAGTCTGTCGCCCACTTTACACGCTCCGCAGTGTTGTTCTTGTCCGTTGAGCCGAACTCACCTATAACGACAGGTATACCTTTGTCACGGAAATTGCTTTTCAGCGTGCTGAAAAGGTCCTTAAGCTCGTCCTTTATATAAGAAGAGTAAGTCGATGTTGCACCCTTTGATGTATCTACATTCATTGCAAAGTTGTAAGGGCTGTAAGCGTGAACTGATACAGCGATGCGGTTTTTGTTGCCTGAAATATCTGTAGGAAGCTTGAAGCCTGAAACAGTTGCCCCGTCTATGGAAGCGTCGTAACCAGGACACATGATAAGTCTGCCCCTGTTGTTTGAGCCTGTGTCTCTTATGGTGTCAACAGCCTTCTGATTGAGCTTGTTAATGCAGTCGATAGCGTCCTTTACCTCTGACGGAATGTTCCACTTGTCGAACCACCACTCACAGCCTGTGCCAATAAGACGAGGCTCGTTAAGAGTTTCAAATATAAGATGATAGTCATAATCCTTGAAATATTCTGCCACCTGTGACCATACGCTCGTAACAAATTTCTCGGAGCTTGAATATGCAGAAGACCTTGGATAATATCCTGCTCCCGAAGCGCTTGCAGAAGACTTTGTGTCATGATGAATGTTGAGAATTACATACATATCGTTTTTGTAGCAGTAGTCAACTACTTCCTTTACTCTTGCAAGCCATGCTGAGTCGATAGTGTAGTTGTCACCCGATACGTGCTTGCCCCAAGAAACAGGCACTCTCACTGTGTTGAAGCCTAAAGACTTTACCTTGTCTATAAGAGCCTGAGTTGTTTTAGGATTGCTCCACGATGTTTCCGTGTCAAGACCCGAACCGCCTGTTGCGTCAAGAGAGTTGCCCAAATTCCAGCCCAGACCCATATCCTCAAGTATGGCTTCCGTGTCAGCGTTTTTGAGAGTATCTCCCGACAATGCCTGCGCATTTATATCCCCAAGGTCAAGACCGATAAATATGGTCATTGCCATTAAAAGAGATAAAATAAAGCTCAGGTATCTTTTTGATACTGATTTCATTCTTTCCCGTCCTTTCATATATAAAATATTAACCTCATCAGTATCTTTTATTATACCACATCTCTGTTCAAATTAGAATACGCTTATTAAACAAATAACATACCTTCTTTTTGTGTATAAATCTCAAATGTTCATATTTTTAATCGCTATATGAAAAGTGCCGATTTATTAGAGCTGATATAATTATACAATGTTAAAATTTTAGAGGATATTATCTGCAAAAAAATCAGATCTTGCTATTGAAAATGGAGCGGTATTGTGCTATAATCAAATGTGTTCAAAACTTTAGTCCAAGGAAAGGGAAGGTATATTTTATGAAAGTTAAACAGTGGCTTGCATCATCACTTGCAGTGCTGATGCTTGTTTCGACCGTGGGCTGCGGAGATAATTCCTCAAGCTCAAAGGCTGAAAGCAAATCAAACAACAGCTCTGCCGTTGTTTCGGAAACTGCAATGCCTGAAAAAGATTATGCAACAACGACCGACGGCTCAGCGAAAGTCAAGATCGACGGAACAAAATTCATGGTGGGCGACAAGGAGCTTTGGTTCAATGGAGTGAACGCTCCATGGGATAAGTGGAACGACTTTGGCGGAGGCTTTAATTTTGAGTTCTGGCAGGATCATTTCCAGAAGCTTCACAATTCAGGCGTAAATGCCGCAAGGATCTGGATAATCTGCAACGGCGACGTTGGTATGGCTATCTCAGCAGACGGTACATTTGACGGTGCAACAACAGCTCATTGGGAGGATCTTGACAATCTGTTCTATCTTGCAGAGCAGTATCAGATCTATATAATGGCAACAGTTCAGTCCTTTGATAACTTCAAGGATCAGAACCAGAATTATCAGGCTTGGAGAACGCTCATTCAGGACAGCGACAAGACAGATATGTTTGTAGATAACTACATAGTTCCTCTCGTTCAGAGATACGGCAAGAGCGACTATTTCTGGTCTGTAGACCTTTGTAACGAGCCTGACTGGATAGTTGAAAATGAAGAGTGCGGCAAGCTTGATTGGTCCTATCTGGAGCAGTATTATGCAAAGGCAGCTGCAGCTATCCATGCAAATTCAGACGTTCTTGTAACCGTGGGTCTGGGTATGATAAAGTATAACTCCGACAGCCAGCAGGGCAACAAAATATCCGACAGCGAGCTTCAGAGCGTTTTGAGCGGTGATAAGTATGACAAGAGCCTTGCCTATGTTGACTTCTATTCAACTCATTGGTACACTTGGATGCAGGGAATGTGGGGATATCCTTTCAGCGAATCTCCAACAGACTTTGGCCTTGACGGTACAAAGCCTTGCGTTATAGGCGAATGCCCGGCCGTTGCAAGCGACAGCGATTTCGACATCACCTCAGCTTATGAGGACGCTTACAACAATGGCTGGAACGGCGTGTTTGCATGGAAAACAAGCGGTCAGGACGACGGCTGCGGTCTGTGGCAGGATATCCAGCCTGCTATAGAAAAAATGGCAGGTATCTGCGAGGATAAGATATTCCCTAACGGCAAAAAAGCTGTATAAACAAACTTTGATAAAATAATCACAAAAAGAGCCGACTTTTGCGGCTCTTTTTTGTTGCTCTTTTTTGTGAACAAATTGTGCTGTCTGTTGACTATAGTGCGGCATAATGCTATAATAAGATACGGAAAATCAATGACGATTTGCAGAAAGTAAAATGCTGTGAATCGTTATTTTTACGCATTAACGTCATATAATGGCGGTGTGGAAAGGAAGTAAAATCATGGAAGAGTATAGCTACATATTGTTTATTGCACTTATACTGCTTTCGACCAAGATTCTCGGTCTTGTAACAAAGAAAATGAAACTGCCGCAGGTAGTCGGTGCGTTGTTGGCGGGTGTAATACTCGGACCTGCTGTTCTTAATGTTGTAAAAGAAACTGAGTTCATCTCAGAACTGTCAGAAATCGGCGTTATCGTGCTGATGTTCACCGCAGGACTTACAACAGACGTTAAGGAGCTTAAAAAGACTGGTAAAGCGTCATTCATAATCGCTCTTCTTGGCGTTATCGTACCACTGTTCGGCGGACTTGGACTTGCCGCTGCAATGGGCGTAGGCAAGGGCGATAAGCTTGCCTGCTCACCATTCCTGCAGCACCTCTTCATAGGCGTTGTGCTTACTGCAACATCAGTTTCTATCACAGTAGAAACTCTGAAAGAACTTGGCAAGCTCTCTACAAGAGCAGGTAATGCCATTCTCGGTGCGGCTATCATAGACGATATCCTCGGTATCATCGCATTGACCCTTATCACAAGCCTTGCAGATACAAGCGTTCACGTTGCAACAGTCCTTATTAAGATAGTAGCGTTCTTTGCAGTGGCTATCGGCTGTACAGTCGTTTACCATGTCGTGTTCACGAAGTGGAGAAAAAGAGATAAAAAAGACCTTAGACGTCACGTTATCATCTCCTTCGTTTTCTGCCTGCTCATGGCGTATGTAGCAGAGCTTTTCGGCGTAGCAGATATCACAGGCGCATTTGTTGCAGGTCTTGCAATTTCAAGCGAAAAGGACGTAAAGTATATCTCAAACAGATTTGAAACACTTTCGTATATGTTCCTTTCACCGGTATTCTTTGCAAGCATCGGCCTTACAATGAACGGTATCAACATGAGCGGCAAAATGGTGCTGTTTACAGTTTTGCTCCTTGTTGTGGCAATAATCACAAAGATAATAGGCTGCGGACTAGGCGCAAAGGTTTGTAAGTATACAAATCAGGAAAGCTTGCAGATAGCAATGGGAATGATATCCAGAGGCGAGGTCGCACTTATAGTAGCGGCTAAAGGACAGAAGCTTGGACTTATGGGCGACGAGGTTTTCGCACCTATCATCATCATGGTGGTTGCAACAACGATAATCACACCGGTATTCCTGAAGTTTGTGTTTAAGGATAATCATGAAGAACACGTTGAGGACGAGCTTATGAAGTCTGTTGAGGGCTTCTCACAGTATGAACAGGAGCTGCAGGAACTCTCAAGAAAAGAAAAGTAATGAAAAAAAGCAAAGAGCGGAGCAAAAAAACTCCGCTCTTTTTTTGTACAAAAAAACCGCTGCCACGAATGATAGCGGATATGGGTGCAGGGGCACGCCTTCATATTTTATCACAGCGTAAAAATGATATGGGCGGCGATAAAAAATCCGCTGCCACGAATGATAGCGGATATGGGTGCAGGGGCACGCTTTCATATTTTATCACAGCGTAAAAAATGATATGGGCGGCGATAAAAAAATCCGCTACCACGAATGATAGCGGATATGGGTGCAGGGGCACGCCCCTGCTTAAAGATTGAACATGATCTGATTGAGTACACTCTCCAGATATTCCTGTCTGCCGCTAGAAAGTGAGTCAGTAACTTCGCCCTTCTCAACTGCATACTTCTCAAGGCTCTCCATGTCAGCCTTACCTGCAATGATGTCTGCACCAATGCCTGTTGTCCAGCTTGCATATCTGTCATCAACGAACTTGTCAAGTCTGCCGTCCTCAATGATCTTTGCAGCAGCCTTAAGACCAAGTGCAAATGTGTCCATACCTGCAATGTAGCTCAGGAAAATGTCTTCCATTGTGTATGAGCCTCTTCTTGCCTTAGCGTCAAAGTTCAGACCGCCGTTTGTGAAGCCGCCTGCCTTGAGAACTTCGTACATACAAAGTGTAGCGTCATAAGCGTTTGTAGGGAACTGGTCTGTATCCCAACCGAGCAGTGGGTCGCCCTGGTTAGCGTCGATAGAACCGAATACACCGTTATCTCTTGCAACTCTCAGCTCATGCTGGAAAGTGTGCTGAGCAAGTGTAGCGTGGTTAGCCTCGATGTTCATTTTGAAGTCCTTGTCAAGACCATATTTTCTCAGGAAACCGAGAACTGTAGCTGTATCGAAATCATACTGATGCTTTGTAGGCTCCTTTGGCTTTGGCTCGATGTAGAAATCACCAGTGTAGCCCTTTGAACGAGCGTAATCAACAGTCAGCTTCATAAGTCTTGCCATGTTGTCAAGCTCCAGACCCATGTTTGTGTTCAGAAGAGTTTCATAGCCTTCTCTTCCGCCCCAGAAAACATAGCCCTTACCGCCAAGCTTGATAGTAGCGTCAACAGCGTTCTTGATCTGAGCAGCCGCATAAGCGAAAACATCAGCAGAAGGTGATGTGCCTGCACCGTGCATATATCTAGGGTGATCGAAGCACTTAGCAGTACCCCAAAGAAGCTTCTTAGTAGGGTCAGCAGCCATTTTTTCAGATATGTAGTCAACTACCTCAGCAAGTTTTGCGTTAGTGGTGCCGAGATCGCCGTACTCAGGAGAAAGGTCACGGTCATGGAAGCAGAAATAGTCGATAGAAAGCTTGTCCATTATCTCGAAAGCAACGTCTACCTTCTTCTTAGCTCTTGCCTCAGGAGCAACCTCGCCCCAAGTCTTGTCAGTAGTGCCGCAGCCGAACATATCAGTGCCGTCGCCGCCCATTGTGTGCCACCATGAAAGAGCGAACTTGAGCTGTTCTCTCATAGTCTTGCCCATTACAACCTCATCTGGGTTATAATACTTAAAAGAGAGGGGATTAGTTGAGTTTACGCCCTCATACTTGATCTTTGGAATATCCTTAAAATACTCTGCCATAATTTTGACCTCCGAATATATTATTGTTTGATCTTAACGATTAAACGATTACAATATAATAATACACCAAACCGCACCCATTTGTCAACTGTTTTTTATTAAAATCGCATATATTGATATAAATTAAAATTGTGGGATAACTGCATAGACACACTATTTTTTCTCGTGTCTTCATCAATATTTCTGTAATAATTTTGTGTGATAACTGCACAAATTCTGACAGCTAAACTTGTGCAAACAAATGATTTTATATTTAATTTGGCAACATTTCTGCAATTGTTGCATTTTTTATGCAACAAAAGAGGTGTTTTTCGTGTATAAGTAGAAAGCGTCTTAGATACTTGCGGGCACGTACAAGCCCTGCGACTTAGTGAATACGATGAGAGATTCTGGAACAGGCTGTAGAGTACTTGTATCAGGACGTGGGCGTGCATTGTGATATTTTGTGTATGCAACACCTAGGACATAATACCAAATGTCATACCCCGAACGTAACTTGAAAATCGAATATAAACGGCTGAAACACGAACCCAACGGCAACAAATCTGTAGGGGAGCGACGCAATTTCTGTTTCACAGAAATGGGCGTCCCATTCGGAGGAATAACGCATAATTGTTGTATCATTGATGCCAAATTATTTTCGGGGTGACATCGTTGTGATAATCTCTGTTAATTCAATGGGTGAGGAATATCGGGACGCCGAGGGCGTCGTCCCCTACAATTATGGATACTGTTGATATGGATACCTACATTGAATACATTTATCCCCACCCGAAAATCTGATTTCAGACCTGCGATACCCCACAATAAATTGTACAATATGCTTTCAAAATCATTTTGCGACTTAATAGATATTGTGCAACCCTACAAAAATCACATAAATGACCTTAAATGACTTGAATTTTGCGAAAAAGGTGCTAAAATATAATTAGCACTCAGAAAGACTGAGTGCTAACAATCCGATCGTGAGAGTGCTGAAAACATAGGTGCGACCACGAAGGATCCTAATTTAGCATATTAAAAGGTATTATAAAAGGAGGAACTTATCATGGCGATCAAACCATTGCAGGACAGAGTTGTAGTTAAGATGACAGAGGCTGAGGAAACCACAAAGAGTGGTATCATTCTCACAGGCTCAGCTAAGGAAAAGCCTGAGGTCGCAGAGGTAATAGCTGTAGGCCCTGGTAAAAAGGACGTTACTATGGGCGTTAATAAGGGCGACAAGGTGCTTATCTCTAAGTACAGCGGTACTAATGTTAAGCTGGACGGTGAAGAGTTCATTATCGTTAAAATGGACGACATTCTCGCAGTTGTTGACTAATTTCACTGCATTTTAAATAGTATATAAACGGAGGTAATTTACAATGGCTAAGGATATAATTTTTGGCGAAGACGCAAGAAAAGCTTTGCAGAGCGGTATCGACAAGCTCGCAAACACTGTTAAGATAACACTGGGACCTAAGGGCAGAAATGTAGTTCTTGATAAGAAGTACGGTGCTCCTCTTATCACAAACGACGGTGTTACTATAGCTAAGGAGATCGAGCTTGACGACCCATTTGAGAACATGGGCGCACAGCTTGTAAAGGAAGTCGCTACTAAGACTAACGACGCTGCCGGTGACGGTACAACAACAGCTACATTGCTTGCTCAGGCTCTTGTTAGAGAGGGTATGAAGAATATCGCAGCAGGTGCTAATCCAATGGTACTTAAGAAAGGTATGGATCAGGCTGTAGATACTGCTGTTGAAACTATCGTCGCTAACTCAAAGAAGATAGAAGGCTCTGATGAGATAGCCAGAGTAGGTGCTGTTTCTGCCGCTGATGAGAACATTGGTAAGCTTATCGCTGAGGCTATGGAAAAGGTAACTGCTGACGGCGTTATCACTCTTGAAGAGTCAAAGACTGCTGAAACTTACAGCGAAGTCGTTGAGGGTATGCAGTTCGACAGAGGATATATCGCACCTTATATGGTAACAGATACAGATAAAATGGAAGCTGTCCTTGATGACGCTTACATTCTTATCACAGACAAGAAGATCTCTAACATTCAGGAAATTCTTCCACTTCTCGAGCAGATCGTAAAGGCTGGCAAGAAGCTTCTTATCATCGCCGAGGACGTTGAGGGCGAGGCTCTTTCAACTCTTATCGTAAACAAACTGAGAGGTACTTTCACTTGCGTTGCAGTCAAGGCTCCTGGCTTTGGCGACAGAAGAAAGGAAATGCTTCAGGATATCGCTATCCTCACAGGCGGTCAGGTAATTTCATCTGAACTTGGTCTTGAACTCAGCGAAACAACTATGGAGCAGCTGGGCAGAGCAAGACAGGTAGTCGTTCAGAAAGAGAACACTATCATTGTTGACGGCGCAGGCAACAGCGATGATATCAAGGCAAGAGTTGGTCAGATCAAGTCACAGATCGAGAACACAACTTCTGATTTCGACAGAGAAAAGCTTCAGGAAAGACTTGCTAAGCTTTCAGGCGGCGTAGCTGTTATCAAGGTCGGTGCTGCAACTGAGGTAGAAATGAAAGAGAAGAAGCTGAGGATCGAGGACGCTCTGGCAGCTACAAAGGCAGCTGTTGAAGAGGGTATCGTAGCAGGCGGCGGAACAGCTCTTATCAACGCTATGCCAGCAGTTAAGAAGCTCGTTGACAAGCTCAGCGGTGACGAAAAGACAGGCGCTCAGATCGTTTACAAGGCTCTTGAAGAACCGGTTAGACAGATCGCTGTAAACGCAGGTCTTGAGGGCAGCGTTATCATAGACAAGATAATCCGTTCAAGAAAGGTCGGCTATGGCTTTAACGCTTATACTTCTGAGTATGTTGACATGATACCTGCAGGTATCGTTGACCCTACTAAGGTTACACGTTCAGCTCTCCAGAATGCAGCTTCTGTTGCTTCAATGGTGCTCACAACTGAGAGCCTTGTTGCAGATAAGAAGGATCCGCAGGCTGACGCTGCTATGGCAGCCGCAGCAGCAGGTGCAGGCGGAATGGGCGGTATGTACTAATAAGCTCCCATGACTAATATCTGATATAATTTACAGCCTCCGTAGTTATCCTGCGGAGGCTGTTTGTATGGAATGGGTAATATTTTATGATATAGTTTACAAAAATCAAATAATATCCTCGATGCTTTTGTAAGTAAAATCCAAAAGTATTGATTAATTAAATTAAATATATACATATTGTTGCAGACGTCCGCTTAAAATTAAAGCAAATTATGATATTTAATAAAAAGTTAAATAAATATTCACACAATGGGTTTGTGAATTTGTTATAATACTTATATCAATTTGAATAATTATTGTCTTTTGTTCAAATTTTCAGAAGTGTGAAAATTTGAAATAATGGGCATAAAGAAGTAAATAAACGAAAGGAAGATGAAATATGTCGCTTGGACGAGTATTGGTAGTAGACGATGATAAGAACATCTGCGAGCTGCTCAGGCTTTACCTTGAAAAGGAGGGCTATGGAGTAATACTTGCACATGACGGTGAGGAAGCAGTGGTAAAATTCAACGCTCTTAAGCCTGACATCATACTGCTTGACATTATGCTGCCTGGTATAGACGGCTGGCAGGTATGCCGTGAGATAAGAAAGAAGTCCAACGTGCCTATCATCATGATAACCGCAAAGGTAGAAACATTTGATAAGGTGCTTGGTCTGGAGCTTGGAGCTGACGACTATATCGTAAAGCCTTTCGATACAAAGGAAGTTATCGCAAGAATAAAGGCTGTTTACAGAAGAGTAGGTCAGTCATCAGGCGAAGCTGAGATAAAGGAAGTCAAGTATGACAAGCTTTCAGTTAATATGACAAGATATGAGCTGAGAGTAAACGGTCAGGTGCTTGACACACCGCCGAAGGAGCTTGAGCTTCTGTTCCACCTTGCTTCAAATCCGAACAGAGTTTATACAAGAGATCAGCTTCTCGACGAGGTATGGGGCTTTGAATATTACGGCGATTCGAGAACTATCGATGTTCACGTTAAGCGTCTGCGTGAGAAGCTTGAGGGCGTTTCTGACAAGTGGGCACTTAAAACTGTATGGGGCGTAGGATACAAGTTTGAAGTCGCTGAAACACCGCATGAGTAATCGTAAAAGCATATTCTTTAAATACTTTGTAATTTGTTCAGCAGTGATACTTATAAGCTTTGTGTGCTTAGGAACGGTATTACTGCTGGTTTCTTCAAGGTATTTTATTGACGAAAAAAAGAGCCTGTTGGAGAAAAACACCAAGGCTCTTGCTTTATATACGCAGGAAGAAATGCTGGCTCAGCCTGCCGACTGGAAAAAGTCGGTGACAGATGAGATGATGCAGTATTCAATGGCGTGCAACGCTGATTTTATCTTGTGCGACTCTACGGGAGCAGTGCTTGTGAACTCCAGTAAGGATCCTGTGTGCAGCCCTCATAATATATCTGTCCATGAGCTTGAAGCTTTTTCTGACAATTGCGAGTATGTTTATTCGGATCTCGGAGGAGCTTTCGATGCTATATATCATGTGATAGGTAAGTCGTTCAAAGCGAATGGACCTGAATATTATGTGCTTGCATTCAGTTCAAAGGCGGCTCAGGACGACTATACCTACAACATAATGGAAATATTTATAGTTTCCGCTATAATAGTTCTGGTCATAGTAATGTTTTTGGTATATTTCATGACGCTGAAGCTTACTGAACCTATAAAAGAGATAGCGGAGGTGTCAAAGAAGATAGGAGCAGGAGATTTTTCTGTCACCCTGCCTGATTATTCTACCTCGGAGCTTGAACAGCTCAGCAACGCTTTCAACGATATGGCGGCCAGCCTGAAAAGCTATGACACCATGCGAAACAGCTTCCTTGCGAACGTTTCTCATGAGCTTAGAACGCCTATGACGTCTATAGGCGGTTTTGTGGACGGTCTGCTTGACGGCACCATACCAAAGGAGCAGGAGAGATATTATCTTAAGATAATTTCCTCTGAGGTACACAGACTTGCAAGGCTCGTAAGAAGTATGCTCAATCTTGCAAAGATCGAGGCAGGCGAGCTTAAACCTAATTTGCAGTATTTCTCTGTACTTGAGCCGATAGTCGATACCCTTGTGACTTTTGAGCCAAGGCTTGAGGAAAAGCAGATAGAGATAAGGGGTCTTGATGTTGACAGAGTGACCCTTTATGCGGATAACGACCTTGTGCATCAGGTCATGTATAACTTGATAGAGAACGCCATAAAGTTCGTTGACAAGGGCGGTTATATAGAGTTTCACTTTGAGCCTGAGGGCAATATGACAAGCATTTCTATCAGAAACAGCGGTGAGGGTCTGTCTGAGGACGAGCTTCCGCTGGTGTTCGACAGATTTTATAAGACCGATAAGTCAAGAGGACTTGACAAGACGGGCGTTGGATTGGGACTTAATATCGTGCGTTCTATCATAAAGCTCCACGGGGGCAAGATAATGGTACGAAGCGTTAAGAACGAGTATACGGAATTTGTGTTCACGCTGCCTAACAAGGCGGAGGGCGACTAGGAGGCTCATATGGAGCAGTTTGAAGAGCAGCCTTGTCTGCATGATGAAAATGAAGATACAGCCCAAGAAACTGGGCATTACAAGCTGCCTGAGGGTGCGGTAGCCGCTCATAAGGTGGACGAAGATTTTTGGTCGGCTGTTGATTCGGCAAGAAAAAGAAGCCGCCGCAGAGAGCGTATGCGCCATGCAGTTGCAAGGCTGTGCTTTATGGTGCTTTTTGTAGGCATCGGAATAGCCATATCAATAACCTCCATAAGGGGAAGCGGCTGGGTGAGAAATCTTGTTACAGGGGACGAGAAGATAAGCTTTACTCTTCCTGTGGCTGACAAGCCGAAGCTTGACGATGAATTTTATCAGGCTGACGGAAGATACACTGCCGAGGGTATCGCAAAGGGTTTTTCTCCCGCTGTGGTATCTATAGAGGTTTACAAAAATTCGGGTGGATATGTTGCGGCAGGTCAGGGCAGCGGTGTTATAATGTCTGCTGACGGATATATCGTCACAAACGCTCATGTTGTAAATGCGGCGGAGTCGGGCATAAAAGTTGTTCTAAGCGACAATTCAGAGTATGAAGCCAAGGTGGTGGGGCAGGACCCTGCCACAGATATAGCGGTGATAAAGATACAGGCGCAGGGCTTGCAGGCGGCTGAGTTCGGTGATTCGACTCAGGTGAATGCAGGGGAAGAGGTGGTCGCTATCGGCTCACCGGCTGGCTATTACGGCACTGTGACAAAGGGTATCGTGTCAGGTGTGAACCGCAGGATAAGACTTGAAAACTCGTCAATAATAATGAACTGCATACAGATAGACGCAGCCATAAACCCCGGTAACTCAGGCGGAGCGCTGTTCAATATGTGGGGACAGGTCATAGGGATAACCTCATCGAAGCTTGCTTCAAGCGACTATGAGGGCATAGGATTTGCGGTATCCATTGACGAGGCGAAGCCTGTTATCGAAGAGCTTATGGAAAAGGGCTATGTGGCAGGCAGAGTAAAGATAGGTGTGACTTATTATGCTGTCAGCGATACCACTGCTGAGATATACGGCATAAAGCCGGGCATTTGTATTGTGTCCATAAACCCTGATTGTGACGTTGCCAACACAGATCTTGCGGAGGGCGATATCATCACTGAGATAGACGGAAAGTCAACCGCAGGAGAGGTGGATATAGCGTCGCTGTTTTCAGGAAAGCAGGCAGGAGATGAAGTCGTCTGCAAGGTATATCGCAAGACGGACAGCGGTGATGAGAAAGAGTTTGAGATAAAATTCAAGCTTATGGCGGATAACGGCGGTCTGGTGGCAGACAGTCAGGCGGAATAGATAACAAAAGTGGACAAAAAAAGAAAAAAGCTGTGGTAAGAAAGGGTACCACAGCTTTTTTCTTAGGGGATTAATAAAATATGTGATGATATTATAGAATTACTATAATACTATAATTATATATTCCTCTTAGTTTCATGTCAACATAAAAGTGTGACAGCTATTTTAAAAAAATCTGTCACACTTTTTGTCACTGGAAAGATGTATAAAAATACAAAAGAGCAGACCATATTGCGGTCTGCTCTTAGTTTTCATGAAAAATTATTCAGAAAGACCCTCGATAGAGAATGTAATCTCAAGGCTGTCCTCAAATGCAAGATTGTCCTTGTCGATAGGAGAATCCTTAGCTGTATCGCCGTAATCGTTGTAGATCTCGATTCTGTAGCAGTTGTTGTTGTCCTCGATGTTGCCATACTTGATCTTAGCTTTATCGAATGCAACTTCCTGACCGTCAGCCTTGATAGACTTAAGCTCTACCTTGAGATCGTCAGCGTTGTACTTACCTGGAGTTTCCTTATCAGTCTTAGGATCGCCTGTGCCCTTGAGTTTTTCGCCGTTAAGAAGACCGATGATATCAACGCACATTACTACGCAACCCTGAGCGCCAACAGCATAGTCGCCGTCAAGAGCGATCTGTGGGTTGATGCCCTCGTCTGGATCGTCATAAGCTATAGAAGCGTTTGTGATAGAAACTGTGTACTCACCGTCGCCTGTTATGTCAGCGTCAACGCCGAATGCTTTAGTAGCTTCAGGTTCGCCCTGACCTTCCCAGTTGCCCCAGAGCCACTCTCCGTCACCGAACATAAGGAATGCATCATAGCCCTTGAATGTCTTTACAGGTGTGTAATCAGAGTCGCTGCCTTTTGTAGAGCCAGCAGAACTGTCTGTTGCAGCTGAATCAGCAGCAGACTCGGCAGCAGCTGTTGTAGTTGTTGCAGCAGTTGTAGTTGTAGCTGCTGTTGTTGTAGTTGTTACGGCAGCAGTAGAGCTTGAAGAATCGGCTGAATCGCCGCATGATGCGAATACTACTGTTGTCAGAGAAAGAGCTGTGACAGCAGCAAGAATTTTTTTAGCTTTCATTATAATAACCTCCTGAAAATAATGGCAGTTACACTGCCCCTAAGATAGAATATCTCTAATGAATATGATACAAAATTTTCGCATTTTTTTCAAGATACTATTTAAACAAATTTCCTTATAATAAATCGTTTACATTATACAAAACTTGTTGAAACTATATAAAAATATTAACCTTACAGCAACATATTGACCAAATCATGCGAAAATCGTGCACTTAAAATATGAATAAGCTTTGATTTTTGAGGAACAATAGGTGCAAACATGATAGAAAAAAAGGAGCGAAAGAAATGGATATAAATTTAAGCAAGGCACAATACAGCGAGATGTACAAAGAGGCGTCAAAGGGGACTAAGTGGTGGGTGACCATACCGAAGGCGTTTTTATTTGGCGGACTTATATGCGTTATTGGGCAATCGCTTATGGATATGTATTTATATTTAGGTTTATCCAAGGATAACGCCTCAATGTCGGTATCAATAACTTTGATATTTTTATCGGCTCTTCTCACAGGCCTTGGCTGGTATGACCGCATTGCAAAGCACGCAGGTGCAGGTACGCTTGTACCCATAACAGGTTTTGCAAACTCTGTGGCGGCGCCTGCTCTTGAGTTCAAGACGGAGGGATATATTCTTGGGCTTGGGGCGAAAATTTTCATTATCAGCGGACCTGTTATTCTTTACGGCACTTTGGCTAGTGTGCTTTACGGGCTTATTTATTATTTGTTTTTGCGATAAGCTGCTTGCAATTCATGATAACCGCACAAACTAACTGTAGGGGAGCGGCGCAATTTCTGCTTTGCAAAAATACGACGTCCCGTTCTGAGAGCCATAAGGTTTGGTTTTATCACGAATTTGTGTAGACGTGCCGTGTTGGAAAATATTGTGCAGTTCATTGTGCATATACCGCATGGTTGAGCAGCAAGCAGGTGAGGGCTGTCGGGGGCGCCAACCCCTACACATTTGTGTCGATTTTTTTCGTCGCAAAATCGCTGGCATTCTTTGCGGATCTTACTTTATGCTATGGGATAGAAAAAGCGGTGCAGAGTTTTTCACTCCGACACCGCTTTGTTTTTGGGTTTTTACTTTTTATACGAGGGTATCCTTATACTTCTTGCCCTCTACCACCAATATTGGATAGCCGTCAAGATATGGTTTTACGGCTTCCGGATTTTCGTCTGCATACTCAAATATCTGATCTGCCAGCTCGTTAGCCGTTTTCGTCAGCTCCTTTATGGACTTTTCATTCATAGTAGGACAGACCGGCGACAATGTTATTACTTTAGTTTCATTCAGTGCCATTACTCTCAGCGGCCATATCCTGCAGTCGAACGGTTTGTCGTCGCCTAATATACAGCCCTTCTCGTTATCCAGCATCGGACAATAATACAAGTCTGCATTCTGTTCCTTATCCATTTTGAACAAGAAATGGTTTTCCTTCTTTATAAATTCCTGCTTAGGGGCATACTCCTGCAATATCTTGCTTGCAAGCGTTTGTGAGATATACGGTGTTTCCCATATATCATAGCTGTCAAAGCAGCAGCATATCCTGCACTTTGCACATTCCTCTTTTGACAATATTTTTGAAAGCATTTTTTCTGTCATGCCTGCCGTTTGCAGGCATTTCCCCCTTTCACGTCTATGGTATGTTAGCCACACTTTTGTGGATTGTATGTTTTTACTAATTATAACACGTTTCTTTGATAAAATCAATAGTGGCTTACTTTTTTCTACATAGGGAGCTATCTGTTTTATGTAAATTAACGGATTATTTACATTTGTTCTGCCGTATTGGGGATATTCTCTTTACGGAAGGTCTTATTTGCGGCAAAGCCTATGCCGAGCATTACTGCCATGCCTGCCCACACAAGGGGTTCGCTTATCATGATGCCGAAATATCCCATGCGTGGGGCGAGTATCATTGCCACTGCGAACTTGCCCAAAAGCTCTATTATGCTTGAAGCTATAGGTGTTATCTTATCTCCTACGCCCTGAAGTGCGTTTCTGAAAACTATTACTATGCCGAGGATAAAGTAAAATGCTGTGTTTATTTTCATGTATTTTTCCACTGTACCCATTATCTCAGGGTCGCTGATACCTGTGATAAGGTGTGCGAAAAATGGTGTGAAAAGCCATGTTGCGGCTATTACGATAACAGACCAGCCCCATGTTATAAGGGTCGCTTTTTTCACGCCCTCTTTTACTCTGTCTATCCTGCCTGCACCGTAGTTCTGGCTTGAAAAGGTTGCTGAAGCTGCACCGAAAACTGATATAGGGAGCATGAAGATCTCAGATATTTTTCTTGCGGTGGTGTGGGCGACTATTATGTCAGTGCCGAAGATATTTATTGCGCCCTGCATTATAACAGTGCCGATACCAACGAGAGATATCATAAGTCCCATTGAAACTCCTGTTGCATACATATCTCCTGCGAGCTTGAAGTTAAAGCGGAAGTCGCTTTTTGATGGGATAAGAAATTTGTGTTTTTTAATGATGTATATTATACAAAGCACAACTGAGATACCCTGTGCGATAAGGGTGGCATAGGCTGCACCCTCAACACCCATTTTAAAGCCCAGGATAAAGAGAAGGTCAAGCCCGATATTAGCGATAGTTGATATTATAAGGAAGATAAGTGGCGAAACAGTGTCGCCGACTGCACGGAGGACACCTGCGCAGATGTTATAGAACATTGATATTATCATTCCTGCAAGGATTATGACTATGTAGGTTTTTGCCTGCTTGAAGATGTTGTCAGGCGTGTTCAACGCTTTCAGCAGTGGGTCGATAAAGGCAAGGCTGAGGGCGGTGAGGGCTATTGCCGTTGCAATACCGAGGGTAAGGGCGTGGGCGACGGACTTTTTCAGGCGGTCAAACTCTTTTGCACCGAAAAAGCGTGCCGTCACAAGGGCAAAGCCGTTTGTAAGACCGTTCAGAAAGCCTATTATGACGGTGTTCACTGATGAAGTTGCGCCAAGGGCGGCTATGGCGTTTTTGCCTAAGGTCTGTCCCACGATTCGGGTGTCGGCAAGATTATAAAAAAGCTGAAAAACGTTGCCAAGCAGAAGGGGCAGAGCGAACATTAAAATAAGCTTTGTGATATTTCCTTTCGTTAGGTCTTTCATAATTCTTTCTCCTGTTTATGTCTTATATTTATTCCTAAAACCATATTATTTTAGCACAAACAGAATTTCAATTGGTTATATTACTGTGAACATTTATTGTACATACTATACAATTTGCAGTGACTTTATTTGTGTGCAATAACGAAAACGTTTTAGCAAAAAAACACCCGACAGAAATTTATCCGTCGGGTGCTAAAGGGGAAATTTGGTGTAATGCTATTTAACTATGTCTACACTGTCAGTGGGTTTTGAGAGATCGGCATAGCTGTATGAGCGTATCTGTCTGTCGGAGAAGATATAAATATATCCGTCCTGAACGAATGCACTGCGGTAACGATCTCTCTGGTCATTGTCGTTGACCATAGCCGTGATCTCGTCTTCGCTAGCATGATCGAAATAATCGTCATAATAATCCGTGTATTCGTCAAGCTTTATAGTTCCATACTCGCTGAAAGTTTTTGTTTCTATGTCATATTTCATTACCAGAATTTTTTCAATAGTTTTTTCATAATAGGTATATTCCCAATTGTCGCCGTCATCGGTCTTGCCTACTGTGGTTATGTCATAGAATGGTATGGCTATATATCCGTTTTCGTTGTCTGTTATTATGGAGTTTGAAGAAATAGTGCTTGCGGATCTTTGGGTCATATCCTTTCCGTCAACTGTTGTTCCCATTTCTTTCTCGTGATATTTGTATTCCTGTATAGTCTTGAAGAAGTTGAATTTCTTTACTACCTCTGTGTCATAGACCTGCACCTGATCCACTGTGCCGTTAGCATTCGCTATGCCCTTGCCGCTTGAGCCGTATAAAAGGGTTTCTTGCTTTTCTGTTTTGCTCTTGTCGAGTATCTTTACGCTGAAAGAGTCGAATGACGTGCTGTCGGTGCGCACGGCGATATCATCGTTATAGTTCGTACCATAATGGAAGAAGTTGTTTGCCGTTGACACTGCTATCATTTTATCATCAGGGGGTACCTGAGTTATCTTGTTAGGGTCTGAGAAATCATATACTTCATCAAGCTGGATATTGTTCGCTGCCTGATAAGTGTCATTATTGCTGTAAGCGGAAGAATAATCTCTGTAAACATACAGCATAGAATGATAGAACGTGTTATATCTTGCACTCTCGAAATCAGTGTCCTCGTATGTGAGGGTATTTTTCACAGGGACGCCAAGGTCATTGTCAAAAAGCCACAGGGTGCAGATATTAATGCCGCTATAATAGGTATTGTGTGTGCTGATATCGTAAATGTTTGCAGAGTCGTTTGAGAACAGCGACAATCTGCCGTTATACTCATCGCCTGATATGGCGTGGCTTATATGCTCGGCGTCTGCGCCTGTGACGGTCTGGGTTTTGTTAAGCTCCATGTCGCCGCCGCCATAGTTTATTCTTGTAATAAGCGCTCTTGTTGGCACTGTGCTGTAATCATCGTCTGTTTTTTCAAAGCCATATGCTCTTAAAATATAAATGTTGTCTGTTCCCATTAAGATGCTGCTTTCACCGCAGGCTATAAGCTTTGAAGCCATGTATGAGCCTTGATTTTTTCCGTCAAAGGACGAAAGCAGGATCATGGACGGTGTATTATCTCTGGCTGTGATATACATTTCACTTTCTTCAAAAAGCTGTTTTTCGCCATTGATGTATCGCACGGGTGCGATATCCTCGGGCTTTTGGTCATCTAATAGCAGTGAAGCTGCTCGGGTGTAGCGTGACACGATGAAAAACTTTCCGTCAACTTTTCTTATGCCCTCCAGCACGCCGGGTTGTTCAAACTCGCTTATGAGCTTGATATTCTCAGGGTCGCTCACGTCAAACACGCACATTCCGCAGTATTCGATATCGAGGTTTTTCTTTCCTGACTTCACGGGTAAGATAAAGTCGAAGAAAGCGTAAAGCTCGTTATTATCCAAATACATTGCAACAACGCTTGGAGCGAACTTACAGCCGTACTGTTCGTATTCGGCAATGTCGACAAGACCTTTTTTAAGGAAGGTTTCCGCAAAGATATCCTGTTCTGACTTTGTGATATTTCCGTTTTGGGTAATATAAACGTCGATACCGCCATTGTTAGTAATGAAATGGGCATTTCCGTAGGTTATGTTTGTTTCCAGCTCATCTATGCTTGTTGTGGGGGTGATATCCACGCCTGAGCGAGTGAGCTGTATATCAGCGGGGTTAGGGGTGAGCTGGTGATCTCTGAGCGCCTGCTTATACAAAGCCACATAGTCATCGTCATCAACAGACAAAGCGTCGATATTTTTGAATATATAGCTATTGTCAACTATAAAGTCCTCTATGTTTTTGCTGTTGCTATTTATATAGTTGTAAAGACCCTTATAGGTCGTTCCACGGAGGCCGTCAAGACCTGAGGCGTCAGCGGACTGTGAAGAAGCGGAATTGGGGTATTTTTTGACGAACTGGGTATTGCTGAACCTAAGCACAGCAAATCCGCCTACCACAAGGACGAAAGCCGCCACCACAGCCAGACATCTCAGGGCGTTGCTTCTGCCGCTGTTTATTTTTATCTCTGCACTATTTGGAGTATTTTCGATAACGGGTCTGAAGCCTGCCACGTCCAGCATATCTTTTATTTCCTGGGGCATGAGCTTATCAGGAATTTTGTTTGCCTGTTCCATTTGTCTGATAAGCTTTCTGCGTTTTCTTAAATTTCTCATCATGTCACCTCCTTTCCAAACAGCTTACTGCGTATTTTTGCTTTACCTCTGGATATATGGGAACGGACTGTCGTATCTTTAATACCTGTTATCTCCATTATCTCCCTGCCTTTGTAGCCTGCTATACAGTGAAGTGATATACAGAGTCTTTCCGCTTCACTGAGATCAGCAAACTCTTCTAAGATCTCGCACCGCTCGAATCCGTTTTCGTCCTTGATTATTGCGTCGCTTTCATTAATATAATCGAGGTTAGAGCGTCTTTGGGCGTATTCCTTTTGTTTTTGTTTGATCTTGGCGACCAGAATTTTGAACATCCAGCTATCGAAAGCTTCGCTTTTCCGCAGCGAGGAGATGCTCATATAGCCGTCCAGCACAGCGTCCTGCACTGCATCGGCGGCGTCCTCGGCATTTTGCAGGTTAGCGAGGGCGTAATAATAAAGCTCCTTATATATCTCTCCATAGAGCTTAGAAAAGGCGTCCGTATCGCCGTTCACCGCAAGTTCTGCGAGCTTTTTTCTTCCCTTTTTGTCCAATCTGATCCCCCCTGTCGTCCGTCATAATATAAGTGTATATTTTTCACTGAAATGTTGCAGTGAAAAAAATTTTTTTGAATAAAAAAATCGGGGACGAGGTGGTCGTCCCTGATGATATTTGTTTATCAAACTGTGTAGGTGCTGGCGTCCTCGACAGCCCATTTCCTATTTGCCTGTACGAGCTTGCGTTATCCGCACAAAGTTCGGCGCAACAATTCACAACATTGTCTGCTTCTTTTCATTCGTGAAAATTCCAAGCTTAGCCGCTCCGATATCGGGCTGTCGAGGGCACCAGCCCCTACATCAAAGTTCTACCGCCGCAAAATCGCTTAGCCCGGTACTGAGGGGGTAACTTTGGTCTGCTATGCTAATTCCTCATTTCTCATTTTTCACACCGCATACCCATTCCTGTTCAACAATTTTATGACCTTCTCATAATTAAGTCCCTTTACGGCATGATAGTCTGTACTCTCCGAATTGGTATAAACTCTCACGGCACAAGTATGGCTTATCTTCTGAAACGGATTTTGCATGACCGTTACCATTGACACTCTGTCAAGTGCGGCTATTGATTTATGAAAGCTATACCATTTACAATATGACAATGTACAATACCCGTTTTCAAAGCCTATTGACGTTGTGAACGCTGCCGCCGCCTTGACTATCACGAGCCACAGCAATGGTATGGTAGTTAGTATAACAAGTATGGTTATTTCTCTTTTCCAGTTAGGAAAAAAGTAAAGCGCTCCTCTTCCTGATACGATGGGTATAAACGTGCATATGAGCGGTATCGTTATAAATCTGCCAAGGTCGGCTTTTCCTGTGGAGATGTCGCTTTTCACCGGCGGTATTTTCGGCATGAGCATCTTCAGGGAGCGGTCAACCTGTCCGTTTGTCGTTATCGGTATAAGTGCTGATATTTCAAGCCGTCTTTTTCCGTATCCTGTACAGTGGGCAGACACAGAGGTTATTTTGCATATCTTCATAAGCAATGATTGTCTTAGGTCGATATAGTTTACTCTATCTCTATAGAGGACGTGTCTGCGTCTTGTGCCTATCCCGCTTCTGATTATGAAAAGGTCGGCACAGCGTGTGCAGGAAAAATTCCAGTGGCGCATTAGATTCGACAGAAATGATATGAGCCAGCCTCCTGCCAGCACACCGCCTGCGATAAGGATATATTCAGGCACTTCTGCAAGCACCGGAACTTTTGCTATCTCCGTATTCACTCTGCGGAGTATTTGTTCCTCCGCCTCTCGTCCTACTATCCTATATGCTTCGTAAAGTACCGACAGCACGATTATCATGCCTGACAGAGTTGATGAAAAGATAAGAGAGAATATAACGAGCAGGCTTTTCTTTGAGTTGTAGACATATTTAGGTTTGTTTTTGCATTTGGCAGTGGCAAAATGATAAAGCTCAAAGGCTCGTTTTTTTGTAAGGGTGAGCATTATATCTGCATTTTGCAGTGATTTTGCATCGGTGTCTATGTATACGGCACAGGAATGTATAAGTCTGGAAATATATCCTTGCGACAGTGACAATGAGCTTATCTCGGCAAAATAGACCTTTGTTCGTGTTATGCCGAAATAGCCTGTGTGGGCTATGATGCAATCTTCTTCAAGCTCATAGTAAACAAATATCCAGCGCAGGAAAGCGTAGCCGAAGATAAATGTGATAGTGAGGATATCGACCCAATGTGCCTGAAACCAGCTTTGAAAGTTGAATTTTGCGGCTATGAGATACTTGGCAAGAGGGATAGCAAGAAGCCACATATATTTAGTTGTATAAGATAATATCATTATAGGGTGCTGGCGGTGGGCGAAGAAATTCTTCAGCCAGCTTCTTTTTTCTTTGATAGTTTCTCTGCGGCTCATTTAAACCTTTCCTGTCTATGGTATCTAGTCTTCTTTGCGTTCTCTGTTTCGTATGGAGCTGTTTACTATGGCGGATATTTCCATGGCATCACGGCGGCTCATAAAAGGTATAAGAAGTCTTGCGCCCAAGGCGTTTAAGACAACGAAGTTAAGTCCTGTTATACTGCCCAGGGGAGTTATTATGGTGGTGACGGATTTTATTGCCGAGGTGGGCATAAAATGCCGCATGGTAAAGAAAAGCCCTGTAAAGGCGGTGACTTCTTTTGAACTGACGGTGAAATAAGATCTGATGAAATAAAAGGGAAGCACCAGCAGGCAAAAAAGTGCGGCGATTATCCACATTGGCATAAGGATATAATTCACGGAAAATGGGATAAGTTTTTCTATGAGATTGACCGCATAGCGGATAAGAAACAATATTACCGCAAGGATAGCCCAGAAGATAAAAAGCGGTATTTTTGAGGGCTTATATCTGTGCATTTGAGGACGTTCACCTCGCTGTTTGTTTTTTTGCGTATTTGTATGTATGGTTATCTCAGTTTTCAAGAATTAATCTCCCTTTTATATCATATCATTTATAAGGCAATTATTTGCACGAAAAAAGTGTTTTCGGGGGAAAGCTATGGAACTTACGGCTATAATAAACAAGATAAATTCGTTTTTGTGGGGCGTTCCGCTTTTGATACTTTTGCTTGGGGGCGGAATATATCTGAGCATAAAGCTTGGATTTCCACAGATACACATTTTAAAAATAATGAAGAAAACGGTTTTTACGCTGTTTAAAAAAGAAAGCTCCGAAAGCGATTCTCTCTCGCAGTTTCAGACATTTTCCACGGCGCTTGCGGCAACTGTAGGAACAGGCTCGGTGGTGGGCGTGGGGGAATGTATCAGGATAGGGGGCGCAGGCTCGGTATTCTGGATGTGGGTATCTGCATTTTTCGGAATGGGGCTTGCTTACTGCGAAAACTATCTGGGAGTGAGATGCTCTGACGGAAAGCTTTGCGGTGCGGCGTCTTATCTCGAAAAGATAGGCAGGACGAAGCTCACGGCTGTTTTGTTTGCAGTTTTTACGGTGGGTGCGTCCCTTGGAATGGGCAACATGGTGCAGACGGGTTCGGCGGCTGCGGCTGCCCGAGAGGGGTTTGGGATACCCTCATATATATTTGCACTTGTGGTGCTTATTTTCGTATTTTTAGTAGCTGTGGGAAAAAACTCAGCAGCTTGTCTTTGCGAAAAGCTTGTGCCGATAATGGCGGTGCTTTTCATAGGCGGCAGTTTGGGAGTGATAATATTTCACCCATTAAAAGCCGCAGGAGCCATAGCAATGATAGTAAAAAACGCCTTTTGCCCCACAGCCTGCATAACAGGCTCGGTGGCAGGGACGATAATATTTTCCATGGTGGAGGGGTTAAAGCGTGGAGCGTTTTCAAACGAAGCAGGCTTAGGCTCGACGGTGGCAGTACACAGCTCGTGCGGGATAAAGTCGCCTGAATTGCAGGGAACATGGGCAATGGCTGAGGTTTTTATAGATACCTTTGTCATATGCACTTTGACGGCTGTGGTGATAATAATAAGCGGCACTGACCTCACGGGGGAGGATATGGCAGTGAGGGCTTACAATGCTGCTCTTGGTGGAGCGGGGAAGTATTTCATGTCAGGTTCGCTGATACTTTTTGCATTAGCGACAGTGGCAGGGTGGTTTTTCATAGGGGAGAGGGCTTGGAGATATCTTTTCCCACGAAGCGATATGATATATAGAATTATGGCTATAGCTTGTGGGTGCATTGGAACGATGTGGAGCATGGAGCTTGTGTGGGGGGTGTCGGATATCTTCAATGGACTTATGGCAGTGCCGAATGTTATCGGGGTGTTGGTGTTGTGGAGAAAAGAGGTAGAAATGAGGAATGAGGAGTGAGGAGTGAGGAATTGGCAAAGCTGACCAGAGTTGTGCACAAGCACAAAGTAAAAGTTAGCACCGAGCGAAGCGAGAGGTAAAACGCAGGCTCAAGCCCGGCGTTAGAGGGCTTGCAGGGTCAAGGGACAGAGTCCCTTGCGGAGTTTGAGGCAGAGCCTCATTCGGCGTAAGCCGAC
>ERZ779880.847-NODE-847-length-33132-cov-6.556664_pt1 | contig 33132 bp, 26 predicted proteins | sample MGYA00511555_ERZ779880 | MGnify/ENA primary metagenome ERZ779880 (study PRJEB29588, sample SAMEA2145815) | human gut metagenome | biome: human gut; feature: human-associated habitat; material: faeces | place: Denmark | collected 2008/2010 ... | reverse complement strand
CATACCCCAAATAGTAAATATTTATTAATTGGAGAATAGAATGAAGTTATAATCTATAAAAGCCTAACCGTAAGGGCTGAAGTGTATGAATTCTATAGTTTTCTATACTTTATTTTACGGTGTACGCAAATTGTATCAATATAGGTATTCCCACACATTTGAAAATTAAGGACTGAAGCTTCAGTCTTTTTTTGTTTTTTGGAAAAATAATGTAAAAAAAAGGAAATATGTTGTATAATCTTGACGTGGTGATTTTATGAATTTCATGGTCTGGATATTATTAATTTTATGTTTGATATACATATATTTTCAATTTAAGCGTTTTTCATTTATTAAAAATAAAAAGAAGCCATATAATTATTTAGTACCTTTAGCTATGTGTCTTCCTTTTATTATAGTAGCCATCTTTTATTTATGGGGTGTAGCTATTTTTGTTGTGCATTTAATGCTTTTTTATATGATTGCTAATTTAATTGTAAGAATAAAAAATAAAGGTAAAATAATTCATGCAAATGTTTTAAATGGTATTGTTTTAGGCTTTACGGCCGTCATAATGAGTATTGCCTTATTTGTATTAAGCCTTCATATCTTTGAAACTAAATATGATCTTAAAACTGATAAAACAGATGAATCATTAAGAATTGCTCAAATAACGGATGTTCATTTAGGCTGCACATTAGATGGTAAAAGCTTTTCAAAACGACTTTCTGATATTGAAAAAACTAATCCTGATCTTTTAGTTATTGTTGGTGATTTTGTTGATGATGAGACGAAAAAAAGTGATATGATAGGAGCCTGTAAAGCTCTTGGCAACTTTAAAACAAAATATGGTGCTTTCTTTATTTTAGGAAATCATGATAAAGGCTATTATAATTCTAATTACAGAGGCTTTAGTCTTGATGATTTATATGATGAGCTTTTAAAAAATAATGTGATTATTTTACATGACGAGGTATATAATTTAACAGAAAATTATGTTCTTGTTGGCCGTTATGATAGATCTTTTGAAGGAAGGATGGAGGCCTTAGAGCTTACTAAGAATATCTCTAAGGATAAGTATATTATTATGCTTGACCATCAGCCTAATGATTATGCAAATGAAAAAGATATGGCTGATTTAGTTTTATCTGGTCATACACATGGTGGTAATTTATTTCCGATTAATTTTATTGTAATGGCTTCAAATGATCAAACTTATGGAATAAAAACAATTGATAGCACAACATTTATTGTTTCATCAGGTATTTCTCAGTGGGCTATACCTTATAACACTTGTATTTTTAATGAATATGTATTAATTGATATAAATAGGTAGTTTAAAAATTGTTAAAAAATGTTATAATTTAAGGAAGGAGGGATGAATATGAAGGATGATTCAATACTAGAACCCTTAAAAATGTTTAATAGTAAATTTAAACAACTTCAACATGAAAATGGAGAAAAATATTTTGAAGAATTAGTTAAAGAATCTAAAATTGATGCGAATGCTAATCGGGAAACGATAAAAAAATATAAGAATGAGTTTGAACAAGGCCAATATTATGAAAAAAAAGAAGGCAGTGTTAGGGGCATAAAAATCTTATTGGTAATTGTTGGCATTGCTGCTTTAATTTCAGGCTTAGCTATGGCTTTTAGTGGCATTAAGAGTTCAAGCGCTTTGTTTATTGTTTTAGGAATTGCTATTTTTGCACTTGGTATTTTTTCTTTTGTTGCAGTTTTTACAAAAATTAATAAAATAATTGAAGAACGTAATCGAAAAAAAGAAGAGTTCTATAAAAAAGCATCTGACTTAAAAGTAATTGCTTATAATCAGATGGCTCCTCTTAACAGTCTTTATGATTACTATATGACATCAGAAATTATTGAACATACATCACCTTTAATTCAACTTGATGATATTTTTGATGCGGATAAATATGAATATTTACATGAAAAGTTTAATTTAGGCGAGGTTACTGATCCTAATACTTCAGTTAATTATGTTGTTTCTGGTTCAATTGTTGGAAATCCATTTGTAATTGTTAATACTTTTAATATGCAAATGGTTCAAAAAGTTTATACTGGCTCCATTGTCATTCAATGGACTACAATAGAACGTAGTAAAAATGGTACAAGAACAGTTCATCATTCGCAAACGTTAACAGCGAGTGTTACTAAGCCGGCACCTGACTATTATTATGATACGCGTTTGATTTATGGCTGTGATGCCGCTCCAAACCTATCATTTGGTCATGAACCAACAAATATTAATGGTATGAATGAACGTCAGCTTGAAAAGTATGTAAAGCGTGAGACTAAAAAGCTTGAGGAGAAGGAAGAAAAAGCTACTAAGAATGGCGAAAACTTTACGGTAATGGCTAACAATGAATTTGATGCATTATTTAATGGTGATGATAGAGATAATGAGGTTGAGTTTAGACTGTTATTTACCCCACTTGCTCAAAAAAATATGCTTGATTTATTAAAAAGTAAGGTACCATACGGTGATGATTTTTATTTTTACAAGCATAAGAAATTAAATTATATTATTTCTAGCCATTCACAAAACTTTGATTATAATCCAGATATGTCTATTTTTCATCACTTTGATGTTGATGAAGCTAAGAAGAATTTCGTTGAATTTAACGATGAATATTATCAAAGCTTATACTTTGATTTAGCACCATTGCTAGCTATACCAAGCTATCAGCAAATTAAAACACAAGAGTATATTTATAATACTCCATACAGAGCTAATATAACAAGCTATGAGCATGAAGCATTAGCCAATCGTTTTGATAAGGATTTGCTTAAACATCCGGAAAGCTCTACAAACTTGATTATAAAGACTAAGTTTGACGCTAAAAACGGAAAGTCAGATCAAGTTACAATTGAAGCACATTCATTTAAAGCTGTAAAACAAACAACTGTTGTATCAAAACTTGGTGGAGATGGAAGAATGCATGCTGTACCTGTAGTTTGGTATGAATATATTCCAATTGTAAAAAACACCTTAATGGAGGCTAAAAATACTAAGCTTAGAAAGAATGAATACTTAAAAGAAAAAAATAATAGTGAATTTTCACAATTTATGTCACAATATAGTAAAAATAATGCTATAATATACGAAAGAGGATTATTCTCTGTCTTACTTGATAAAGAGTTAGATGAGAATTCATCTTTAAAATTTAATTCGCTACTTGCGAGAAAAGGAGAAAAAGAATAATATGGCAAATCAATTAGATGAAATGACTGGCCCTGTTAATGAAGAGGGTAAGGATATTAATGTTATCCAAAAGCAAATTCCTGTTAAGGTAGGCGTTGGCTCAACAATTTTTGAAGTAATTTTATGGTGCTTATGTATTATTCCAGGTGTTGTTTTCTTAATTAAGAAAATTAACGCAGCTAAGTATCTACGTCAGCTTGAACAAAAGATTCAACATAATGCTTCACAAATTGATAATTATCTTGAACAAAGAGTTGTTATTTTACAAAACTGTGCTAAGCTTCTTGATAAAGCAATTGATCTTGATAAAACAACCTTTTCAGAAATTGCAAAATATCGTTCTGGTAATGTTGCTGATGATGCAGCAAGAAATGAACTTTCCGGTGCTCTTGATGGCGTTTCAAGAAAAATTAATATTGCATTCGAAAATTATCCTGATTTAAAGGCTCATCAAGAAATTGCTGATGCAATGCAACAAAACTCATACCTTCAACGTGAAATTACAGCTGCTCGTGAGGTATATAATGATAGTGTATATCAATGGAATAAAGCAATTCAAGAATGGCCAACAAAGATGATTGTAGCAGCAAAGCAAGGTTATACAACAAGAATTCCATTTACTGCATCTAAAGAAATTAAGGATAAAGCAAGAGACGTTTTCTTTTAATTAAAATTAAAGCTTAATTATCTTGTTTCACGGAGGTTTTTATGTATAGATGTCCTTTTTGTCATTCGACAAACATTGAGCAAGAAAGAGACTATAATGAACTAAAAATAGAACTTAAAGAAATAATGAAGGAAAACGAGAAGGAAATGCCTCTTGAACTTAAACAAATTCTTAATGAAGCTATTGTTTATGATTTATATAATGATGAACAATATTTGAAAAATCTCGAGCTTCATGGAATGACATTATTTTGCAATGATTGTGGTTATATTTTTAAAGAGTATGATGTAGTTGATGATGCAAATTTTATCCCACCTACAGAAATATCTAAGGAAGAATTCGAACAAGTTATCTTAGATGCTCTTCATAAACAAAGAAGAACAATTATAGAACTTGATACAGAAGAAAAAGAAAAAATGTTTTTACAAATAGCTTGTGGCAAAAGAAAAAAATTCTACAAAGAAATGGCTCAAAAGGTTGTAGATGATTTGAGTGAAACCTCAAAGATGCTTGATGAAATTGAATTAGAGGAAGCAGAAAATAATAATTTACCTTCATAAAATTTATAGCATTTTTATGCTATAAACTGCCGTGATAGCACAGTTGGTAGTGCAACGCACTCGTAACGCGTAGGTCGCAGGTTCGAGCCCTGTTCCCGGCACCATATAAGAAGTAATGGTTTGATACAGTAATAATTGCTGTTTCAAGCCTTTTTTTATATTCAAATTCGTAGTTCGAATTTGATAATAAGTGTAACAACGAGATTTAAATTAAGGTATAAATGCGTGAATGAACAGAAGTAGTTATTTAGCACAATAAACTTTTACTTGCATAAAAATTTTTATTACTATACTCATCTATCAAATAACGTTAATATTTTGACAAATATACAATAATGAATTAAAATAACAACATAGTTTAACTAATTAATAAAAACTGATATTAATTAAGATATGGGGTAATAGGAATTGATTAGCTCTAGCTAATTCATAAAAGGTTATACAAAAATAATCATATGTGCATATCTATTTAGACAACGAGATTATTTATATAACATAGTAAAAAATATCAAAAAATGGTGAAGGATATGTAAAAATAAGTAATTCGTCTGCCCTTATTGCCATAAAAGGAATGGAAAAGGATAGCTTAGTGTCTTATGATATTGAGATATCTACACAAAATCAAGAAAGAAAGTACTATGCGTTAACAGAAAAAGGTAAAAACTTCTATTTATCAAATAGAAATTATTACATAAATAGTTTACATTTATTACAAATTATGATAGGTGATGACTATGAAAACTGAATATCAAATAATAAAAAAAGAGTAAGAAATGAGTTAAAAAACAGGAAGATTATAGATAAAAAAATCGTTGAAGAGTTTACTCAAACTTGTTTTGATTATTATAATTTATCATTAGAGAATGGTGAAAGTAAAAATGATGCATTAAAGTCTGTTTTTTCTGCTTTAACAGAAACTTTAGATTCATCTAATTTACTAAATCATAGGTCAAATCCTTATCACTATTCTTTAGTATTAAGTTTAGTCTCTTTTGTGGTTTGTTTCATTATTGCTCTAATTGGTTGGCTATGTGCTGATGTTTTAGATGTTTATGGCGTGATTTATCCACTTTGCCTTTTAGCAATATTAATTGTTTTTGTGTTTACAATTGCAAATTATAAGAAACGAAATAAAGTAGATTTTTTAATAGTTACCTTAATCTTTATAGCAGTCGTTATTATAAATATTGAGTGCTTTATGTTTTTTTATCGTGCTAGAACTGGTAATTTTTATTATTCATTAAACTATAATTTTCCAGGTCTTTTAAAGTTTAATAGACATGTGCTTACTTCCTCAGGGCAATTTAAATATGAAATATCAGAAACTATTTTGCTCTTTAACCAAACATTAATTGTTAGTCTAATTAGTTTAATTATTAGCATTATATTTAACATTATTGAAAAGCAAAGAAAAATATGTTAGGTATATTACTGACATTATTTTCTACGGTTTTAGGCATTAATTTGAGGTGAAAATATGGCATCAAGCAAGAAATATTTAAAGTTTATTTTAGGACAGATATCTGAATTATAAGAAATTACTTATCGAGCTATGATGGGAGAATTTATTATTTATTATCGTGGCAAGATTGTAGGCGGTATCTATGATGATAGATTACTTGTTAAACCAGTAAAATCAGCAATTAGTTATATGCCGACACCTTCGTATGAATTACCCTATGAAGGAGCTAAAGAGATGTTGCTGGTAGATGAAGTTGATAATAAGGAATTTTTGACGGGCTTGTTTTATGCAATGTATGATGAACTGCCAGCTCCAAAGTCGAAAAAGAAGAAATAAACAACTTAGAATTTGTGATGAAAGAGAAATGAATTTTAAGAATTTATTACCAGCAAAAAATCGTGATGAGTTACGTTAATGGTTACAGGAAAATTACAATAAAGTAAGCGAATGCTGGGTAGTGGTAAAATGTGGATGTCCAGTGGATAATGGAACATTTTGGTATATAGATGCCGTTGAAGAAGCAATAGGCCTAATGATGACGATGAAAAACTTATTGTTTCTAAAAATGGGAATGATTATTCAGATGATGCAATTAACGCATTGACTGAGTTCCAAGAAAGATTTTTTGATTCAGTAATAATAAAAAAAGAATATCGTTTTACAAGAAATTAATTAAAAATAGTTTGGTGTGAAAATTTTCGGTGCTTATGGTATGCATTGTATCAATTTTTGTAATCAGATCATCATTGTTGTTTTTATGATTTTTTTGGGCCTATTTAACTATATTTTTTTGAAAAATGGCTTAGGTATCAAGTTTTTATGTACTTGTTAGCTTGAGCTATTTTTTGTATTATTTACCTTGAAAATAGCAATAAAGTGGCAATAACAATTTGTTGTTTTCTTAAAAAAATTGTTAAAATGATAACATTTGGCATGAAAGGCATTAGCAAAAAAGTAAAAGTTAGTTACCTATTATTTCTATAAAGATTAATTTGAAAAATAAAAAAATATGTCGATAAAGCATACAAAAAAATATATAATATAGTTATGATGATATTAGATAAAGCTTTTGCAAGCAAGAAAGGAGTGTCGAGGTATTTTATGAATGAATTTAAAATTGTAAAATTTGTAGACAATAGTTTTGAAATTGATGTTAGAGCAGATATTAATAATGAAACTGTTTGGCTTACACAAAAAGAAATGGCATTATTATTTGAAGTTTCAATTGATAATATCAGTTTACATATAAAAAATATTTTGAAAGAAAACGAATTAGATATTTCAACAGTCGAGGAATCCTCGATAGTTCAAATTGAGGGAAATAGAAAAGTTAATCGTACCATAAAAATTTATAATCTTGATATGATTATTTCTGTTGGTTATAGAGTAAAATCGCAAAGAGGTATTATTTTTAGAAAATGGGCTAACAAAGTTCTAAAAGAATACTTAATACAAGGTTATTCCATTAATAAAAAAAGAATAGAAGTGCTTAATAAAACAATTGAAGTACAAAATAAGATGGTTGCATCATCATTAAATATTGACCAAGAAGCATTAGTTAATGTTATAGAAAAATATACTAAGGCTTTAGATTTATTAGATGATTATGATCATCAATGTTTAGTTAAACCAAAAGGTAATGAAACATTATATAAATTATCCTACTCTGATTGTAAAATTATTATTGATTCGATGAAGTTTAAAAATATGTCATCTGTATTTGGTGTTGAAAAAGAAAATGGAAAATTAGAAGGAATTCTAGCTGCAATTTATCAAAATATTTTTGGACTAGAAGTTTATCCTTCATTAGAAGAAAAAGCTGCACATTTGCTATATTTTATAGTGAAAGATCATCCATTTATTGATGGTTGTAAAAGAATTGCGGCAACATTATTTTTGGAATTTTTAAATAGAAATCACGCGTTAATTAAAAATGGCAAAATAATAATATCAAACGATACATTAGTTGCAATTACCGTTTTAACTGCTGAATCAAATCCGGAAGAAAAAGAAGTTATAATTAAACTTATAATGAATTTTTTAAGTAAAGAAAATTAAAAAAAGTATTAAGATAAGTAATAATATTTAATTTTTAGGTTGGTATTAAGTACTTAAATATACATGTTATAAAAATTATCTCTTATGAATTTGAATTTATGAAATCTAATCAGATTATTATGCTGAAGAATGCTAGGTATCGATTATTATGTAATTATTTTAATATAGAAGATAAATATAGTAATTAGTTTTTAGTTTTGTTACTATACATCTTTAATACAGTCTATCAGTTAATGCCACCTGATAGATTTTTTGTTTAGTATATGGTAAAATATACACAAGTAAATACATGTACTTCGTAGGTGCTTCCTAAGTATTCGTGGAGCCGAGTTGAGCGTAGTGCCTTGGACTCGTTAAAAGGAAGTGCACATTCGGTCACGGAATCAGTGATTGGTCTAGAGTTCTGATGCCACAAAGAACTCATTTTTTAGTTAGATGGAGAATGTTTAGCTATGATGCATTGATTAATAATGTTAAGAGAATATTTAGATGAAATTTTAGATGGTACAAAATTTTATGATGCTCGTGCTTACAATACTAATAAGCGTGGATTAATAGCCTTAGTAGATACAAAGAAATCTGCCATTATTGTTACAGTTGAACTCATAGGAACTAAACATATCACAGCTGAGGAATATTGTAAATGGCATGCAACAGGGAAATGGTCTGGTATGCAATTTCAAGTAGAAGATATGAATGCTACATATTGGGCTTATGGTTTTATTAATCCAAAAAGATTAGCTAAACCTATTAAAATAAAGAAAACTGGTAGAGTATGGACTAGGCTAGATGATTCAATAGAAAAAGAACTATATGTTTTTCTTGCTGAAAATTTTGTTAGGCCATTGTAATTAATTACCAATATTTATATTGGATATTGAATAAATAATTTGTAGAATTTTAAAATTAGATGTTAATTATAAACTAGTAAATATAGTTACAATTTTGGTTAGCATTATCTCAAATACAAAATAAATTTTGTTATTGATTAGGAGAGGTATTAAATATGAATGATTTAATTTCATTGTCACAATTGTTCGATAAAAGAATATATAGAATTCCAGATTATCAAAGGGGATATGCATGGACTAATTCTCAACTTGAAGATTTTTGGGATGATTTAAACAATCTCACAGAAGATAGATATCATTATACTGGCATGCTATCTTTGAAGATTTTAAAAGAAGATATTTATTCTAAATGGAATGAAGAGCAATGGATTATAAAAGAAAAAGACTATAGTGCTTTCCACGTTGTTGATGGTCAACAAAGATTAACTACTTTTATAATTTTGGTAAGTTCTATTATTAAATTTGCAGCTAAAAATAATATCGAATATTTAAATGGTGATGATTTAGATGAAATTAAATCAAGATATATTGTTGAATATAAGAAACCTTTTAAAATTAATAAAGCCTTTAAATTTGGCTATGAAGTAGATAACCCTAGTTTTGAATTTCTAAGGTATTATATTTTAGGTGAGGGACAAACTGGCTCATTACAAGAAACTTTTTATACATTAAATTTAGAAAATGCTAAAAAATTCTTTGATGATAATGTAGAGTCTTTGTTTAAAGAAAAAGGTCTTGAAGGCATAGAATCATTATTTAGAAAACTTGTTAATAGATTACAATTTAATATTCACTATATTGAAGATGATTTTGATGTATTCGTTGCTTTTGAAACAATGAATAATCGTGGTAAAAAATTATCTAATCTTGAAATTTTAAAAAATAGATTGATTTATTTGACAACTATTTATCCTGATGAGGTATTACCAAAAGATGCTAAAGAACAAATTAGAAAAGATATAAATGATGCTTGGAAAGAAGTATATTTTGAGCTTGGTAGAAATAAAGATAAACCTCTTAATGATGATGAATATTTAAGAAATCATTGGACATTATTCTTTAAATATTCAAGAAATACAGGTAATGATTATATTGATTTCTTACTTGGTGATTATTTTACTGCGAAAGCTGTATATGGACTACATAAGAAGCCTCATGAAATTCAACTTGATGAAGATATTGATTTTGATGAAGAAGAATTACAAAACTTTGAAATGAATGAAAATGATGGTGTGCTTACTCCTACTGAAATTAAATCATATATTGATAGTTTAAAATCTGTTGCACAGTATTGGTATTATTCATTTAATCCAAATGAATGTAAACTATTTACTGATGAAGAAAAGAAATGGATTTCTAAATTAAATAGGATTGGAATTAACTATTTTAGAACTTTAGTAGTTGCATCATTCTTAAACAAAGAAACTACACCAGAAAAGAGAGTAAAATTATTTAAAATTATTGAAAAATCAATCTTCGTGTATTTCCGTATGGCAAGATGGCAAGCAAGCTATCAATCAACTATTACATATAATTTTGCTAGAGAATTATATAAAGAAGAAAGAACTATTGATGAAATAATTAAATCATTAGAAGATAAATTTAATAATGTAAAGGATGAAGCTATTGAGACTTTTAGCACTAAAATTCAAGGTTTATTTAAAAATAGCAATGGATATTATTCTTGGTCAGATTTAAGATATTTCTTATTTGAATATGAAATGTCATTATATGAGAAGACATTTGTTCCTAAATTAACTGATTGGGATAGTTTCACTAAAAGTGAAAAAGATAAAATATCTATTGAGCACATATTTCCACAAACACCAACTAAATATTATTGGCGTAATCAATTTAGAGATTATACAAGTGAAGAATTTCACTATTTAGCTAACTCTTTAGGCAATTTGTTGGCACTTTCTCAAAGCGTAAATTCTGCTCTTCAAAATGATGAATTTGAAGATAAAAAGAATCCAATAGGTAAGAAGAGACGTGGATATTCTAATGGGTCACATTCTGAAGTTGAAGTGGTTCAATATAAAGATTGGACTCCAGAATGTATTAAAGAAAGAGGCCTTAAATTATTAGAATTCTTAGAAAATAGATGGGATGTTAAATTTGATGAAGAATCAAAATTAAGAGTATTAGGATTAGAATTTATGAAAGAACCTAGAGAAAAATCTCCTGAATTAGATCCTGAGGATGTTTTGTCAGTTCCAAATTTGGATAATAGTAAGACCCCTTTAAGAGATTTAATTGGTATTAAAATTAAAGACATTCTAGATGAACAAGAAAAAATATCTAAAATTCATATTTTAAAATTTAGTAATGGCTCTTTAAGATTTACTGGTGTAAGTATTAGAAATAAAGTAGGTCAAAAAGGTAATGGTACCTGGGATGGTATTCGAGATTTAGTTGTTTATGAAATAAAAAATACTGTATCTGATGGTGTAAAAATAACGCTATACATTGGTCCATCTGATGATCAGGCTACAAGGCTTAGATGGCATAATTTTGCGAAGAATACTCCACTTTTAGGTGGACGCTATAATGTTATGAAAAAGTCATATGATGCAATGGCTAAGAGTATTATTTTTGCAAATCCTAGAGATACATTTAAAAGTGATGAAGAATACATTTCAATAGTCTTAGAAAACGTTTCTGATTTTTTTGAAAACATATTTAATGATATAGAAGAGTTATTTTTTAATGCCCCAGATGATATAAATGATGAAATATATTCAGATTTTAAAAGATAACTTTATAATGAGGTGGTTTTGTGCTTGATAAAGCTTTAATTCCATCACCAACCAAAGTGCAAGTATTATATTGGTTGGAAAAATGGAATGAATTAGAAGATTATAGTATTCAAGAGGAAGCAATTGATGAGCTTTTTGCTGGAAGTTATAAAAGTAATAAAGAATTAAAAAATATAATGATTAAATGTAGTATTCTTAATGATTTCTACAGTACTAATATTTTTAAAATTTATCCAGTAGCTTGTAGAATTTTAGAATTAGATATTGATGAAAGATTAGCAAATGGAGATATAAAATTGGTTAATGATATTGCAACTGTAACAATTAATGGAAAGAAAAAGTATTTTTATTCATTTGCTTCAAAATATTGCAGTCATCATAATCAAGTGGAATTTCCTATCTATGACTCATATGTTGATATTGTTTTACGATATTTTAGAAAGGCTGATAAATTCTATAATTTTAAAAATGATGATTTGAAAGATTATTGTAAGTTTAAAAATATTTTATTAAAATTTAGAGAGTATTATGGGTTACAAGAATTTTCGTTAAAAGAATTGGACAAGTATTTGTGGCAATTTGGAAAATTTTACTTTCCTAAGAAATATTAATTAAAAGGGTCGCATTTTTCTTTAGGGGTTGCAAAAAATAGTAAGGGATTGCAATTGTATTAAAATAGTTAATCATTGCCATTAGAGTTAAGTATAGTCGATACGTAAGTATTGGCTATTTTTTTCTTTTATAGGCATAAATACTGCATTATTTAATGATTTATATGGTATTCTACAATAATTATAGAAATAATAGTAGATATATAAGGCAGTTTAAATAGGAGGCTATAATATGTCTAAAATTTTAAATGATATAACAATAAATTCTATTTCCTTAAGTGAGTGCTTACAAAGATTACTTGTAATAGCAAATAAAATTGATAATAATGATTTGGCTGTTTGGTGTTCACAGGAATTAAATGGTTATAAAAAACAGATAAGCTTCCTGAACATAGAAGGTTAAAATCAATGAATATTATTTATTCTTGAATTAATGAAAGATATAAAATAACTAATCAACCTATGCAACCTGGATATTTAAGTTCTAAAACTCTTGAATCATTAGAGGATATAATTTTAACTGAGAATATTATAGATTTAGAGAAAAGAAAAGATTGTGAGGACACTTTTTCAAGAGATTTAACTTTTCTTGTTCCAGGAGTATATAGGAATACTAAGGATGATTTTTTAGGCATATGTGTTCAATGCACATCGATTCAACAAGTTATTCCGCAGCAGTTTTATACAGATATTTATACTGCAGTCAAAACTAGAATAATTAACTTATTATGTTCTTTTGAAAAAATGAATATAGAATCAGATAATCTAGATGTTACATTGAGAAAAGATACTAAAATAGAAAATGATAAAATATATAATCAAATAATTGTTGAAGGTAATACTTATACACCCGAAAAAAAGAGAAGAAGATATTATGGAATGTTTTAATACCAATTATAACAGGAATCATTTATGCTATTGCTTGATGAGTATTGGCGTATTTTATTACAAATGTATGGGTTAAGTAGAAAAACAACAACTAATTATAGTGTAAATAATACTAGTTATTTTATTCTAGAAATGGAAAGTAAATGAAATATCAGGAAATACTATGTTAAAACCTATCGTTTAGTGGAAAATTTTAACAATAGTAATTTTAAGGTAAATAATTATATGTGATTGACAGCTCGATAATTTGTAAATTTGATAAATTTAGTGTATAATGTTGGCGATAATTCTAGAGTGCCAGAAAGTTGAGGAAGGGCTCAAAGGAGGTACTTGCTTATGGATTATCGAAAAGCCATATTAGATAAAGAAGCAACAAGTATTAGACTTAGGTCCCTTAGAATCAAAGCTAATTTAACACATGAAAGATTAGCTGCATTACTTCAATTAAATACACCTAGGGTGATATATGATTGGGAATGTGCAAAGAAGATGCCTAACGTTGAAAATTTGTATAATTTGGCTCTAATATTTAATATAAAAATGGAGGATTTACTCGTAATGAGGTAATCCTCTATTTTTTTGAACTATAGTACATTTTATTGTTATTTTATGTTTGATATACTACAAGTGATGCAAAGTAGTTGTCCCTTAGTATTGAAATAAAATTCAATTCTATGGTATAATTATACCATAGATACATATGCATGTTCTGAAACCGTGGAGTAAGAACATTACCTATATGAAATGTTGGAGCGAATCTTATGGTTGGGATATACCATATGAGGAGTAACCCAATAGTTAAAAGCTAAATTTCAAGAGTGGTATTGCGTGTCTAAACAAAATAACATATGAAGAGGATAAATGTTATTGAAGTGGCGATAGGCTAATACCTACCGTCACTTTTTCGTTTATGGAGGTGTCAATAACATGAAGAAAAAGAGTAAAGTCATAGGCAAAGACTATGATAAATTAGAGAAAAATAATCTATGTGGAAGAATCGATTATTATGGTCTTATCGCTAAAGATGGTAGAATTAAAATTGACACAAAAAGATATAAGAAATTCTTTGCTATCCCAGATAGTAAAATTGAAAATAGACATTCTGTTTATTACCTTCCAACTAAACAACATAGATCTGATTATAAATGTAATTGGTTTAGAGATTTATTAGCAGGATATAAACAATTATGGTTCAGAGAATATAAGAGCTTTATTGATAGTATAAAGACTCCTAAGCAAGTAGAGGATAATGCAAGATTATCTTATCTTTCTGATGATGTTTTGGAATATGATGAAGCTAATGCTAAAGCATTTGTTGCAGGAATGAAAAGAACTAAAGATTATAAAGTTATTATCAAATCTCTATATGCTCAATTCTTTCATCAATTAATGTCCAGTATTGATGCGCTATGCTTAAAGATGCTTACAGCATGTGGATATAAAGAGGAAGATTATACCAAAAAACAATTTGATATTTATATGCAAGGTTTACAAGGTGATAGTGCATTATCATTTAGGCAATATACAAATTATCCTTTATATGATAGAGCATTTACTGTTTGGAATTTTCTAAAGCATAATTCTCTTAGATCATATAGGATTTTAAAACAATGGTATCCTAAAATGGTCTGGGACCCAGAAGATAAATACCAAAATGGTGAATCTGCACTTTCAGTTGTTAAGTTAGATGAGAAATTCATTTTAGATTGCTTAGACAACTTGCATCTATTCTTTGATGAATTATGTGCGAGATCTTTTGGTGAAAATGCTGAAGACGCACAATGGGATTATGATGACTATTTTGAAGAAGTAGTCCAGGATCAAATTGATGTTATTGTCAATCCGCTAGACTTGTAATGAGATAATGGAGGTGCACCTATGGGGTATTTATATCTTAATTTTTTAGAAAATATGAATCAAGGTAGTAAAAGTTGGGATGACTTTTATACGTCTTCATTAAAAGAACAGTATGAAGTCATTAAAAGAAAGGTTGGTTTAAATGTTAACCTTCAAGAATTCTTATCATACGCTTTTCCTACGCAAGCGTCAAAAAACTATTACATTTCAATGCCTAGCTTTGATAGAAGAGTTAAACATGACAAAAGAGGCAAAGATGTAATTTATAATATTGTCATTCGACCTGAAAAGGATTCATATTTAAATAATGTTGTTCCTAGCAATTATGATTTAATGATTATTGGGGATGTTACATTTAATAATGTTATTGATATAACAATTAAAGGTATTGAATTAATAGATATTAATATAGCTAAATTTGGTGAAATCAAAGTTAATTGTTATGCAGCAACTGCGACAACTACAAAATCCTTTACAACAAGAGATGGAAGATCGATAACAGTACCTGATTATGGTACAAGAGACCTTCAAAGTGCTGTTTTAACACATGATTTCGTAGATAGATTATGTAATGATATTTCTAGTTATCCTGTTCCAAATCCAGAAGAAGCTTTAAATACATTCCAAAAATGGCAAAACTATATCAATTTTAGAAAATATTATTTAGGTAAACAATCTGAACGTTGCGAAGAAATTGATGATGTTATAGTTTGTGACTCCTTCATGGTTTCAAAAGAGACTTATCGCAGAAATGAAGATGTTTTTTCTGATTATCTTTTAGATGATATCGCAGACTTTGCACGTGGAGAACAAATTATACTTTCAAAAAATGTTAACGGCTCTGAAAGTTTTCCTTTAATTAGAGTAGATATTAACAAGAATAGAAAGACAGTTCTTAGTGAAACTATCAGTAAATCAGGCAAAGGTAAAAGCAAATATGAAGTCAATCTCCAGAGATACACAAAAGATGCTATGGGTTTATCTCCAACACCACCAGCATACGATGAAAATGGAAATATAGTAAAAGGTTCAAGATTTTATCAATATTTACTTGGTGAAAGATACTTGTTAACGCATATTGATATCGAACCAGATTGTACTGAACTAGAAAAAGAATTTGATAAGAATTGTAAGAACGCATTTAATGAAATAGATACACGTTATTCAAGCATTATCAGTAATGATTTAAATCATTTTATGAATGGACAAAGACCAATTACTGAAAATCAATATAATTCGATGTTTGATAAGTATGTTAAAGAATTAAATAATGCTTTAGACTTAGATGTTGAAAACAATAAGGATAGAGAAGTAAAGCGTGAATATGAAACAGCACTTAAGAATGCAGTAACATCTTTTGAAAATGAAATAAAGAAAATCAATTCATCTTTTGATGATAAAGTCAAGAAGATTAAAAAAGAAAAATCAAAAGAAAAAGATGAAAAGAAAAAAATAGATGAACTTCAGAAGGGAAAAGAATCTGAAATTAAAAGAATCGAGTTAGAAAAGGAAGCAGCTTTATCTAACATTTCATTAAAAGATTTTTATATTGAGAGAAATAAAAAACTAATAGAGAATAAGAAGAAGAGCCTTTCTATTCAAATGCAAGCTGAACTTGATAGAATAAGCAAAGATAAAAAGAAACAATTAGAAATTCAGTATAAGAATCAAATTGAAAATGAAAAAACTGATGTCAATTCTAAATTTAGAAAGCAATTTGAAGCTGATAAGGCAATTAAAATAGAAAATGAAACAATAAGAAGGTATCAAATATATTTTAGACCAGATGCAGCAGAAGATAAGCTTTCGAATATTAAAAAAGAAATTGAAGTAATTAATGCTCAATATCTTACATATGATAATAGAGCTGAAAAAGCTAAAATTGATAGACAAGAAAAAGCATTAAATTCATTTATGGGTGGTTATGTAAAGAATCCATTCTTATCCACATATTTATTCTCACCAGAAACATTGGCACAAGCACCTATAAGTGCGATGAAAGATCCTGATTGGTGTCTTGAAAGCTTGAATGATGGCCAAAAATTAGCCGTTAAAAAGGCTTTGGCAAGCGAAAGTATATTCTTATTACAAGGTCCTCCAGGAACTGGTAAAACGCAAGTAATTGCTGAAATAACTGCACAATTAGCTAGACAAGGTAAGAAGGTACTTATTTCTTCTGAAACACATAAGGCAATTGATAATGTATTTGAAAGATTACCTAAGATTCCAGAGATTCGACCACTACGTTTGATTCCATCACAAAATGGAAAGGAGACTAATTATAGTCCAGAACGTTTAGTGGATAATTTCTACTTAAACATTAGTGGTAATCTAGAAAAGCAAATCAATAGATTTGAGCATTTTGAAGAAGCTAAGAAGACATTCGATGAGCAAATGAGCTTGTTAAGAAGAGATTATGATAGAATTTTAAGACTTAAAAAAGAAAATATCCAAATCGAAAATCAACGAAATGGATTACTAGAAACTATCAATAAATACAATAAAAATTTAGAAGATTATCGTGATAACCTAGCTACTATTAATGCTGAACTAGATGAGTATAGAAGAACAAACAAATATATTGATTCATTAAGATTCGTAACTGAAGGTGTTAAGGAACAATATATTGATAAATTTAGGAATAGAATTCAATCATTATTACAAACATTCAGTAGTTTGGCATCAGTAAATGTTGATTCTGCATTTGAACTCTATCATCTTGATATAGGTGAAGTAAGAAACGAATTATCACATATTTTATCTAACGATACAGTTGGAAAACTAGAAGAACAAAGAACTCAACTTCGTAATGAACTACAAAAATTAAGAAATCCTGATACAGATGAAGCACCTGAAGAAGGTGATGAGAATTATGATGAATACAAGAAATATCAAAGTGAACTTAAAGAGGTAGTAAATCAAATTAAATCAGCTAATAAGAATACTGATTTTGATTTCTCTTCAAGCAAAATCTACGCAATTGTTCCATCTATTATTAATGATAAGAATCTACTAAACGTTCTTCCTGAGCAACTAACTTCATTTAAGATTCAAGCTCAGACAATCATTAATGAAATAAAAGAAAATGTAGGTATTTCTATCAATAAGTATTCATCGCAATATGATGATCTTAATTCAAAGATGATTGATGTTCAAAGAGAAATAAGTCAAAGTAAGTCTTTATATGAAGAATTATGTAATAATCAAGGTATAGAAGAATACAATGAGCTTAATTCTCAATTGAAGCAAAAAATAACTAGATTTTTTAGAGATTTCGATATCATTAGAGAGTATGATTCTGATAATCTAGAAACAGCATTCACTATAATTACGGAAGAGTGGAATAAGCTTGTGTATGATTATAAAAGAACTGCAACTCAAAATAAAAAGAAAATCCCTATGTATAAAGAGATTTGCAAGTATTTAGAGCAAGAAGATATTCTTGAAGAAGATAGACAAGCTTATACTAGAGAACTTTATAATTGTGTAAATGTCTTTGGTATTACTTGTACAAGTAGAGATAGATTTACTAAGTCTCAACTTGCAGAACTTGAAAGATATGGTATTGAGTCAGTTGATATTAAATCTCAAGGAATAGATGTAGTCATTATCGATGAAGTTTCAAAATCTTCATTCTTAGATTTATTGATTCCAATTTTATATGGTAAGACAGTAATATTAGTAGGTGACCATCGACAATTGCCACCAATGTATGACTTAAGACATATGAGAAAAGAAGACTTTGAAGGTCTTGATGAAGACGTTATTACAAAAGAAATAAATGATTCATATACTGAATTATATGAAGAATGTTTCTTCAAGACATTGTATGAAAAAGTGCCACAAGACTTTAGAGTGATGCTTAATAAACAATATCGTTGTCACAGCCATATCATGGAAGTATTCAATCATTTCTATGGTGGAAGTCAAAAAGGACTTATAGTTGGTAAAAAACAACAAGATGATGAAAAACAACATAATCTAACTGTTAAGATTAATGGTAATACAATTATTGAACCAAAATATCACGTTTATTTTATTGATTGTGATCAAAAGGAATCTAGTGCTTATGAAGGTAGCACTTCAAAAGTCAATGAACAAGAAGCACAAGTTGCAATTCAATTGCTAAAACAAATTGATAAAGCAAGTATTGATGCAGTTAATTCAGGAAAAGTTATCGTTAATAAGTCAAAGAAGATAGATGAAAGATTAAGTGCAGGTATAATTTGTACTTATGGTGACCAAGCATCATTAATTAAGAAGATGAGAAGAGGTCAAAGATATGAAGGTCTATCTTAAAAACAAGATGAACGATTGATTATCAGTACTGTCGATGACTTCCAGGGCGATGAGCGTGATGTAATAATTCTGTCTATGGTTCGTAATCCTGCTAATGCTGAAAAAGCCAATGCTGAATTCATTAAGAAGTTTGAAAGAATTAACGTTGCACTATCTCGTGCAAGAAAGCTTTTAATTGTGATAGGTTCTAAGAAATACCTATCTGAAGCAGGAATAATCGATTTACCTGATCTAACAGGAGATCATTTCTTAGATAAAAAGAATTTCCACGTTTATAAAGAAATAATTGACACTATTTACTTTAGAGGTAAGGTGTTAACTGCAAATGATATAATAGGAGAGTGATAGTTTATGGATGAAAAAATATTAAAACAATTAAAAACAACTTGTCCATTTCCTCTTCTAATATATAAGACAAGCGTGAAATATAATGAAGTTCGTAAAGCTTCTGGTATTGCTTATATCATCTTAGATTTGATTCAAAAAGAAAGTGAATCTAATGACAAGATATCAGATGTTTTATTAAAGTTTGGTATTCCTGCAAACCTACATTATATATTTGGACAAGAAATAGCTAACTTGATGAGTACAGATATTTTGTCTTCTCATTTTGATCCATCTTACTTTGCAAAGCCAACATATTTTAAACAAATAACAATTGGTGATGTTGAACTTACGCCAAAAGGAAAGAAAATGTTCCAAGATGGTGCAATTCCAACTGGTGCAGAAAAGGTAAAAGTTAAAGATATTTATTATAGTCCAGTTACAAGAAAGTTTGATGTTGAAAGCAAAGTTCCATATATGACTCTAGGAAGTTCATTCTTGGGTGATGATTTTATGGATCATATTAATGTTGATATAAGTGGAATGGAAGATTATATTAATGCTAATAGGACTAAAATTGGTTTAAAAGCTGAAGAAAGAGTTGTATCTTTTGAATGCGAAGAACCACAAAAAATGCATACAAGAAAAGAAGAAGGAATGACAATTATTATCAGACCTTCTGGGGTTGAATTTAAATTTGATACAACAGATGAGAATGCATTTTTCAATAAGTACTATACTTCAAGGCTTATGACCGATGGTTTATTAGCCAAGAATAAGTATAAATTTGTTAATGAAAAGAAAGATATCGTTGAAGTTCCAACTGTGTCAATCAATGAATTAACAAACATAACAAATGTTTATATACCAGATGATGCTCAAAAACAGGCTTCACGCCCATGCAAATTCTTCGTTAGTAAAAATAGATTAGGAGTTAAAGGTGTAGATACATCAATGAAATTAGGCGTTGATGATTCAACAACATTATTAAATGGGTTGAATTCAAATGCAGAATTTGCTCTATTGGATAAAAGTAGTTTGAAATACTATAGTCCTTTAAATGTTGTTATGCCATGTGAGCAACTTGGTGATACATTTGAGATGCAATTACTAGTTGAAAGAACTGCTGATGAAGAAGTTTTAAAAAGTGTCTTATTGAAACTTTATGATATTTATCATGATGAAACGTTCAGTGCTGAAATTGGTAAAGCAATCTTATTTATAGTAGAGTTGTTAAAAGACTCAAGTTATTTTGAAAAGTATTCAACTAATCAATTAAGTAAATATTATAGCGTTGATGAACAAATTGATTTGTTATTGAAGATGAATTCTTCATTCCAAACTAATGCTGATTGGAATGAATATTTCAAGGTACTTGGTTCTAATTTAGTTACAAATAGTATTAATGAGATTCGTCTTGATAACATGATTTACAAGAATACCATTTTAACTCCATTGAAGAATGAACTAAAGATTGGTGCTCAAGATTATGTGAAGATGTTTGCTGAGCCAGTATTTGGCGAGGATCAAAATTTAGTTTATCAAGCTTTGGAAACAGCAGGATTTGAAACAAATCAAATTCTAGGTGTTGTCAATGTAGTTGAAACTTATATGGATAAAATTCTTAATGATGAAAGCATATCTGCTGATACAAGTCTTGCTGATAAGTTTAGAACAGTTTCATCTAACCTTTGGAACCTTAATGATATGTTAGGGATTGAAAGTTATTCTGAATACACATTAAAGGAAGATTTTAATGTTGATGAGTTCTTTAATGCTTATATCACTTTAAAGACTGCAATAAAATCAATTGAAAAGTATTCAAAATTTGCTCGGGATAAATACAATAACATGAATAAGTATTTAGAAATCTATGAGCCAATCCATGAATTACTAGCAATTGAAAGAGAAACTTCATCACATCCAGATAAAATTACAAAGAAATATATTGATGATTATATTTCAAAAGGTAGATTCAAAAATGCAATTTGTGAATTATCAGTTAAGCTTCAATATGATTTAAGAGAATTATTAAAGGCTGATGATAAGACTGAAGCATTCGAATTAATTAATATGGCAGAACAAGAGAAACTAATTGATAACAAAAAATGTTCTTCATTACATAAACTTCGTAAAATTAGAAATGGATTTCAACATCCTGAAAAAGAACAAATTCAATATACAAAAGTTGATATTGAAGAATGGAGAGATATAGTCTTTGAAATAGGAGGTAGCAAATGAGTCAACAAGTACAAATTGATTATAAGCACATAGCATGTCAATGCAATACTGTATGTAACATGGCAGAACAAAGATTAAAAGAATTAGATGAAATGCTTAGCCAAATTGAAAATACTGCAACAAGATTATTAAATGACCAAACTGAGAGTTTGAAAGCAGCCATTGTTAAAGAAAAAAAATCTTTAATCAAACAAATTAAAGTTGTTAGAGATAAAGCTGATGAAGATGCAAAAATGGGTGTTGTTCGTACTAATAATCATGATGCTAGATATGCTCATAGAGATGATACAATAAATGCTGCAAAGAATTTGGAAGATATGGTTAATACATTATCCTCTCAAAAGTTAATTGAATTTCAATCATTACTTGATAATCTTCTAAAAGAAAGTTCAAAAGATGCCTATAGAAAGTTATTAGAAAGAACTAATGGCCACGTCACAATCGATGTACAAACACAAAAGGTATTAAATTCCATTCAAGATGAAGTTTTAAGGCAATTTACTTATTTAGCTTATATTAAAGATAATACACTTTCAGGTGATTCATTAATTAAAGCTGGTAAAGAATTAATGGAAGAATCTCTAAATTCAACATACGAGTCTAGAATGGCTTTTGAAGAAGAAAGAATTCGAGAAGAACTTGAGGCTGCGAGAGTAGATAAGGATATCATCTCTAAGGTTGTATCTAAAAAAGAAGGTACTGCAAAAGAAAGATTATCTCAAATGCAAGCTCAAGCTACGACAGAAGTTATTGGTGAGACTGTTAGACAGCAATCTTTAAAAGTAATTATGAAGGCTGTTGCTGATAGGGGCTTTATTGTTGATAAGAAAAATATTAAAATAAATAGAGAGACTAATGAAGTTCATATGGTTGCAATGAAAGCAAGCGGTGAGCGTGCTGATTTTAAAATATATATGGATGGTAAGTTCATTTATGATTTCCATCATGGATATAAGGGACAAGCTTGCCAAAAGGATATAGAACCATTTATGAAAGATTTAGAAGAAGTATATGGAATTCATGTTACTAAATCACAAGAGATTTGGAGTAATCCTGATAAGATTTCTACTATGAAATATCAAGCAATGAATATAAATGAGAATAAGGGGTGATAATCGATGGCATTAAGTACAACTTTTAACAGACTTAAAAGAGAAATAGGCATCAAGAAGTGCGTTATCATTGATGGTAATGTTGGAGATGTTTATTTAAACGAGAAAAAACAAATTGTCGATTTAAAGCAATACCTAATGAATATGCTTAAGTCAATGAATTATGATGATGTTCTTTACTGGGACAGAGTTGATGGTGTAGATGGTGATGTTTCTAGATTAACAGTTACTGATGAAGTAGAAGTCGAAGGCGAAGCTTATTCTTTTGATGATGACGAAGATAATAATGAAGAAGAAAAGACGGGTAGTGGATTATTTAAAACTCCTGCTGAAATCTTTAATATAATCTTTAAGAATCTTAAAAAGCCTAACCGTAAGATTGCTTTTGTATTAAATTGGGCTGATTATCTATTTACAGCTGGAGGTCAATTACCACCAGATGAAAGAGAACTATTAACTATTTTAGGAAAAGCAATTAAAGATAAGAAGGTTGAATATTTAAATTCAGAAGTTAATGAAAGCTCAATTATTCTTATTACTAGTAAAGTTGCAATGTTTCCAATTTCTTTCTATCAAGGTAACCCAGAAGTATCTTGTTTAACACTTTCAAAACCTGATAGAGAAGAAAGAGAAAAGATGCTTGAGAAAATCGAATCTGGATTTGAAGTGAAACTTAAACCAGGTGAGACTTTATTAACATGCGATAAGAAAAATGAATATGTAGATATGATGGATGACTTCACAAATCGTGAAATCGTGCAAATGGCTAGACTTTCTAGAAAAGAAGGTAAAATGCCTTTTGAACAGCTATATTTATTATTTAAGTATGGTGAAAAGGATAATCCTTGGGAAAAACTAGATTATAAAGCTGTAAAAGATATTAAGAAGATTTTAGGTGAAAGAGTTGTAGGCCAAGAAGAAGCTATTGCAAAGATTGAAAAAGTCGTTGTAAAAGCTTATATGGGCTTAACTGGAATCCATAAATCTTCAAGTAGATCTGCACCTAAAGGAGTATTATTCTTTGTAGGTCCTACTGGTGTAGGTAAAACAGAACTTTCTAAATCATTAGCTAAGTTCTTATTTGGCGATGAACAAGCATGTATTAGATTTGACATGTCTGAGTATGCTCAAGAGAATAGCGACCAAAAGCTAATAGAAGCACCTCCAGGATATGTAGGATACGAAGAAGGTGGACAACTAACTAATGCAGTTAGAGAAAAACCATTCAGCATTATCTTATTTGATGAAATTGAAAAGGCTGCAAAACCTAATCCAAGAATTCTAGATATATTCCTACAAATTCTTGAAGATGGTCGTTTGACTGATTCTAAAGGTGAAACAGTTTATTTCAGTGAGAGTGTAATTATCTTTACATCTAACTTAGGTGCATCTGAAGTATCATCAAGTGGTTCTAATGAAGATATAGCAGAAGAGTGTATTAAGATTGTTAAAAACTATTTTGATAATGAGATTAAGCGTCCAGAGATACTTGGCCGTATTGGATATAGCAACATTGTTCCATTCAACTTTATCAAAGATAAAGAATTCAGCATTAAGATTGCTAAATCTAAACTACGCCCTGTTCAAAAAGCAATCCTTGAAAAATATCGTATTGACTTAGAATTTGAAGATGAATTGAAGTTTATCAATTATATTTTAGGTGGTGCAGATAGTAGCAAGGGTGGACGTGACATCTTAAACGCTATTAATGATAAGTTATTAGATGAACTAGCAATGTTTATGTTTGAAAATAAGCAAGACTTAAGTTCATTCAAAGGTGCAAAGATTCTTGTTAAGACTGGTAAGGATAGTCTAGAATTTAGTTTTGAAAATGATTAAATTTAACGTTGCAAGTATAAATTGTTGCACTGAAATAGAAGGACCGAATAAAAGATTAACAATATGGTTTCAGGGTTGCATGCTTCACTGTAAAGGTTGCTGCAATCCTTCATATCAGCCATTAGAGCCTAGAAATATCATTTCATTAGAGAATTTATTAAAAATAATTAATGATTCAAAAGAAAAATATGGTATCGAAGGAGTAACATATTCTGGTGGGGAACCCACATTACAAAAAAATCTTCCAGTTTTGACTAAAGAAATACACAAGCTTGGGCTTGGAGTTATTTCATTTACTGGAAGAAAATACGAAGAAGTATCTGATGCTTTAGAGGGTTGTGATGTTGTACTTGATGGCCCTTATATAGAAGAGCAAAGAGAACAAGTGAGAAAACTTCTAGGATCTACAAATCAAAGAATAATCATTCTTTCAGATAGATATCCTAACTGTGAAGAATGGTTTTTTAATAATGCATCAAAAGAAGTTGAAATAAATGTTGGTGATTATATTATTGCCAATGGAGATGTTGTTTTTGATTGAAACTGCTATAAAGTAGGTAATTGATTATGAGTTTTAAGGATATAGATTTTGAAAATGATGCAATTGCATGGGTCTGTCATTTTGGAAGTGAAATGAGAAATCGTTATATTATAGAAGGATTTTTTAAAACTGCAAATTTGATATATGACAATATTAAGAAAAATCAACCATACATTTATGAAGATGATTTAGTTTACCCTTTCTTGCATACAATTCGTCATACATATGAATTGCAATTAAAGTTCATAATGTATAACATGTATGTTTTTTATAAGAATTATAAAGACGGTATTATAGATTTTGATGAAATAAGATACAACGAGATTAAATTAAAGCATAGTATAGGTGATTTATATGATTTTATTAAGGATAATTATTATAAATTGGATGAGTGATGTGAAAATGATAGAACAAATATCGAACTGATTTATGATCTTATTTCTGATTTTATTCCTGAGGCTGATTTGGATCCATATAGATACGCTGAAGATAGGCAAGGAAATGAAAATATGGCTGATATCACGCAAGTGTCGTTTGACAAAACTGTTAATTCTTTGCAAATTTTTAAAGAAAAAACGGAAGCTATTTTATTTTCTATTGATAAATTAGATAAAGAGTATAGACTAGGAACCTATTTTAAAAATATTTCAAGGCATAAAATATATGTTATAGTTAAAGAATTGCCTAACTTCGAAACATGGAAAGATTCATCTTTTGATGGTGGGAAAAACAATTAAAAGCAAAAATATAATTTATTTAGTAATGAACTTTGTAAAATAATTAACATCATAAAACAAAGTAGATGGTTATCGTTTTTTATAAAATATAATAGAAATGATTGTTCTGAACTATATGATTTATTAAAAAAATGTTTTATAGCAAACATAAATGACAAAAAAGATTTTCAATAATCAATTTCAGTTTCTATGGAAAATATTAAAGAAAATTTAGAACAACCTCAACGAAAGCATAAAATTCATAAAGAATTTTTAAATGAACTATCAATTGAACAAATTGTTATTATATATACTTATTATAGAATGGGACATGTAATTTTATGCCCAGAAAATTTTCATAGAATTTTACAAGAATCAAAAGAGCAACAATTTGTTGATGGTAAAACTGAAGAAAATATAAATTATTTTGGAAGTAAGTTATATGGACATAATTTTATTGATAATGTGATGTCAGGGGTATATTCTAGTGGTGACTATGAATTATTTTTAATGCTGCTAGATTTTTTGCATAATGAAACTAAAATACAATGTGAAGAATATGACATGTTAAAAAACAATCTTTAAATTGGCTACTATCACATTTGTCACGCCAGTTACGCGTCACTTAGTGTATATACCTAAAAATATAAGTTTAGAGGGTGCACCTTCGTTTATAGATGGTGCATTGTATTAACAATACTTCGTTTTCACATTAGAGTTAAGTATAGCTGATACGAAAGTATTGGCTATTTTTTCTTTTATAAGCTTAATACTGTAAATATTAATGATTTATATGGTATTTTTGCAATAAATATAGCAGTAGTAGTATATAGATAGTTTATATATAAATTTGTCTTGATATTTATGATGATAGGATTGAAATATCATCACCAGGCATTGCTTATAATAATCAAAACATACCAAAGAATGTTGATTTTATAGTTAAATCAAAAAGAAGAAATCTAACCTTAGCTGATGTATTTTCAAGAATGAATTATAGGGATAGAGGGGGATCTGGTTTAAAGAAAATAACTGATGAAACTTGAAGATTATTTAAAGATGAGGGTTACCATATTGAATACTACAACAATAATGGATTTTTTATGGTAACAATTTACAATGCAAATTATAATGCAGAGAAAATGCACAGAAAGTTTATAATACTATCTTAAATAACAATTATGTGACAATAAATGATATAGCCAGTATTACTGGATTAGCAAATAGGACAATTGCAAATATAATAAAAAATTAAAAGAATAAAATCTAATAAAAAGAATTGGCCCAGATAAGGACGGCCATTTGGAAGTAAAATAATAATTTGTTAATAGTTAGTGGTACTACTTCAATAACCACCTCAATGACTATTTTAATTAAAATAATATTTTGAGCATCTATCTAAAATATGTTAGAGGCTTTTAATATATTGTCACATTCATAATTCTCGTGTCCTTAAGTATTAATGCCTAAATATGAGTAGAAAATTAGCATTTTTATTTTTTGCAATGATAACGTATAAATATAAAGTTTAGAAATTATAAGTATTAAAAAAGTTTACGCACCAAAAATAATATTATTGACGAGAAAACCACTGATATGAGGAGAAAAAGTTCATTTATTCTCTCATTTGGTATTCATTTTTACTAGAAAGATTGTTAAAACGAGAGAATCTATATAATAAATTATAAGCAAACAGGCGCAAATAATTGATTTTTCTCACCAAAAGTAATATAATTGGTGCGTAAACAATAAGGATGGTGAGGAAAATGAAGAAATTTAACTATTCAAACTTAAAAAATAAAACTTGGGATATCAAGATAATTAATTATTTGACTCAAATTCATGAAGAAAAAGGTAAACAACAATTGTTTTTAAAACAAAAGCCTGAAGAATTAGAAAAATTAGTTATTATTGCAAAAATACAAAGTACTGAATCATCTAATGAAATTGAGGGTATTAGGACGACTAATACTAGACTAAAACAATTAGTGAATAAAAAAACAGCTCCTAAAAATAGAGCTGAAGAAGAAATCGCAGGATATAGAGATGCACTAAACATTGTACATGAAAATTTTGATTCGATACCGATAACTCCTACCTTTATTCTTCAATTACATAAAGTACTATTGTCTCATTCATCAACTTCTTATGGTGGAAAATATAAAAATGTTCAAAATTATATTAGTGCAACTAATGAAAATGGAAACTCTTATACTTTATTTACTCCATTATCACCATTTGAGACACCAATCGCAATGCAAGAATTATGTGATGAATATAATAGAGCTCTTGGTGAAGGCATAGTAGATCCGCTTATTTTAATTCCATTATTTATCCATGACTTTTTATGTATCCACCCTTTTATTGATGGAAACGGAAGAATGTCTAGATTATTAACGACACTGCTTCTATATCGCTCTGGTTATTATGTAGGAAAGTATATATCACTTGAAGCTAAGATAGCTAAAAATAAAGATTTATATTATGATGCATTATATGATTCTCAAATTGGATGGCTTGAAAATGAAGATGACGCTACTCCCTTTATTAAATATTTGTTAAGTACAATTGTTAGTGCATATAATGATTTTGAAAAAAGAGTAGAATTAGTGTCAGATAAGAAAGCTAGTATTGAAGTGGTAAGAATGGCAGTCAATTCAAAACTAGGAAAATTTACAAAGAGAGATATACTAGAACTTGTGCCTTCATTATCATCAACTAGTATTGAAAGAAGTTTAAAAGAATTATGTGATTCAGGGAAAATAAGAAAAGAAGGCATTGGTAAGTCAACATATTATATTAGATTAAAATAACATTCTTAACTTGGCTTTGTATCAAACCTGTTTTAAAAAACTTTTATTGTATAAAATATGCATATCATACCTAAGTGTCAAGCCAGTCACGTGTCACTCAGCGTATATATCTAGAAATATTTTTTGAGGTGCATCTTCATCTATAAAAGGTGCATTGTATTAACATTGCTTACATTACACATATAAGAAACAACTGTGTTGATACGAGATTTTTATCTTAAATCAGCACTTTTTCTTTATTTTTATGTATTTTTGGTACGGTTCAAGACCCGTTACCAATAATAATGCCTTTTTTTATTTGCTGAAAACAAGCTGATAAAGTGTGCTTACACGAAAGGTCTTTAAAAACCACGAATTATAATGAAGAATTACTTTTAAAAGTTTTAACATCAATAGGTAAGATATGATTGATTTAAGTAATATAAATAAAATATATTTAGCCCCCGGATCTACTGATTTAAGACTTGGAATTGATGGCTATTCTATGATTATTCAAGGAGCTTTTCATAAAAATCCATTTGATAAATCACTTTATATTTTTTGTAATAAAGCACATAATAAATTAAAAATATTACATTTTGAAGATACTGGCTTTTGGCTATATTATAAAAGAATTGAAACTGGAACAGTTAAGTGGCCTAAAGATATAAATGATTTAAAAGAAATTAATTTTAAGCAATTTAATTGGTTACTTGATGGTTTAAAAATAGATCAAAAAGCTTTGAAAAAATGTAATGCTTCAAAAGCTTATTAGTATTAAAAACAGGAAATGTTATCTTAATGAAAGCACCTTGATTTTATGGTAAAATAGTATTGTATTTAAAAGAAATTTTATCAAATTGGAGGTGCTTTTTTTATGGACAAAAATGATATAATTAAACAACAGGCTGCCATAATTGAAGCACTTCAAAAAGAGAACACTCAATTAAAAGATACTTATAAAAAAACTCAAGCTTTTGTTGAAAATCAAAAATTTGAAATTGAATACTTAAAAGCTGAAGTTGCTTTGCTTCAAAATAAAAAATATGGTAAGAGCTCAGATAAGATAACTAAAGATAATTATAATTTATTTAATATGGATGTAATTAACTAGGTTGAGATTAATCAAGAAACACCAGAGGAAGAGCCTACCGAAATTGAAGTAAAATTCAAAGCGAAAAAAGGTAAAAGCTCAATTAATAAAGCTCAAAATATTGAAGTTGTAGAAATTTTACATGATCTTTCTGAAAACGAGAAAACTTGTTCTAAATGTGGAAACAAATTAGTAAAAATAGGAGAAAATATAACTAAAAAATTTAAATATATACCAAGTAAGCTTATAATTGAAAAACATATATATCCTACATACAAATGTGAAGAGTGTAGTAAACAAAATGAAAAAGCTTTAATCTTTAATGCTAGAAATGTTTTGGCATTTCCTAAATGTATGGCGGATTCTTCTTTAGTAGCTCATGTTATTACCGAAAAAATTATGAAATATGTTCCTTTATATCGTCAAGAAAAATTCTTTTCAATTAAAGGTTTAGATATAAGTAGAAAAAATATGTCAAATTGGTTAATGCTGGCTACAAATTATTTAAGGCCACTATTTGAATTAATGCATAAAGATATTCTAAATAATGATATTGTTTTAATTGATGAAACGACTATTAATGTAATAACTAATAATCGTAGCCAATGCTATATTTGGATGATTAATTCATCAAAATATGATATTCCTATTCTTCTTTATTTCTTTAAAGAATCAAGAGAATATAAGAATGCTTTAGAAATTTTAGATGGATTTAAAGGACATTATGTTCAAAGTGATTGTTACCAAGCTTATAATGATATTCCTAATGTTATTGATTGTTGCTGCTTAGCTCATGCTAGACGTAAATTTACTGATATTCTTAAAATAACTAAAAATGATGATAGATTTAAATTCACTATATCAGTTGTTGATACTGCTGTTAAATATATTAATCAACTTTACAAGATTGAAAACGAGTTAACAAAATCTAAAGCTACTATCGAGCAAATTTACAAAACACATCAAGAAAAATCAATTCCTATTTTAGCTGAATATAAAGAATGGTTAGAAAAACAATGTGAAATTTTTCCACCAAAAAGTAAGATAGCAGAAGCTTTAAATTATAGTTTATATAATTTTGAGAATTTATCTAATTATTGCTTAGATGGAAGGCTTGATATAGACAATAATAGAAGCGAACGTCAGGCAAAAAACTACGTTATGATGAGGAAAAATTCATTATTTTGCTTTAGTGATGTCGGAGCTAATGCATCTGCTATATTATTAAGCTTTGTAGAAACTGCTAAGTTTAACAATCTCAATGTGGAAAAGTATTTAGAATACGTTTTTAACGAATTAGCATTATTAAATAATCCTGGTGAGGATGAATTAAGAAATTTATTACCATATTCTAGTACTTTACCTAATAATTTAAAAATTCAAAAATAAAAATTAAAATCCTGATTAAATCAGGGCTTTAGTGTTGCCATAAGTTTTTTAGATACTTATGGCTTTATTTTTTACCGTAATATATTACACGCTTACCAATGAAAAAAGAATAAATGTAAAAAGAAAAGGATTGAGTCCAATTCAATATAGACAACAATCCTTATCACAATTACAATATTAAATTATCTAATCCAAATTATTGGGTACCCAACACAAATAATTACGATTTTTTTATAAGTGTCATTGCATATTAAAGAGACATCTTAAAATCATCGCCTAAAACATAATGATAATCCATATATTTTTCGATGATATCCCTATCCTCATCTTTCAATATCCTAGCTACAGTGTTTCGATGTGTGACATCAATCTCATTCCCATGAATATCCTTGCTACCATATTCCCATAATCTTGCCTTTTTAGAGTCACCCTCAATAGGCCCATATCCGATATCTGGAACATGGTTCAGAGTGCAGTTGATCAATACGCATTCGCTGTCCGGATAACTGATTCCTTTATTGTCGGGAAGTCTTACGATCGTAGCATCATCATCCAATCCGTTGAACATGCAGTTGACGAAGACATTACCGTGGTTTTCTTTGCCGTTTCTGATCCACATGAAAGCACCCTTGCTATTCAGTGTCGTATTCTCAAAGAAAGCTGGTCCTCTACCTAGAATCGTATCCCCCTCTCCATCGATGATGCAGTTTCTGTAATAGGCGGGACCGTTGGTCTGAAGCGCATCCCCGCTACCTATGATATGGATATTCTCAAAACAGTTATCGTATCCGTTGACAAGAAGACCCTCAGCCTGACCATGCAGATCCGTCTTTACGGTTAGATCTCTCATCACGATACCATGACAATTGTCCATAAAAAATGCAGCTCTTCTTGACGGGAAGGTTCCTACCTTTTCATTCGTCTTCACATATTCCGGATGGGGATTGAATACCTCATTGTTGGCATAATGGATCAAGACACCGTCCTTACTTTCTCCGGTGATGACGATATTGCTTTTGTTCCTGAAATAGACCAATTCCTCATATTCACCGTTTTTGATATCGACGAAGTATTTCACATCTGAAAAATCGGGAATATTGTCGATTGCTCCCTGAACCGTATAGAAATCACCATGATTCTTATCGACGACGAACCTGTTTCCGATAGGTCTTTCTTTCTTCGTGGAGAAGCAGAACCCGTCTTTATGATCGATTCCATCAAAACCATCGAATACCTCTTTATCGATCAAGACATAATATTTATGCCCGTATTCTAAAAGATTATGGTGGAGCTGGATCATCGCTCTATCATCTTTGATGATGACAGGATAGAAATGGAACCCTTCCTTAAACCCACCGATGATCGTCAGCTGATAAGGATCTAGAGAACTCCTGTATTCCATGGATAAACTCCCGGCCCTCGTATTCTTATTCGTGATGTTTTCACTCTTATATCGGTAGCCTGTAGTATATCTAGCCTCCGGATTTTTTCTCAGAGCTGTAGGCCCAGAAGGAATACTCAGATCCAATTCATCCACAAGTTCATCGGTATCATAATCATAGATCCTGATGAAACCCTTTTGATTTAGAACTGGCTTTGTATCGAACTCAATCATCAGAGTGACATCGATACAAATGTCACTCTGATGATTCATAGGATAAGTACTTATTGTTTTCATATAAATTTCCTTTCTAACAGATTTATTTCTTCAATGAAGACTGATAAAGATCTTATTCATTTTCGTTCCACCGTAAAATAAAGTATAGAAAACTATAGAATTCATATACTTCAGCCCTTACGGTTAGGCTTTTATAGATTATAATTTCATTCTATTCTCCAATTAATAAAGTCTTACTATTTGGGGTATA
>ERZ779880.833-NODE-833-length-33569-cov-4.397058_pt1 | contig 33569 bp, 28 predicted proteins | sample MGYA00511555_ERZ779880 | MGnify/ENA primary metagenome ERZ779880 (study PRJEB29588, sample SAMEA2145815) | human gut metagenome | biome: human gut; feature: human-associated habitat; material: faeces | place: Denmark | collected 2008/2010 ... | reverse complement strand
AAAACGAGAAAAATGCTTTTGGAGCAGTTAAATCTTCATTATTTTACCCCGGTAATTCAGAAGATTCTGGATATCAAGGATGAGTATGGTTATGCCTATTTTCATGTTATGACCGACCGTGGGGAGTGTCGCTTTACGATTAACATGGGAAGTAATGCGGTGGTGCGGTTAAGTGACTGCCGTCTTCTCATCACTGATTTGGATGAAAACCGGTTTGAAATACGGGATGTATTTGCTCTTTCGCAGAAGGAACAAAGAAAACTGGATTTGTTCTTGTAGGATAGAAAGTTTGAGGTAGCAGTATGATTTTAAGATATGAACTGCCAAAAGAGGCAGAGCAGGTTATTTCGCTTACGGATAACGAACGCATTTACTATGCGGTTCCGGTCGATATTGATGATGCCGGAAATTTTTTGGAAGACTCCTATTTTATTGTCACAAACCGCAGACTTTTTGTTGTGGAAAAGGGCAGTATCAAACAGGAATACGATGTTTCAAAATGTATCGATGTAAAAGCAGAGGCAAAAATCGGTGGCGGACTTTTAGTAATCAATTTTGACGGTGTGCCAAAGCACATTGTTCATTATTCGGCGAGACATTTATCGCGTTATGCTTACATTGCCAGAGGAATCCATATTCTGGCATCCGGCAGAGAGGAAGAGGTAGTCAGTACGGAATACGAGAAAATATGTCCGAAATGCCACCATGCGATACCGGGTACGAAATATTGTCCGCACTGCTCCAAAGAGGGCGGGTTCTGGAAAGGCTTTTTGAAAATGGCGGCACCGTATAAGAGAAAGTTTGCGGGGATCATTGTGTTAATGATTCTGGCTGCCGTTGTGACACTCTTGAATCCGGAAATACAAAAGCATTTGGTGGACGATGTTTTGAAACGCAGAGAGGGTGGAATTTCAACCGCTTTTATCTGCCTTGGCATCATGTTTTTGTTAAGTGTCGGAATTGTTGTGATTAACATTTTAAAAACGTATTACTGTACGGTTTTAGGCGCAACTATTTCAAAAGATTTGCGGCAGCGGATGTTTTCCCACATTCAGATTTTATCGCTGAATTTTATCAATGACAGAAGGCCGGGCGAATTGATGAACCGAATTGTTTTTGATACGGGAAAGATTCGTGAATTTATGGAGCGAACTTTTTGTAATATGTTTACGGTCTGTTTTATTTTTGCCTGTGACATTATTTTTATGGTGTTACTCAATGTAAAACTTGCACTGCTTGCGTTTGTTTTCATTCCGGCGGCAGTATTTGTGACGTATGCGTTCCGAAAGAATATTCACAGACGGTTTCATTTGCAGTTTAAGAAGAGCGATGAGGTAAACAGCAGTTTGCAGGATGTGATATCCGGTATGCGCGTGGTGAAATCCTATGGAAAAGAAGAAAATGAGCGAGATAAATTCAATATGCTTACGGATGAGTTCTGTCGTGTACAGACAAAAAATGAAGTGTTTTGGGCTGTGTTTATGCCGATGGTAAGCCTTTTGATGGGAGCTGGTGTGTTCCTTGTGATTTATTTTGGTGGATTGGATGTATTAGGCGGCAGGATGACGACCGGTGAACTGCTACAGTTTGTAACATATACACAGCTTTTATATATGTACCTAAATTGGATGACAAATATGCCGAGGGAACTGATGAATTTGATTAGCAGTATGGAAAGAATCAATGATGTTTTGACACAGGAACCTTTTATTGAGGATGTGCAAAAGCCGATTCACCTTGATGTGGAAGGAGAAATCCGGTTTGAGCATGCCTCGTTTGGTTACAAATCGTATCAGCCGGTTTTGGAAGATTTGAATCTTACGATAAAGAAAGGGGAAATGATTGGTATTGTAGGCGCATCCGGAACCGGAAAGTCTACAATTATCAATCTGATTATGCGTCTTTATGAGGTGGATGATGGTAAATTGTTGGTCGATGGGCATAATATAAAGGAAATCCAGTCGGATTATTTTCATTCACAAATTGGTGTGGTGTTACAGGAGACATTTTTATTCTCTGGGACAATTCTTGAAAATATCCGTTTTGCCAGACCGGATGCCTCATTAGAAGAAGTGATAATGGCGGCAAAAACGGCAAATGCACATGAATTTATATCACAGACGCCGGATGGCTACAATACATATGTGGGAGAAAAAGGACACAGTTTGTCCGGTGGAGAGAGACAGCGGATTGCGATTGCGAGAGCAATTTTGAATGAACCTAGACTGTTAATTTTAGATGAAGCAACGGCAAGTCTTGACACGGAGAGTGAATTTATGATACAACAAGCATTGGAGCGTTTGACCAAGGGGCGTACTACCTTTGCGATTGCGCATCGTCTTTCGACGTTAAAACATGCAGACAGACTTGTTGTAATTGACGGACATCGTGTTGCGGAAGTGGGGTCTCATGAAGAATTGATTGCAAAGAGAGGTATTTATTATCGACTTGTAAAAGCACAGTTAGCAATGCAGGGAGACGAAAATTTACCACTAGGAGGAAAGTGTGAAGCAGTTATTTAAGTTTTTAAGTTCATACAAAAAAGAGTGTATTTTCGCCCCATTGTTTAAATTGTTTGAGGCGACGTTAGAATTATTTGTACCGCTTGTTATGGCAGCAATTATTGACCATGGAATCGGAAGCAGAGATTATGGTTTTATTGGATGGATGGGAGGTATATTGGTTCTTTTGGCAGCGGTTGGTTTGACCGCTGCTCTTGTGGCGCAGTATTTTGCGGCGAAAGCAGCTGTGGGATTTGCTGCCGGACTGAGACAGGCGTTGTTCCGTCATATTCAGTCCTTATCGTTTGGAGATGTTGACCAGGTAGGAAGTTCTACATTGATTACCCGTTTGACAAGTGATACGAACCAGTTACAGGCAGCCGTTAATATGGCACTTCGTTTGTTTTTGCGTTCGCCGTTTGTAGTGCTCGGTGCGATGGTTATGGCGTTTATAATTGATGTCAAGGCTGCGCTTGTTTTTGTAGTTGTTATTCCATTATTATCAATCGTTATTTTCGGTGTGATGTTTGTCAGCATTCCGATGTACCGCCGTGTGCAGGAGGCACTTGATAAACTGTTAGGAAGAACCCGTGAGAATTTGTCCGGTGTCCGTGTGCAGCGTGCTTTTAATAAGCAGGAACAGGAGAAGGAAAAATTTGCGGAAGAAAATCAGGCATTAAATAAGTTCCAGATGGTAGTGGGAAGAGTTTCCGCACTTACAAACCCGATTACCTATCTGATTATCAATGTTGGAGTAATTGCGTTAATCTGGATTGGTGCGCTGAAAGTAGATGCCGGTTATCTGTCTCAGGGACAGGTGGTTGCGTTAGTTAATTATACGGCACAGATTTTGGTAGAATTAATCAAACTGGCAAACATGATTGTTATGGTAAACAAAGCGATTGCATGTGGTGACCGTGTGCAGGAAGTCTTTGAGAGAGAACCGGGACTTTCTACGTCGAATGAGGAGACAAAGCCAGGGGATGGAGACATTGCTGTTTCATTTGAACATGTTGGTCTTGTCTACCCGGGAACCCATACGGAATCCCTTACCGATATTCATTTTTCCGTGAAAAAGGGAGAGACCGTTGGCGTTATCGGGGGTACCGGTTCCGGAAAAACATCGTTAGTTCATTTGATTCCGAGATTTTATGATATTACATCCGGTAAATTACTCGTTGATGGCGTAGAGGTTCATAAGCAGTCACTTGCCTTGTTGAGAAACCGAATTGGTGTTGTGCTTCAGAAAGCCGTTTTGTTTGAGGGAACCATCCGCTCCAACCTGCAATGGGGCAAAAAGGATGCAACGGAAGAGGAAATGTGGAAGGCACTTGAAATTGCACAGGCAAAAGAAGTTGTTCTTGGAAAACCGGATGGACTGGATTCGGTTGTGGAGCAGGGAGGACGAAATTTCTCCGGCGGACAGAAACAGCGTCTGACAATTGCCAGAGCATTGGTGAGAAGACCGGAAATATTGATTATGGATGATAGTGCCTCGGCACTTGATTATGCAACGGATGCCGCTCTTAGAAAGGCAATTCGTGAAGAATTAAAAGATATGACACTCTTTATTGTTTCCCAGCGTGCGGCTTCGGTGCGGAATGCAGATAAGATTGTTGTGCTTGATGATGGCATGATTGTAGGAATGGGAACGCATGATACGCTGATTGATTCCTGTGAGGTCTACCGGGAAATTTATGAATCCCAATACGGAAAGGGGGCAAGATAGTCATGACGCAGAAGGAAACGATAAAAAAGGTGCTGCATTATATCCGCCGCTACTGGTTTTTCCTGATTGTTTCTCTTGTACTGGCGCTGATTACTGTTGTGCTTACCCTTTACGTGCCGATTCTTACCGGACAAGCAGTAGATTTGATTGTAGGAAAAGGACAAGTTGATTTTACGGGTGTTTATCACATTTGTGTGAAAATCGGAATTGCTATTTTACTTACGATGGTGGCACAGTGGGTGATGAATGTTGCCAATAACAAAATTACTTACAGTGTTGTGCGTGATATTCGTACGGATGCTTTTGAGAAAATTCAGGTACTTCCCCTTAGTTACATTGACAGTCATTCTTATGGTGGAATTGTGAGCCGCGTCATTGCGGATGCCGACCAGTTTGCCGATGGATTGTTGATGGGATTTACCCAGTTGTTTACCGGCGTAATCACGATTTTAGGAACGCTTGGCTTTATGCTTAGTGTCAGTGTGCCGATTGCATTAGTTGTTGTGGTTCTGACACCGGTGTCTTTATTTGTGGCGGCATTTATTGCAAAAAGAACATATCAGATGTTTCGTATGCAGTCAGAGACCAGAGGAGAGCAGACGGCACTGATTGAAGAAATGATTGGCAACCAGAAGGTAGTTCAGGCATTTGGACAGGAGAAAGAAGTAGGAGACCGTTTTGATGAAATTAATGACCGTCTTTCTAAGTATTCGCTTCAGGGAACCTTTTTCTCATCCATTACCAATCCGTCCACTCGTTTTGTCAATGCGCTTGTGTATGCGGCAGTTGGTGTGTTTGGTGCCTTTTTCGCGATTCAGGGTGGTATTTCGGTTGGACAGCTTTCCTGTTTCTTAAGCTACGCAAACCAGTATACAAAACCGTTTAACGAAATTTCAGGTGTCGTGACAGAACTTCAAAATGCGATTGCCTGTGCCGGACGAGTGCTTGAGTTGATTGAAGAAACACCGGAGATTCCGGATTCAGAAGATGCCATAAAACTTGGCAAAGCAGATGGAAAAGTAGAAATTGAAGATGTGTATTTTTCTTATGAGCCGAATCAGAAATTGATTGAGCATTTTAATTTGCAGGTAAAGCCTGGACAGCGTGTAGCAATTGTTGGTCCTACCGGTTGTGGTAAAACGACGTTAATTAATCTCTTGATGAGGTTTTATGATGTAAATTCCGGTGCAATTAAAGTAAGTGAAAAAGATATCCGGAAAGTGACGAGAGAAAGCCTTCGTGCTAATTATGGTATGGTGCTTCAGGAAACATGGTTAAAGCAGGGAACCATCCGGGAAAATATCGTGATGGGGCGCGAGAATGCGACGGACGATGAAGTGTTAGCAGCGGCAAAGGCAAGTCACGCACACAGTTTTATTAAGAGACTTCCAAACGGTTATGATACCGTGATTGGTGAAGATGGCGGAAGTTTGTCGGCAGGACAGAAACAGTTGTTATGTATTACAAGAGTAATGCTTTGTCTGCCGCCAATGCTGATTTTGGATGAGGCAACTTCATCCATTGATACGCGTACCGAGATGAGGATTCAGAAGGCGTTTGCTACGATGATGCAGGGGAGAACGAGTTTTCTGGTGGCACATCGTTTGTCAACTATTCAGGAAGCAGATGTGATTCTTGTGATGCGGGATGGAAAAATCGTGGAGCAGGGAAATCATGAAGAACTGTTAGCTGCAAATGGATTTTATAAGAAATTATTTGATGCTCAGTGGAGCTAAAAGAATAAAAAAGGACCTGCCGTGTGGTCTAGACTGCATGGCAGGTCCTTTTGTTTTTATTAACCCATTTGTACGGTTACAGAAATTTGTTTTTTGGATGCGTCATACGGAATTACGGTTGTCTGTCCAAGACTTTGTCCGTCAACAATTAATTCCTTTACACCCTTTTCAATATTATCCGGATTCTTTACTTCAATGTTGTATTCAACACCGCGGAATGTACGGGTAATTGTAAAGTCACCAAATGTCTTAGCGTCTTTTCCGGCAATCATCTGGGAATAGACATACGGTTCGGTGCGATACAGAATTTTTGTATGAGTTCTCTGTATCGCATCGATTTTATTTTGTGATAAAAAACTTTACTATTTTGTTAAAAAATGATAAAATTTATCAGTAGGTATATATTATTGGGAAATGAGAATACCAACAATATTTTCAAGTTGAAAGGAGAAGGACTGTGAACGAACAGCAGCAGCAAAAACTGGACGAAATTCTGAAAAAACATGAGTATAAAAGCAATCTTGTGATTGCGATTATGCAGGACGTTCAGAAAGAGTATCACTATCTTCCGGAAGAGGCATTATGTTATATTGCCAAGGAGTTGAAGATGAGTGAGGCGAAGATTTATGGGGTAGCGACATTTTATGAGAATTTTTCTTTGGAACCAAAGGGCAAATTTGTCATTAAAATATGTGACGGTACAGCATGCCATGTACGAAAATCAGTGCCGATTCTGGAAGAGTTTCGTAAAACGCTTGGGGTTACACAAGAAAAGCCAACTTCTGATGATATGCTTTTTACCGTTGAAACGGTATCTTGTCTGGGAGCCTGTGGTCTGGCACCAGTATGTACGGTAAATGACCATGTGCATCCATCCATGACACCCGAAAAGGCGCGGGAACTTATTAAGCAGTTAAAGGAGGAGGCAGCGAATGAAAATTAAGAATCGTGAGGAACTGATTGCGAAGCAAGAGGAATATCGTGCTTCTTTAAACAGTCAGAGAAAACAAATCCTGATTTGTGCCGGAACCGGCTGCGTTGCCGGAGGCTCATTAGAGATTTACGCAAAAATGAAAGATATCATTGAGAGCAAAGGATTGAAATGTGCTCTTGTTCTGGAAAAAGATCCGCATGGAGACAGCATTGGATTAAAAAAGAGCGGCTGTCACGGTTTTTGTGAGATGGGACCGCTTCTTCGTATCGAGCCGATGGGATGGCTGTACATAAAAGTGAGTCTGGATGACTGCGAAGAAATTATCGAAAAATCCATTATTGGAGATGAAGTTATTGACCGTCTAGTGTACAAAGACCAGGAGGGAAATCCATATGTGAAACAGGAGGATATTCCGTTTTACAAGCAGCAGACTCGTATTGCGCTTGAGTACTGCGGACATATTAATGCGGAAAGTATTGCTGAGTATCTGGCTCTTGGCGGCTATAGTGCCGTGGCAAAAGCTTTATTTGATATGACGCCTCAGGGCATTGTCGATGAGATTACGGAGTCCTGCCTGCGTGGCCGCGGAGGCGGCGGTTTCCCTGCCGGAAGAAAGTGGCAGCAGGTGTTAGACCAGAAGGAAGAAGAAAAATATATTGTTTGTAATGGTGACGAGGGTGACCCGGGTGCCTTTATGGATCGTTCCATGATGGAAGGCGAGCCGCATCGTGTGATTGAAGGTATGCTGATTGCTGCGATTGCCACAGGTGCGCATCACGGCTACATTTATGTGCGTGCAGAGTATCCGCTTGCCGTTGAGAGACTTCAGACAGCTATTGATAAAGCAATGGACCGCGGACTGTTAGGAAAAGATATTTTAGGTTCCGGTTTTGATTTTGATTTACATATCAGCCAGGGAGCCGGTGCATTTGTCTGCGGTGAGGGTAGTGCGCTGACAACATCAATTGAAGGAAATCGTGGTATGCCGCGCGTGAAACCGCCAAGAACGGTAGAACACGGATTGTTTGACAAGCCAACGGTTTTGAATAACGTAGAAACATTTTGTAATGTACCGCCGATTCTGCTAAATGGTGCGAAATGGTATCAGGGCTATGGACCGGCAAACAACCATGGCACGAAAGCATTTGCTCTTACCGGCAATGTACAGAATACCGGTTTGATTGAGGTGCCAATGGGAACGACGCTGCGTGAAGTTATTTTTGATATTGGCGGCGGTGTCAAAGGTGGTGCTTTTAAAGCGGTTCAGATTGGCGGACCATCCGGCGGATGCCTGTGTATCAGTGCGACAGAAGACCACCTGGATATGAAACTGGATTTTGATTCGCTGAAAAAAGTAGGTGCCATGATTGGTTCCGGCGGTCTTGTTGTCATGAATGATAAGAGCTGTATGGTTGAAGTGGCACGTTTCTTTATGAATTTTACCCAGAATGAATCTTGTGGTAAATGTGTGCCGTGCCGTGAGGGAACAAAGCGTATGCTTGAACTGCTTACGGATATCACCGAGGGGCGCGGAACGATGGAGCATATAGAGTTATTGGAAACACTAGCGGAGACCGTTTCGGCAACAGCACTTTGTGGTCTTGGCAAAACAGCCGCTTCACCGGTTGTATCGACGCTTAAGTATTTCCGTGACGAATACATTGCTCATGTAGTGGATAAAAAATGTCCGGCAGGCCAGTGTAAAGCATTGACAAGCCTTCAGATTGACCCTGAACTTTGTAAGGGCTGTACCAAATGTGCGAGAATGTGTCCGGTAGGTGCAATTTCCGGAAACGTAAAAGAGCCGCATGTCATTGACACAACAAAATGTATTAAATGCGGTGCATGTAAAGATGGATGTAACTTTGGTGCAGTGAAGGAGGTGTAACAATGGCTGAGAAAAAATATATGATAATTGACGGCATTCGTGCCGAGTTTACGGATGAAAAAAATATTTTGCAGGTCATTCATAAAGTGGGGATTCATGTACCGACTTTTTGTTACTATTCGGATATGTCCATTTATGGTGCCTGCCGTATGTGTGTGGTAGAAGATGAGAGAGGAGGCATTATCGCTTCTTGTTCGACACCGCCGAAAAATAAAATGGTAATTAAAACAAATACCGGTCGTCTGCATGATTACCGTAAGATGATTCTGGAGCTTTTACTGGCATCTCATTGCAGAGATTGTACCGTATGTGAGAAAAATGGAAATTGCCGTTTGCAGATGTTAGCTGCCCGCTTCCGTCTGACGGATGTGAGATTTCCGAATACGCATCCGGAGCGGATGATTGACGATTCTTCGCTTTCGATTGTGCGTGACCCAAGCAAATGTATTTTATGTGGTGACTGTGTGCGTATGTGTAACGAAGTGCAGCATGTGGGAGCAATTGATTTTGCAAACCGTGGCGCAAATATGGTTGTCACACCGGCATTTAATCGAAAAATTGCTGAGACAGACTGTGTCAACTGTGGCCAGTGCGCAGCCGTTTGTCCGACGGCGGCAATTACCATAAAGAAAGATTTAAAACAGGTTTGGCAGGCTCTGTATGCGCCGAATAAGCGTGTTGTTGCACAGGTTGCACCAGCGGTTCGTGTTGCGATTGGCGAAGAGTTTGGGTTAAAACCAGGCAAAAACTCAATCGGTAAAATTTATACCGCACTTCGTATGTGTGGATTTGATACTGTGTTCGACACAAGTGTAGCAGCTGATTTAACAATTGTGGAAGAGGCAGCAGAGCTTGTACGCAAATTGGAAAATGGCGAAAATACATATCCAAACGGAAATAAATATCCATTATTTACTTCCTGCTGTCCGGGCTGGGTCCGCTTTGTGGAGACAAAACACCGTGACATGCTTCCTTACGTTTCTACATGCAAGTCGCCAATGGAAATGTTTGGTGCGGTAATTAAAGAATACTACAAACCGGCAGATAAAGAATCCGGTCTAGAAACAGTATCGGTTGCGGTTATGCCATGTGTGGCAAAGAAATATGAGGCGGCCAGAGACGAATTTAAGCGAAATGATGTGCCGGATGTGGATTATGTAATCACAACCAAAGAACTGATTCTTATGATTAAAGAGTTGGGAATCCAGTTTGATGAAATCGAGCCGAGTGCGCCGGATATGCCGTTTAGCATTTACTCCGGAGCAGGCGTTATTTTCGGCGTAACCGGTGGTGTAACAGAAGCAGCACTCCGTCATGTGGCAGCACAGGACAATGAGACGATGCGCCAGTTAGAGTATACCGGTATCCGTGGCCTCGAAGGCGTCAAAGTGGCAGAGGTTGAAATCGGCGAAAAAACACTGCGAATCGGCGTTGTAAACGGTCTTGGAAATGCGGATAACCTGATTGAAAAGATTCGTTCCGGTGAAGAACATTTTGATTTTGTCGAGGTTATGGCGTGTCCATATGGATGTATCGGCGGTGCCGGTCAGCCATTTGGCTATCAGTCCGTCAAACAGGAACGCTCTACCGGAATGTATAAAGCAGACAAATCTGCGATTATTAAACGCTCCGGCGAAAATCCGGTCGTGAGCCAGCTCTACGAAAATGGAGTCTTGAAAGGAAGAAGCCACGAACTTCTGCATGTAAATTATTTGAAAGCGGAAGAGTAACGAAATAGTAAGGGGATAGAAAAAGCCCATTCGTGTTGAGATAGGATAATGTTTGTCTCTTGCGGATGGGCTTTTGTCGTTGATTCGCATTTTGTTATGTGGTAGTATAATATCATATTGTAAATTTATTATTTGAATTACTAAGATGGTTTTATGAGCGGATTTATTGGTAAAGATATAAGGGGATAGTAGTTGATTGGAGGCGGACATTGTGAAACAGGAGATATTAAATCAGTTGGAACTGAAGGAAAACCATGAGTATGAGTGTAAACTTGCTGCAAATGGTCTTCCGGTAAGTATATGGGAGACATATTCCTCTTTTGCAAATACAGATGGTGGAACGATGTTCCTTGGAATCAAAGAACACCGCGATTCTTTTACAGTGGAAGGTTTATCTGAAAAGCAAGTAATCAAGTATCAAAAAGATTTTTGGAGTATAGTGAATGATCGACACAAAGTATCAAAAAACATTTTATTGAATCATCATGTGTATCCTGTGGTTGTTGAGGGGAAAACGATTCTTAGAATTGATGTTCCGGCAGCAGACCGGCATGATAAGCCGGTGTATATTGGTGTTGATCCGATGAAAGGAACTTATCGCAGGGATTATGAGGGGGATTTTCTGTGTTCAGAGGAAGCAGTCCGAGCTATGTTTGCAGATCAGCGAGATGGTGGAACAGATACGGAAGTATTAGATAATATGGGGTTGGATGCGTTGAATACAGATACCATTAAGGGGTATCGGATTGTATTTGAACAATTGCATCAAGGACATCCGTGGAATTTACTTGAAAATGATGAATTTTTAATGAAACTGCGGGCCGTTGCCAAGAATAATAAAGGGGAACTGTCTCCGACTATCGCAGGTTTGTTATTTTTTGGGGAAGCCTACCGGATAACAGAAGTATTTCCAAATTATTTTTTAGACTATCGCGAAGAAAGTGAGGATAAATCTGTTAGATGGTTGTTCCGGACACATTCTGATGAAGGAGATTGGAGCGGTAATCTTTATGATTTTTACTATAAAGTAATTAATCGGATCGATGATGATATTGCAGTACCTTTTGTAAACCGCAAGGATGGATACCGGGTGGATCGTGTGGATGTGCATGCGGCATTAGGAGAGGCTGTGGCAAATGCTTTGGCACATTCCAATTATTACGAAAGACGAGGTGTGGTTGTCGTTAAGAAGGGAAAAGAGATAACGATTTCAAATCCGGGAACCATACGAATCACAAAAGAGGAATTTTATGCGGGAGGAAATAGCGATCCTAGAAACCCGAATATTTTGAAGATGTTTGGGTTTGTCAATGTTGGTGAGCGTGCCGGCAGTGGAGTTGATAAGATTATGACTGCATGGAAAGAGCAGAACTGGAAAAAACCTGAATTTGATTTTTCGGTTCGCGCAGACCGTGTCACTTTAAAGTTAGAAGTTGGACAGGTTGTATATATTCCGGGCGCAGCAGATTTGCGCGTGGAAGATGAATATATTTTTGAAACGTTACCAATGACTAAACAACAAAATGTACTTGAGTACATTGCAAAATATGGGAGCATATCCTCGCAGGTTACGGCAGATATTTGTGGATATAAGTCAAAATCAGGTGCAAGAAAGCTTCTTGATAAGATGATAGAAGAAGGACAGATAAAAAAGATTGGGAAAGGACCTTCAACTCATTATGTAATCAATTAATAGAAAAGTGTTCGATAAAAGCAGTTATCGAACACTTTTTGAACACTAATCGAACACTATTGAACAGTTTTGCTAAATTATCGAACACTTTTGTCAGGTGTGGTGGGATAAAGACAGTTGCTAATCTTTTAGGATTCCAGTAAATCAGTAGAAAGGCTTTGTGACTCGTGGGTTTTGAGTACGTCGGTATGTGGCGCTGGTAGTTTCAGCGCCCATATCGCTACGCACTCAATGAGCGAAAGCGCCCACGAGGCGCAAAGCCTTTCTACTCATTTATGGAACCAAAAAAATTAACACCACCCCCTTCCCCTTTACTTTTCCCAACAAACATAGTAAAATATTTTGCATAAAAGCACTCTAGGAGAGAAGGAGATTTAAGATGCAGTTTGACCATCTGTCGTATGGAGATTTTAATCCCCATCTTTTATATATTGGGAAAAAGGTGCCGGAAGTCAGTGGGGAGGACCACAGCCATGACTATTTGGAACTGACTTATATTTTGTCTGGGCAGGCAAGATACTACATAGAAGGAAAAGAATATTTATTGCAGCCGGGGGAATTGTTAGTGGGAAATCCGGGGCTTGTGCATCGTTTTGAATTGAGAAAAGGGGAAAAACCGCCTATTGAAGTGTATATTGGACTGAGTAATTTTCATTTTCAGGATATGCCGCCGCAGTCGTTAGTTCTGCCGGATGGGGCGCCGGTGCTGCGGTGCCGGGCGGAGTTGAAGCAGGACTTAAACCAGCTGGTGCAGACGATGATTTCTGAAACCAAAATCCAGCAGAGTGGGCAGTATTTCATGATAAAAGCCTATATGGTGCAGATGTTAGTATTGATTCTCAGGCAGATACATGGTGAAGAAAAGCAGGAAAATCATGGATTTGTTTTTGAATCCCGCAGTAAGGGTTATGTGGTAAAACGAATTATTGCGTACATGAATGAGAACTATGCTTCTCATATTTCACTTGACCAGATTGCGGCGAATATGTATCTGAGCCCAGTCTATATTTCAAAGATTTTCAAAGAAGAAACGGGAGAGTCGCCGATTCGCTATTTGATAAAAATCAGGCTGGAAAAGGCAAAGGAAATATTGGAAAAAGAAAATTGTGGAAGTGTCCGCAATGTATCGCTGGCTGTGGGATATGAAGATGTGTATTATTTTAGTAAATTATTTAAGAAATATTATGGAATTGCCCCTCTTTATTACAAAAGACAGGCGCAAAAAGAGAATGGAAAGGAGATAAAATAACGTGAAACATTATAGTTTTCTGCTTATTTTGTTTATGGCACTTTGTTTGAGTTTGGGAAATGGAAACAAAGTGCAGGCAGGTTCTTTGCAGACCAGAGGCGTCTGGGTGTCCTGCTTTGAGTTTGAGGAACTTGGACTGAAAGATAAAACAGAGGCGCAGTTTCGTGCCAATGCGAATAAAATATTTGCAACAATTCGGGCGAACGGATGTAATACCGTTTATTTTCATGTAAGGGCTTATGATGATGCAATCTATCCGTCTTCTGTGGCAGGATTTAGCAAGTACATTTCTTCGGATGGAAAAGCACCGGGGTATGACCCTTTGAAAATATTGGTTTCTCTTGCACATTCACACAAATTAAAAATCCATGCCTGGATGAATCCGTACCGGGTTTCATCGACAAAAATTCTTGACCCGGCAAGTGAAAAGACGACAGCACGGATTGTTAATCAGGTAAAGGAAATTATTAACCGGTATGCAGTGGATGGCATTCACTTTGATGATTATTTTTATCCGACCAATATAAAAAAATACAAGAAAGTGCCGGCTGCAATGCGGCGTCAAAATGTAAATGTGATGGTTCGGAAAGTTTATCAGACGGTAAAGCAGAAAAAGAAATCGTTGAAGTTTGGTATCAGCCCTGCCGGTGATATTACATATTGTGAAAAAATCGGGGCGGATGTCAAAACATGGCTGTCTCAAAGTGGTTATGTGGATTATGTAATTCCGCAGATTTATTGGTCAAATAACTATATTATGGGCGGTAAAAAAACAGCATTATTTAGTGAGCGTCTGGCAAAGTGGCGTGAAATCAACAAACGTGACGTACCAATGTATGTAGGGCTTGCCCTTTACAAGACCGGCTATTCACTAAAAGAAGATCCGGGCTGGAAGAAGTCATCCGGCAACATTGCCTCACAGATTCGCCAGATTCGCAGTGGTAATACAGAAGGGTATGTATTTTTTGCTTACAAGGATTTGATTCGTTCGGGGGCAGCGAAAGAACTGAAAAAATATTATAAAGCAATTGGTAAAATAACGCTGAATAAGAAAAAGAAAACCCTTCGTGCCGGTAAAAAATACCGTTTGAAGGTATCGTTCTGGCCGGCGAAACTACATGGTAAAATCAAGTGGAAATCATCCAATAAAAAGATTGCCGTTGTATCGAAAAAGGGAGTTGTAAAGGCAAAGAAAAAAGGAACAGTCCGCATTTATGCGATTTATGGCACGATGAAAAAATCGTGTAAAATTGTTGTGAAGAAGAAAAGGAAGTAAAGGAGAGCATTTTGGTAGCTTGGTTTGACAGCGTAATTCTTAATTGGTTTCAGTCAATACAGAATGAGTTTTTAACTGTTTTGTTCAAGGCAATTACATTGCTTGGAGAGGGTGGTTTAATTTGGATTGCTTTGGGGCTTTGTCTCGTTGCTTATAAAAAGACGCGATGGGTTGGCATATCGGTTTTACTTGCGTTGTTATTTTCCCTTCTTGTGGGAAATCTTACCTTAAAACCATTGGTGGCAAGACCGAGACCGTGCTGGCGGAATCCGTCGGTTGCCCTGCTGATTCAGAACCCAAAAGACTATTCATTTCCATCCGGACATTCCCTTTCTTCCTTTGCGGCGGCAATGGCAATCTTTATGAATCATCGAAAGATGGGTGTGGCAGCACTTTTGTTTGCTTTTATCATGGGCTGCACAAGATTATATTTTTATGTGCATTATCCAACAGATGTACTGGCGGGGATGCTCTTTGGTTTGATTCTTGGCTTTTTGGCTTACCGGATTGTCACAAAAGGCAGAAAAAAATGGGAGGAAAGAAGCCGTGCTTGAACTGGAAAAATTACAAAAATCCTATCGAAAAAATGAAGTTTTACGTGATGTTTCAATTACTGTAAAAGACGGAGAGAGTGTATGCTTTGTGGGTGCCAATGGAGTCGGAAAATCGACGCTTTTAAAAATTATAGTTGGTGCACTGAAGCCGGATGCAGGGACTATTTTGTGGAATGAAAAAGCGGTGGATGGAACCTTTCTCTCGGAGCATGTCGGCTATGTGCCACAGGAGAATCCGCTGTTTGAAGATTTGACGGTAAAGGATAATTTGGAATTATGGTATGCAAATGATAAAGTACGCCTGCAAAAAGATTTGGAAGACGGGTGGTTATTTCAATTTGGCATGCATAAAATTTATAAAAAACCGGTTAAAAAGTTATCCGGCGGCATGAAAAAAAGACTCAGTATCTGCTGTGCACTGGCTGGTGACCCGGATGTTTTAGTAATGGATGAACCGGGAGCAGCACTGGATTTAATGGCCAAGAACGAAATCCTTCGATTGATAAAGAATTTTACAAGGGAAGGAAAAAGTGTTATAATAACATCTCATGAAACGCCAGAAATCACGTTTTGCGATTCTTTATATGGAATTCGTGATGGAAATGTTGTTACGTTGGATAAAGAGATAAACAGTTTTGAACTTATGGAATGGATTCAAGGCTGATTATCATAGAAACAATTCAAAAAAGAAGCCTACCTATGTAGGGAAATGGAGGAAAAAATGGAAAAGAAGAAGAGTAAGGGGAAACTGATTGCGTTAATTATTGCAATCGTTGTTGTTGTCGGAGTCGTGACAACCGGAATTGTACTGGCAGCTACCGGTACATTGTTTGGTTCGACAAAGAAGAAGGCATTTGACCTTTTGAAACAGGCACCGGAAAAGATGACACAGTCCGCAGTGAGCAAGCAGCTTGGTCTTGATGAATTGTCAAAGGCTATGTTAGACAAAGGAATGGATATCAACTACAAAATAAAAGATATCCAGTCATCGGATTCTTCCGTTGATTTGTCCGGCATGGAAATGGGTGCTGGTTTATCACTGGATGTAAACAACAAAAAAGCATCCGCAAAGATTGCCCTTTCCAAAGATGGCAGTCAGTTATCAGCAGAAGCTTATGGTTCATTAGAGGAAAAGAAAGCAGCATTTTCTCTGCCGGAGCTGATTCCAAACAAAACATTCAGCATTACGGCATCCGATAATGAGAGTCAGGAAGCTTTGAATAGTATTTCGGCTGTTTTGGCAGTCCTTCCGGATTTGCAGGAGACATTTTCTGCTTTCTTAGAGGAGCAGGGGGATGCCTTGTATGACAGCACAGAATGTGAAAAAGCAGATAATGGTTATCAGATTAAGATTACAAAAGTTTCACTGGATGAGTTTGTAAATAAATTCCGTGATTATGTAAGCAGCCAGTCAGAGACGCTTGGTAAGATTGAAGAAAAACTTGGTATGTCCAAAGGAACAATTGCCAGCGGCGTTGGTATGATTGTTCCACAGATTACATCTTACACACAGGATATTATTGTAACGGTAGAGGGCACGGACGGTAACTTGACAGGATTCAAAACTTCTGTGACAGTTGCCGGAGTTAAATTAGATATTCATGGTACATTTGTAGAGAACGATGCCCAGAACACAGCAAATGTTGAGTTATCTTTAGCACAGAATGGTTCTTCTATTGGAACAGTTACTTATAGTCTTCAGGGTAAAAAAGGTGATGTATGCGAAGATACAATTAAAATGGTTGTTTCAAGCATGGGTACAGAAATTGCTTCGACAGAAGTAAAAGAATCCCTTGACACAAAGAATAATAATGCACTTACAATGTCAGCTTCCGTAAAATCGTATAATTCCGATGAGGTGAAAATGTCATGCAGCGGAAGTGTGAAAAACTTAGAAAAAGGTAAGAGTATTACTCTTGATTTTAAAGATGTATCAGTTGACCAGAGCGAAACAGGCACGAATACCTTTGGAATGGAATACTCATTTGCTGCTCTTGACGGTGAAGTAAAAATGCCTGCCGGTGAAGAACAGGTTGTGACAGCAGACACCTTACAGTCAACTTTGACTCAGTATCAGAGTGATGTGATGACTAATTTACAGAACATTTTAAGTAAATGGGGAATTAGTGATATCAGTTCCTTGTTCAGTCCATCTTCATCCAATCCATTAGGATTGAGTGATGCGGATACTTCTTTAACTACCGACAGTTATGATGGTAGCGATGATGACAGCTATACCGATAACGATGATGACAGTTATACAGACAGTTATACAGACAGTTACGAGGATGAAAATGACACTTTGTAATTCATACAAAATATGTTATCTTAAGAAAATGGCAAAGAGGACCGTTATGGTCCTCCCTGTCATTTTCTTGTCTATGGCGGTTCTTTTGACTGTATTTTTTGTTTGTTTGTCTGCAATTTCGGAAAACAGTAAAATACATATTGGAGTTGTTGTGCCGGAAAAAGGGTTTATGGAGCGAGGGTTGCTTGAGTATGTCAGCAATATGGCAGACACGAAAGCCTTATGTGAGTTCCGGGAACTGAGTGAGACAGAGGCAAAAGAGCAGTTGGATGAAGGAAAGGTGGCGGCTTATGTTACGCTGCCGGAAAATTTATTGGAGAAAATATATCGGAACGAAAAAACCTCCGTCCATATAACAACGGCTAAAACACCCACAATTGAAAGTGCATTGATGGAGGAACTGGTGGATTCGGCAGTTTCTTTTGTGTTGACAGCAAAAGCCGGTGACTATGCAGCATATCAGTTATATGCAAAGTATGGCAGACAGGGAAGTATGAAGACTGTAGCGATGGATATGAACCGCAATTATATTCGTTTTGTACTGCGGCAGGAAACTTTGTTTCACGAGAAAACGATAAAATCAGCTTCCGGAATGAAAGATACTACGCGTATTTTTCTTGGAATTATAGTGACACTTTTTGTCCTTTTGGGGGCGATTTTGATTTCTCTGCGGGAACGTCCGACAGCAGTATTACTTGGCTTATTGAAAGGAAAGAAAATAAACCCCGTGGATACGCTTTTTTTTGATGTTTTGTTAAATGGCGGTGTTTTGTTTCTCTGTATGACTGCCGGATTTTACGGATTTGCAGCCCTTTTAGGGGTAAAGGTGACAATGCTTAATATGTGCGGGATTGTCTTTGGTAGTTTTTGCGCGGCTTGTCTGCTTGCCTGTGTCGTTCCGTGCGGCAGGGCAAATGCCGGACAGATACTGTTTCTCTTTGTATTTGCTGTGGTGCAGTTTGTGCTGCTTGGCGGTGCATTCCCGGACTATATGCTTCCCAAAATTCTTGTAAGCATTGGGAAAATACTGCCGGGAGGAGTTTTCTTTAATTTACTGTATACGGAAATGAAAGGACAGATTTTTTCGCCATCACTTATTTATTCACTTATGTATGGAGTCTGTTTCTTTTATCTTGCTTTGTGGCGCATGAAGAGAGAGAGGAGGGGCATCGCATGAAAATATGGCTGAAAAAATATACCAAACGCTTTTTGTGCCAGAAATTCTTTTTGTTTCTGCTGATTGCCCTGCCTTTTTTTACTTATTTGTACTCCTATGCGGCACATCAAAAGTCTACAAAAGTAAAAGTGGGAATTGTGGCAGACAAAGACACTGCTTTTGTCCGGGAAATTCAGGAGGAACTTCTTAGTAAAACCGGTATGATTACGTTTTGTGAAATATCTTCTGAGAAGGATATGATTCAAAAAATCCGAACGGGAGATTTGACGTGTGGTTATGTGTTTCCGGATACACTTGAAAAGCAATATGAAAATGGGCAGTATGAAAGATGCATCACGCAATACCGACGTGGAGGAAATGCATTTTATCTGATTGCGAGAGAAGCGGTGATAAGCAGTGTGTTCCGTGTGTACGGAAGACAGATGCTTGAGGATTACATCGCACAATCCGGGCTTTTTGAATCGCATGAGATTCAAAAAGGGGAGATTTCGCAAAAATACAAGGATAATCTAGAAAAGCAGCAAACATTTACGATGGAAATAAACAAGCAGAACTTTGCAAAAAAACAGATGGGAGACTATCTTTTGGCACCATTACATGGTGGTGTGGCTTTTTTGATTCTGCTTGCCGGATTCTGTGGGCTTGCTCTTTATCGGAAAGATTGTGGAAGACAGATTCCTTTTACAGTAAATGGAAAATGGCGCAGAGAGATGCCGCTTTTTTCGATTGCGGTGCCGGTAGTTCTGATGACAATATCAGGAATTTTTTCCGAGCTTTTATGCGGAATTACGTTTTTAACAATAAAAGAAATTGCTTCTCTACTGATTTATGATATAATAGTGGTACTGTTTTGTGATTTACTATCTGCAATTCGGGTAAAAGAAGGTGTCATTTGGCTCTTTGCGCTGTTTTATTTGTGTATCAGTGCATTGTTTACACCGGTATTTTTGAATTTGTCGGTGCTGATTCCATGGGCGCATGTACTGTCGTATTTTTGCCTGCCGTATTATTTCTTGAATGCAGCGTTTGGCGGCGTGTGGCAGGTATTTGAATTGATTTTTGTTGGCACCTTGCTTTTTTTAGTTAATATATGGAGAAGAAGGAGAGACTGTTATGGTTACTAATTGTGAGTTTTGTGCGTTTTACGTTTATGACGATGATGGCTATGCAGAATGTGATGTCAATTTGGACGAAGATGAAATGGCAAGATTTTTAGGTTCATCGTATCAATCCTGTCCATATTATCAGACGGATGATGAATACAAAATAGTGAGAAAGCAGAATTAATTGGTAAATGAATTGTTAGGAGGCGTAACTATGGCAATCGTATTAATCGCAATTGGATTGTTGTTTACCGGCGTTGATTTTATGGTGGGCAGCGGTATTTCATATCCGGATTTTATACAGCCGACAGGGCTTTATCATGGAATTGATATCCACCCAAGAATACAGCAGTATGTAACGCAGAATATTTTAGGACATAATTTGCAGGTGGACTTACTGCCGGATGTTATTGGCTGTTTACTAGTGCTTGTTGGTGCATTTATGTTTGTGAAACATAACAAAAAATTCTGGTTTGGTGCACTGTTAGCTGTTTTGGCAGGAGGGTGTTCCGTTGCCCTTCGCGTCATTCCGTTTTATGTGAATGGGGGAGCCTTAATTTTGTCTTCCCTCAGTTTATATTTCTTAGCATTTGTATTTGAAATCTGGATGGAATATATCATGATTTACATGACGGTAAATGTTTCGGATAACATGGCAAATGTAAGTACCAACCGGAGAATGCAGTTTGGCTGGTGGGTCACCGTATTTGCAAGAATTTTTATTTTCCTTTTGACTTTTGTTGGAATCGGATCGGTCCGCCATGTTTACGAGGCAGTTGTTTTATTGTTTACGGTATTTTATCTGTATCAATTATTGCAGACACGCAAATATGTGGGAACTTACAAAGTCTACAAAGAGGGCTTTAACAGTGCCATTTTGCCGGAATATGTAAAGGAGAAAATGATAGGAGTTTCGTACCGTGAAAATCCCGATATTTCGTTGGATGAGCTTCGTTATGTGCGAATTATCCATTATGATTTCCAGGGACAGATTCAGGAAGGCGAACTGGTGGTAAACCAGAAAATTGCATATCCTGTCATGCGGGCATTTTACCAGCTTTACAAATGGGAATATCCGATTGAGCGGGTGCGCCTTGTGGATGATTTTGACGGGGACGACGAAGCATCCATGGAGGCAAATAATACATCAGCATTCAATTACCGCACGGTTGAGGGGCGCGACGAACTGTCAAAACACGCCCTTGGTATGGCAATTGATATCAATCCGCTGATGAATCCCTATGTCAGAGAGGATGGCTATTTCCCGAAAAATGCAACCGAATATCTCGAACGTGATATAACCTTGTGTAAGGGAGAGCATAAAGATAAAATGATTCACAAAAAAGACATGGCATATAAAATCTTTAAGAGAAATGGCTTTTTGTGGGGCGGTGACTGGAAAGACTGTAAAGATTACCAGCACTTTTATATGAAGTAGATGAAATGTTTGTTAGCATTTTAGTTTCCGTAATTTAACAAAAGAACTTTGCGTCTCGTGGGCGCTTTCGCTCATTGAGTGCGTAGCGGTATGGGCACTGAAAACACCAGTGGTCTCCGCTCCGCTTCGGTCGTTGCATAACAGAAGTCCACTGGACTTCTTGCAACACATACCGACGTACTCAAAACCCACGAGTCACAAAGTTCTTTTGTTGAATTACTGGAATCTTAAATAGAAAACTAACAAACATTTCATGTTACGCAATTGCACAAAGTTTTGGGGTTCTTATCAATCGAAATGTTGAGATTATTAAGTTGTGGTTTTTATTCCAGTAATTTTTTAGAAAAGCTTTGCAGCGAGTGGATACAAATACGCAAGTATCTGGCATGCGTATTTTGCATGCCGATACTTTTGCGCATTTGTCTTAGCGGGAGCGTCCACGAGATGTAAACTTTTCTAAAAAATTACGGAAATACATAACCCACTACTTAATAATCGTCCCGATTCTCTCCTTAATCCCCTGATAAGCGTTCTCAAGCTTTGTAATAATAGCGGTTCGTCCCTCACCGGAGGAAACGAAAGATACGCTGGCATCAACTTTTGGCAGGGTAGTGATGGCATCAAAGTGATTTTCATCAATTAAGGAAATAGCATCGCTTACGCTGATTTTACCAATTGCCTGGCCGTCAGCGGTTTCCATCTGTTCTTTGGAAGTCAGAATCATAAGATGGGAAGCATCTACCATATCAGCAAGTTTTGCGGCAGTATAGTCTTTTTCAATGACGGCGCTGGCGCCTTTTAATGTGGTTCCCTGCTCCATAACCGGGATTCCACCGCCGCCGGCTGCAATAACAATCTGTCCGGCATCTAAAAGTGCTTCGATTGCATCAATTTCATAAATATCAACCGGTTTTGGAGAAGCGATGATACGGCGGAAACCGTCTCCTTCCGGTACGACATGATTTCCCTTTTCTTCTTCGGCATCAGCTTCCTCGCGCGTCATAACACGTCCAATTACTTTGGTCGGGTGGTTAAATGCTTTGTCAAACGGATCCACACGAACCTGTGTAATAATCGTAGAAACCGGTTTGAAAATACCACGGTCTAACAATTCGGTACGAATGGCGTTCTGCAAATCGTATCCGATATAACCCTCGCTCATAGCACCGCAGAGAGACATTGGCGCAACGGTATAGTTTTTATCGTTATCCAAACGGGCAAATTCAGTCATAGCGGTCTGAATCATGCCGACCTGAGGCCCGTTACTGTGGGTAATTACAATCTGATATTTCTGCTCTACTAAGTCGGCAATTGCCTGAGCTGCCTTTTTTACGTTTTTTTTCTGCTCCGGAAATGTCTCACCAAAGGCATTTCGTCCGAGAGCAACAACAATTCTTTTTTCTTTCATGAATCGTAACCTCCATCCGGTATTTTTTATCACAATTAAAGATGTAACTAGTATACCATTTTTTTCAGGGTTCGTAAATATTCTTTCTGCTCCTTTGTAATGCGGTAGCTTTCTACAGCCTTCTGAATCGTTTTTTTGTGAACCCAGTCAGAAAGCTTTTTCTTTTCCAAATAAGGAATGGCAGCATCCCACTGCTTAGCAAGTGCAGTGGCAAAATACCACGCAATCATCATATTGACGTAATATTCTTCCGAGCGGATTTTCGCAACAAGTGCCAAATGCTTCTCTGAGAAATCGGCGTCCAGATATAGCCGCAGCAAAATTCCGATGCCGTATCGAATGGTGTATGTGTCATTTGAAGAAATCCATTTTAGAACTTCCCCATACAGTTCCGATTTATGTTTTTTGAATACGCCGGGTGCCGGTAAATCACACGTTGCCCAGTTGTTGATATAGGGAAGAAAACGGTTGATTTCCCGTACACAGGTTTCATAATCTTTTTCCGCTGAAATTAACATCATATGAAGATTGTTTTCTTCATAATAATGGTGGGGCAGTTCCTTTAGAAAGGCTTTCGCCTCTTTAGTACCCTTAAAATCTTTGGCAAACGAGCGCAGTGCAGGGGTGCGGATACCGATGATTCTGTTTTTTTCAATCGTTGGAATTAGTTTGCTGTGAAACTCTAAGTAAGAAGGGTCCTGCAGGGTAAACAATTGTTTCTGTAATTCGTTCATTTTTCTACCTCCATAAGCAGTATTTTAACGCATAAATAAGGGTTCGTAAAGCATTAACGATTCGTTCATGGATTGTTGACGGAAAGGGCAAAATGATTTATAATAAATACATTATTAAGATGGTCGGAAAGGACGGGGTGATATTATGAAATTAGTATTTATTGGGGCTGACCATGAAGTTACGGGAAGCTGTCATTACATGGAAGTTGGAGATAAAAAATTCTGCGTGGATATTGGTATGGAGCAGGGGCAGGATTTGTTTGAAAATCAGGAGATTCCGGTAAATCCATCAGAAATTGATTTTATTTTGCTGACGCACGCACACATAGACCACACGGGGCTTCTTCCGATGCTGTTTGCCAGAGGATTCCGCGGTCAGGTATACGCAACAAAAGCGACAGTGGATTTGAGCCAGATTATGCTTCGTGACAGTGCACATATCCAGCAGTTTGAGGCAGAGTGGCGGAACCGGAAAGCAAGACGTTCCGGCGGTGAAATTTATGAACCTTTGTATACGATGGAAGATGCCTTAGGTGCGATTCGACTGCTGGTTCCGTGTGAGTATGATAAAAAAGTTACGATTTGCGATGAGGTTACCATTCGATTTACCGATGTGGGACATTTACTTGGTTCCTCTTCGATTGAAGTATTTGCAAAAGAGGGTGAAGAAGAACGAACGGTTGTCTTTTCCGGTGACCTTGGAAATACGTACAAACCGATTCTCAGAGACCCGATTTATACAAAAGCGGCAGATTATGTTGTTATGGAATCTACATACGGTGACAGACTGCATGGGGAAGAAGCACCGGATTATGTTGGGGAGCTGGCAGCAATTATTGAAAGCACTTTCCGCCGCGGCGGTAATGTGGTAGTGCCATCCTTTGCAGTCGGCAGAACACAGGAAATGCTGTATTTCCTGCGCCAGATTAAGGAGCAGCAGTTAGTGAAGACGCATCCGGATTTTGAAGTGTATGTGGATAGTCCGCTCGCTGTGGAAGCAACTAATATTTTTGGTAAAAATGTACAGCAGTGTTTTGATGAAGAAGCAAAAGCACTTGTAGAAAAGGAAATTAATCCGATTGGATTTCCGGGGTTGAAATTGTCCATTACAAGCGATGACAGTAAGGCAATCAATTTTGACCAGCAGCCAAAAGTGATTTTGTCGGCATCCGGTATGTGTGAGGCAGGTCGAATCCGCCATCATTTGAAACATAATTTATGGCGTCCGGAGAGTACGATTGTGTTTGTTGGTTATCAGACCAGAGGTACATTAGGACGTGCACTGCTTGAGGGGGCAAAAGAAGTAAAACTGTTTGGTGAAGTGATTGAGGTCAAAGCTGAGATTACGAAAATTGCCGGCATTAGCGGACATGCGGATAAAAATGGATTATTAAAATGGATTAACAGTTTTACGGAGAAACCGCCAAAACGTGTATTTGTCGTTCATGGAGAGGATAAGGTGTGCGATGAATTTGCGAGAACACTTACCGATTCCGGTTATAACGCTACGGCACCGTACAGTGGCACAATTTTCGACTTGATACAGGGCGAGTTTGTAAAAGAAGCACTTCCGGTTGCTGTGAAGAAGAAAGCGGCAGCGAAGAAACGTTCCGGCGATATGTTCCAGCGTCTATTGACGGCAGGACAGCGCCTGATTTCGGTAATTCGTAAGAATGAGGGATTGAGTAATAAGGACACGGCGAAGTTCACAGACCAGATTCAGGCACTTTGTGATAAGTGGGATCGTCCGTAATCAAAAAAAGAAGAAGAGGAGGTGAGGTTGTGACCACACAGGAAAGTCGTGAACAAGAGATTAAACGGCTCAATGCAGAAAAGGTAAAGCAGATTGCTTTATGTCATTTTTATTCTTATTATGTCAGACATAATATGTCAGACATGCTGGCGTATGTCGGTGAGGATGTAACGTGGCTTGGCTCGCAATCTAATTTTGTGGCACACAACCGTCAGGAGTTTGAAAACCTTCTGGAAAGAGAAATAAAAAAAGTACCAAAGCAATGTGTTATGAAAGTGATATCGGCAGATGTTAGTCCGGTTTCCGGAAATTGTTATCAGGTGACCGGAGAATTGGAACTGCGTCTGCCGGTGCAGGATAATGTTTATTATACGAATTTGCGTTTTTCTATGATGATTTGTAAAGAGGATGGAAAGTTTTCCATTGTATCAATACATACATCCACGATTGGAAAATCTGCTTTGTGGGATGACACACAGGTACTAAAAGAGAGGCAGAAACAATTTTCAGAAGAAGGCGGAGAAAATATACAGGATCCGGTAACAGGTGTGTTTCAATTAGGAGCATTTAAAGAGCGGGCTGCCAGACAGTTAGAAGATATTTCAAAAGAAAAAAATTATGCGCTTATTTGTACGGATATCTGTAATTTTGAACGGGTAAACAATTTGTATGGTATGCAGAAGGCAGATAAACTTTTGGCGGATACAGCGAAGATGATTATGGCATCGGGCAAATGTATTTTGCTTTGCTGCCGCAGTGTGGCAGACCATTTTGTAGCACTTGCCCGTTATCAGGATTTTTCTACATTCCGCAATATGCTTAATGAGTTATGCAACCGTTTTGCAGTGGAAATCGGAAACGAATATTCGGATGCCTATCCGCGGCTTGGTATCGGTGTTTACCGCATTGACAAGGAACATCCGCCGATTCAGAAGATGGTTGAGTATGCCAATCTTGCCAGAAAAAGCCTGCGGACGAATACGACTTCTCATATTGCTGTGTATGACGAGAGAGTGTACACGCAATTGATTCGTGCAGGAAAAATTGAGCAGAGCATGAAAAATGCGATGGCTCAACATGAGTTTAAGGCATTTATACAGCCAAAATACAACTTGGAAACCGGACAGATTGTAGGTGCCGAGGCGTTAGTACGATGGATTCGGGAAGACGGCTCAATGATTTACCCGGATGATTTTATTCCGATTTTTGAAAAAAATGGTTTTATTGTTGAATTGGACTTTTTTATTCTTAGTGAAGTGTGCCGTATGATTCAGAGACGGCTTCAGGAAAAAAGACATTGTGTGCCGATTTCGATTAACCAGTCGCGTGTTTTATTGCAGGAAAAAGATTATGTGAAGCGAGTGGCGGACATTTTGAAAAAATATGATACGCTGCCTCGTTATATCGAGTTAGAGTTGACGGAACGGATTTTTAGGGATGATTTGACAGATTTGGCGAAGATGATGGGAGAGCTTCGGAATCTTGGTGTTCGCTGGTCCATTGATGATTTTGGGACGGGGTATTCTTCTCTTAATTTATTGAAGGAGTTACCGGTTGACATCATTAAAATTGACAAGTCGTTTTTAGACGAGACAGAGAGTTCCGAGACGAGTAAAATTATTATTAGAAAAACGGTGGAACTGACACAGGAACTGGATAAAACCGTTGTCTGTGAAGGGGTTGAAACAGAAAATCAGGCAGATTATCTTCGAGGCATCCGCTGTGACATGGCGCAAGGATATTTGTATGCAAAACCGATGCCGATGGAAGAGTTTGAAAAATTGCTGGATAAGGAGATATACGGATGAAAAAGGCAGGAAAATTAATTATTGTGACGTTGCTTATCTTGTCCGGATTGACGGCCGGAGCGTATTTTTTTCTCAAAGGACGCGAAGGCGGTCCGTCGAACGAATTTAAAAACCGTATGGCGAAAGAACAGAGTGATAATCACACCGACCGTGCCTATCAGTATGATATGCCGGATAAAGCTACGGTTTTAGCAACGGACGGCGAAGATAAAAATGTTCTTAATTTTGAGTCAAATTCCGTGTATCAGGTTTCGAATTCCAATGAAGCAAGAGCACGTTTGGACCGGTTGATTAAGCGTACCGATGCGGATTTTGATAATCCGATTATGGCGAAAAATCCATTTGGTACGATGGAAAATAGTTTTTATTTTTATTTTCACACATCGTTCCGATGTATGGTGCGGTATACCATCACGGTTGATGACGAAACGATTTCAGACCATATCCGTTATGTCAATAACGGGCAGGAAAACAATTTATCCAAAGAACATGAATTTTTGGTGGAGGGTCTGATTCCTGGAAAAACGAATTTTATTGTGATGGAATTAGTTGATTCAACCGGCAATACGAGAGAGACAAAAAACTATCAGTACACAACAACGGGCAGTCCGTCCGGCATACCACAAAAGATTACGGTAAGTGATGGTTATTCCAAATCTACATTGGCAAACGGTATGTATTGTGTTTTTCCATCCGGGACACCGTGGATTGCAGCTTATGATAATAAAGGAATTCTGCGAGATTTGATTCCGACAGAGTCTTTCCACGGTCGCCGCATAACGGCTTCGGAAGATTGCATTCTTTATCAGATTTCAGAAGATAAGGTGGCGAAAGTATCTGCTCTTGGCAGGGTGACGGGCGTCGTTCAGATGAAAGGCTATGGAAAAATCCGTGATTTTTCTTACGACGGATATAATGAAGTATACTGGCTTGGAAAGAAGAAAAAAAATGAGTATTTACTGGCAACGTCTTTCCAGACGGGGAAAACACGGGTTGTGTACCGATTTAAAAAAGGTATTCAGACCGGTTCTTTGACTGTACCGCAAAGTGGTTCGATTGGCGTGGTGGCAAAGAATCCTTCCGGGTTAATTTATTTGGATGCCATTACGGCGGCAAAACCTAAGATTTCTTTTGTTGTCGGAAAAAAGGCGGCATGGAAAAAGGTAACAGCAAAGAAAAAGATAAATGATAATAAGAAATTTACCGGTTGGAATACAAAAGAATCTATGCTTTTATCGCAGGAAAACGAAACAATACCTGCGATGTTAGTGCAGGAGGAAAATCAGTATCTTGCTGTTGAGTGGCAGGCGGATGTGGCAAAGAAGACGGTGCAGAAAAAAGCATCGGCCACGGCAGTTGAGGCAAAAAGCGGAAGCTTGTTACAAAAGCGTGGAAATAATTATGTGATTGTTTGCGGCATGGCAGGAACCTATTTAGAAATGGGAACCGACGGCAAAGCAATTCGCCGGTATAACTATGGAAGCGGACTGGATTCGGTTCAGAAACTGACGCTTTCCGGTATGTATTTCTATGGAATCTAAAAAAGTTGTCCATAGGAGTAAAAAATGGTTGAGATTATATGCGCAAAAGATGTATAATGGGCATATGATATAAAATTACTTTTAGGAGGGTATACGCAATGAAATTTTTTGTTGACACAGCGAAAATTGAGGACATCAAAAAAGCAAATGAGATGGGGGTTATTTGTGGTGTTACTACGAATCCATCCCTGATTGCCAAAGAGGGCGGAAGAAGTCAGGAAGATGTATTGAAAGAAATCGCATCCATCGTTGATGGTCCAATCAGTGGTGAGGTAAAAGCAACAACCGTAGATGCAGAGGGCATGATTGCAGAAGGTAGAGAGATTGCAAAACTTCACGAGAACATGGTAGTTAAAATCCCGATGACAGTAGAAGGATTGAAAGCAACAAAGGTACTTGCTTCTGAGGGAATTAAATGTAATGTTACATTGATTTTCAGTGCCAATCAGGCACTTTTGGCAGCAAGAGCAGGAGCTGCTTATGTATCTCCATTCTTAGGACGTCTGGATGATATTTCCCAGCCTGGTATTGATTTGATTCGCGACATCGCTGAAATCTTTTCCGTACACGGAATCGAGACAGAAATCATCGCAGCCAGCGTAAGAAATCCAATTCATGTTACGGATTGTGCATTGGCAGGTGCTGATATCGCTACGGTACCATATGGTGTTATTGAGCAGATGACAAAACATCCATTGACAGATATCGGTATTGAGAAATTCCAGAAAGATTATATTGCTGTTTTTGGTGAATAATTTGGTGAGTAATAAAAAGGAGATTGATTATGAATAAGTTAGAACTTCAGAAAATGGCTGTTGAAGTTCGTAAGGGGATTGTAACTGGGGTTCATAGTGCAAAATCAGGCCACCCGGGCGGCTCCTTGTCAGCAGCAGACATTTTTACTTATCTTTTCTTTGAAGAATTGAATATTGACCCTAAAAATCCGGACAAAGCAGACCGCGACCGTTTCGTGCTTAGTAAAGGACATACGGCTCCCGGCTACTATGCAGCACTGGCAAACCGTGGATTTTTCCCGGTTGAGGATTTGACCACACTTCGTCATGTTGGTTCCTATTTGCAGGGACATCCGGATAAAAAGCATATTCCTGGTGTGGATATGTCGAGCGGTTCTTTGGGACAGGGAATTTCGGCAGCAGTCGGAATGGCGTTGTCCGCTAAATTAAGTAATGATGATTATCGTGTTTACACACTTCTCGGTGATGGTGAAATTCAGGAAGGACAGGTTTGGGAGGCAGCGATGTTTGCCAGCCACAGAAAACTGGATAATTTTGTTGCTATCGTGGATAACAACGGCTTACAGATTGACGGTGCAGTTGATGACGTATGTTCACCATATCCGATTGATGAGAAATTCAAAGCATTTGGTTTCCATGTAATCGAAGTGGACGGTCATGATTTTGATGCCTTAAAGGCAGCTTTTGATGAAGCAAAACAGACCAAAGGACAGCCTACGGCAATTATTGCAAAAACCGTTAAAGGAAAAGGTGTTTCCTTCATGGAAAATCAGTGTAGCTGGCATGGTACTGCACCAAACGACGAGCAGTATGCACAGGCTATGGAAGAATTAGAGAAAGTAGGTGAGTCTTTATGTCAGAAGTAAAAAAGATTGCTACTCGTGAGAGTTATGGTAATGCATTAGCAGAACTTGGCGCAGAATTTGATAACCTTGTTGTACTGGATGCAGACCTTGCGGCTGCCACAAAGACCGGTATTTTCAAAAAGGCTTTCCCGGAACGCCATATTGACTGTGGTATCGCTGAGTGTAACATGATGGGAATTGCAGCAGGACTGGCAACGACAGGCAAAGTTCCATTTGCAAGTTCTTTTGCGATGTTTGCTGCAGGACGTGCATTTGAGCAGGTTCGTAACTCAATTGGTTATCCACATCTGAATGTGAAAATCGGCGCAACACATGCCGGTATTTCCGTAGGTGAGGATGGTGCGACACACCAGTGTAATGAAGATATCGCACTGATGCGTACGATTCCGGGTATGACAGTAATTGTTCCATCGGATGATGTAGAAGCAAAAGCAGCTGTTCGTGCTGCCTATGAGCATGACGGTCCATGTTATCTTCGTTTTGGACGTTTGGCTGTGCCGGTAATTAACGATAAACCGGATTATAAATTTGAACTTGGCAAAGGTGTTGTACTTCGTGAAGGTAAGGATGTAACGATTGTTGCAACCGGACTTCCGGTATCCAATTGTCTGGAAGCAGCAGAGAAACTGGCAGCAGACGGCATTGATGCCAAAGTGATTAACATTCATACAATTAAACCTTTGGATGAGGAGTTAATCGTAGCAGCAGCCAAAGAAACAGGCAAGGTTGTAACAGTAGAAGAACATTCTGTTATCGGTGGTCTGGGAAGTGCTGTATGCGATGCATTAGCTGAAAAATGTCCGACAAAGGTTTGCAAAATCGGTGTTAATGATGTATTTGGTGAATCTGGTCCGGCAGTAGAGCTTGTTAAGAAATATGGCTTGGATGCAGACAGCATTTATGAAAAAGTAAAAGCATTTTGTAAATAAGAAAGTGTGCTATATGTGAGATGATAGAAAGGCAATAAATCAGCGGATGCGCCGGTTTGTTGCCTTTTTTCAAGAGAATGGGGCGAGATATGTTATGTATACTGCTGGCCTCGGTGGACTCACCGCAGGATAAAAGAAAACTGGAGTTATTATATGAAAAATACAACCGGGAAATGTATGTGACAGCTAATAAAATTTTGCATCACACACAAGATGCGGAAGACGCTTGTTTGACTGCATGGGAGAAAATAATTAAAAATTTAGATAAAATAAAAAAAAATTGATTGTCAGAAAACCAGAAGTTTCCTCGTTATAATAGTTGAGAGGACGACAATCGACCTATATCGGAAAAACCAAAGGAAAAAAGAAATTGTTCCAGTGGATGAATTTGAGGCGAGCCCATATTTTTGTACACATGAGAATGGTTATGGGAAAACGGAAATGGTAGAAGTATTTCGACGTATCCCCAAACTGTACAGTGAAGTATTGATTCTTCGCTATGTAAATGAGCTGAGTGTAAAGGAGATTGCTAAGCTTCTTGAAATCAAGGAAAATGCGGTGTCTAAAAGAATTTCGCGAGGCATCGCCATTGTCCGAAAGGAGTGGTTTGAGCATGAATGATGAGGAGATAAAGAGATTTTTGACGCTTTGTGTGTACCAGGAGATGAATTCGTTCCAGCCATCGCAGGAAGAAGATTATAACCACGAATTTTCAAAAAAGTTCCGGAAAAGATGGAAGAAGATGAATTGGAGTGAAAAATATTTTGGTAGTCATCTGCATTTGGCTTATGCCGTTCGTAAGGTGGCAGCAGTGCTAGTGATGATTCTTTCATTGGCGGCAGCGAATCAGGTTAGCGCCAAAGTGTTTGGTTTTAATGCATGGAAATACCTTCTTTCTTATGACGAAAAAAGTAAAATGGAAGTAAGGGAATACGTTGGTCAGAATCATGATGAAAAAACAGGGGAGAAACTTTCGGTTGTTCTTCATAAGAAACCAACATATGTTCCGAGCGGATTTCGGTATTCGTCGAATGATGGTACCTCTTCAGGAAATTTTAATTATTATGATTGGAAAGAGGGAAAAGAAAATCTTATTCAGTATATTCGCTGCAAACATAGGGAGGATGACCTTATTTATTCGGATTCGGAATATCAACGGAAGATTAAAACAAGTGTTATGGGATATGAGGCATATTATTATGTAAAAGGCAAAGAAGAATGGATTATATGGGATGATAAGGAATATAATCATATGATTTCTATTACTAAAAAAGGCAACTACAAGGCTATAATTATGAAAATGGCAGAAAGTTTGTACCAGAAATAAAAAAATTATTTTTTTTGTCAGATTTCCTCCTTTTGTATCGTTATTATTAGTATAACGATATATAAGGAGGATTTTTTATGATTACGAAAATCAAAAGAGACACAAAAATAGAATAAATAGTGGCATGTGTTATTTAAAAACTAGCTAAAATGACCGTTCATACCCCAAAAACGACCGTTCATGACTTTTATGTTTTATACGGTGTATTTTGTGTTATGATAGCAGACGGGAGGTGAAAGAAAAAATGAAAATTGATTTTGACTGGTTAATTATGATGCTGCTAAGTTTTTTGTATATTGGGATTGTGTTTTATTATGTTAAATATAAGAAAAGAAAAGTTCCTTATATCATAGTATTTACTTTGTTCTTTGTTTATATGGCAGAGGTACTCAAATATACCCAGTTTCCAATTTGTTTAAACGTGGATATGGAAGAACTAAACAGACAATGTGTAAATTACATACCATTTCATTTTTTATCAATAGAAGATGTAAAAATATTTGTTTTAAATATTATTATAACTGTGCCATTTGGCTTTTTGGTTCCCATTCTTTATAAATTTGATTGGCGTAAAATAATAGTTTCCGGGATTTTATTTGGTGCTATCACGGAGATTATACAGGCAGGGGGGGAAGCTTTTGTCGGAGTTAATATGCATAGGATTGATATTAATGATGTGATTGCCAATTTTTCTGGTGTTGTAATTGGATACGCCGGATATTGTTTGCTGCGGATTTTACTGGAAAAGATATTTCAAGGTGGAAATGTAAAAATTGAATTTAATTCATTTTCCCTTATAAACTTTTAGGTAATTGCGAAACTCGCTCAGCTCGTTCGCAATCTTGAATGAAAACAAAGAAGAATTCGCGACAAGCACGAATTCAATGATGAAGGTAGGTGATTGTAAGTTTTTGGGCGCACTTTAATAAGCCTCTGCTTTATTAAACTGATAAGTCCTAGGCTATGAAAGGTTTTAAACTTCGGATATGTTGCCGCTGATTGATTTTATCAGCCACCACTACGGTTAACATATAATGGCTCAGTTGTCAAGACAAAAATTTGATATTTTTATAATGATATGAGCCATATATGATAATGTCCTAATATACCACAAAGGAAAATGTCCCAGTGT
>ERZ779880.831-NODE-831-length-33624-cov-3.161220_pt1 | contig 33624 bp, 23 predicted proteins | sample MGYA00511555_ERZ779880 | MGnify/ENA primary metagenome ERZ779880 (study PRJEB29588, sample SAMEA2145815) | human gut metagenome | biome: human gut; feature: human-associated habitat; material: faeces | place: Denmark | collected 2008/2010 ... | reverse complement strand
CACATAATTTCAATTTATGAATAACCTGCGCAAAAAAGACAATCTTAGATTAAGTTTGAGATTGTACTTTTTTGAAGTTATACTATTAACACATCACAAATAATATTAAATTAAGACACGAAAATATCATTTCTTTTTTATTATTAACTGTTCTATTAGTTTGATGCTTTGTAAAAATACATTACAACTTAGTCTCATTTCGTCAGAAATTAATAGGGAAGCAGAGGAAAAAGTGCGATGAATTCTGTATCGAAGCGTATCAACTCCGTGAAGGGTTTTGAGTGAATTTCTACTATTGCAAAAAGACAAATGCCCGATGTACAGCTTACATCGGGCATTTTTTCAAACGAATCAGATAGCTTTCGCCATCTTCAAATTACATGGGCTCATCTGCCAGTTGAACTCGCCTTTTCCGCTTTCATCAAGCGTTACGCTGGCAATGGCCGAGGTGGTAAACATAGGCGGCGTTTCGCCCGGACATAACTCGGCGACCAGATACCCAACTAACGGTAAGTGGGAGATAACCAACACCGAAGCAACACCTTCATTGGTCAACGCCTGCAAATAGGCACTGACCAGACCAACATCGCCGCAGGGCGTTAACTCCGGCAGAACTTCTGCACTGGAAGGCAGGTTCAGACAATCCCCAACTTCCTCCAGTGTTTGCTCGGCTCGCAGGAACGGGCTCACCAGAACGCGTTCGATTTCCACTTTTTGACCTTTCAGCCAGTTCGCCATCAGGCGAGATTCGTCACAACCGTTAGTGGTCAGAGGACGAACCGAATCACTGGCGGCATCGAGGGCTGCGTCGCCGTGACGCATGATAAAAACTTGCATATTGCACCGCTTTTGTTAACCAGATTCGCCCGTTTTCTTTCATCTGAAACCAGAGAAAGAAAACGGTGGCCGGCATTGTGCCTTATCCATTCACCGAATGAAACGCTGTTTTTTACCTCAATGGCGTAAGTATAGTCAATATGCGTTTACATTTTGACCAACAATCCGCCATTCAGCGCGGATTCATATAGCTTTGACCTTCTTATTGCAGGTCAGTTGCAGTTGTTTTCCAAAAACTTTCCCCACGCGCACCCATCTCGACTAAACGCTCGCAAGGGGTAAAACGTGAACCATACTGCGTGGCCAGTCGTTGCATTATTGCAACCACTTCGCCCGCGCCGAGAGAATCGATATAGCGAAACGGTCCACCGAGAAATGGCGGAAAACCAATGCCAAATACCGCACCAATATCCCCGTCACGCACGCTACGGATAACCTGCTCATCAACACAACGTACAGCTTCATTCAGCATCAACATCACACACCGTTCAGCAACCTGCGGTGCGGAGAGTCGCCCCTGCCCTTGTGCGCCAATGAGCGGGTAAATGGCAGGATCGACCTGTTTTTTGCTTTTACGCCCTTTCTGACCATAAAGATAGAAACCTCGACCATTTTTTCTGCCTTTGCGATCGTCGTTCAAAATTGAAGAAACAACATTTGCAGGCGCGCTAAAACGTTCTCCATAAGCGGCTTCCAGTACAGGAATAATTTTAGTCCCGGTGTCGATTCCTACCTCATCCAAAAGTTGGATTGGACCTACCGGAAAACCAAATTTCACTAGCGCGGCATCAATGTGCGCTACCCGTTCACCTTCGGTCAGCATGCGGATAGCTTCATTAATGTAAGGCGCTAAGATGCGATTGACGTAAAACCCGGCTTTGTCACGCACGACAATGGGCGTTTTGCCCTGTTTTTTCGCCAGTTTTACCGTAGTGGCGATGGTTTGTGCTGATGTACCCGCATGAGGAATAATCTCCACCAGCGGCATTTTTTCCACCGGACTGAAGAAATGCAGGCCGATAACTTGCTCAGGTCGCGTGGCGTGAGCGGCGATATCACCAATCGGTAAAGATGACGTATTCGAAGCAAAGATGGTATGAGCGGCGCAATTTTGCTCAACTTCCGCCACCATCTGTTGTTTCAATTCGAGATTTTCAAACACCGCTTCAATAATCAGATCGCGATGGGCAAAGCCGCGATAGTCCGTCGTTCCGGAGATTAATGCCAGCTGTTTGTCACGTTCGCTGGCTTTGAGATGACGACGGCGAACTTTGCCCTCCAGCTGATCCCAACTGTACTTCAGCGCATGATTTATGCCCTGCGGGTTGATATCTTTAATTCTGACCGGAATCCCCGCTTTACAAGCAGTGACATAAGCAATACCGCCGCCCATCAAGCCACCACCTAAAATCCCCACGCTGTTTAATGGCGCAGGCGGCGCATCACTGCCGGGATCTTTCTTCACTTCCGTACTGGCAAAAAAGATACTACGCAAAGCTTGCGATTGTGGCGTCATCGCCAGTTCGCCAAACGCCCGTGCTTCAGCGTCATAGCCACTGCTGGTGCCCTGCGCTAATCCCGTTTCAACAACCTCCAGGATGCGTTCTGTCGCCGGATAATTGCCTTGAGTTTTGTGTTCTGTTTTCTTGCCGACCATTTTGAACAGCAGCGCACGACCTAACGGCCCCGCCAGAATACGCTCGCGTACAGGTAGAGGGCGGGAAGATGGGCGATCCTTCTTTGCCAGCTCAACAGCGGCTTCCAGCAGAATGGAGTGCGGAACAACATCATCCACCAGCCCCAGCTTTAATGCCTGTTTCGCCCGAAGTTGTTTTCCGGTGAGGATCATCTCTAATGCTGTGCTGACGCCTATCAGACGCGGTAAACGCTGGGTGCCGCCTGAACCGGGTAACAATCCAAGTTGTACTTCAGGCAAACCGAGCACCGTTTTAGGATCGTCAGTACAAACGCGACCGTGGCACGCCAGCGCCAACTCCAGCCCACCACCCAGGCAAGCGCCATGAATAGCCGCGATAACCGGAATGGGCAAAGCATGAATCTCCGCCATCAACTGTTGGCCCTGCCGCGCCAGTGCTTCCGCTTCTTGCGCCGTTTTGCAATTGCCGATCATGTTGATGTCTGCGCCAGCAATGAAGTTGTCCGGTTTAGCGGAGACAAACACCACGCCTCGCAACTCTTTGTTTTCACGGAGTTGCTTAATAATGGCGCGCACCTGCGAGGCAAACTCCGCCTTCAGGGTATTCATTTTCTCACCCGGTACGTCGATGGTGATAACAGCAATGTTGTCCAGACGGACATTAAGGGTAAACGCTGATGTCATTTCCATTATTCCGCCTCCAGAACCATTGCCGCGCCAAGCCCACCGGCAGCACAGGCGGTAACTAAACCAAATCCACCGCCGCGACGGCGAAGTTCATGCAATGTCTGGGTAATCATCCGCGCGCCGGTCGCCGCGAAGGGATGCCCGTAAGCAATCGAACCGCCAAGCACGTTAAATTTGCTATCGTCCACTTCGCCAGTGGCATGTGCACGCCCCAGCGCTTCACGAGCAAAACGTTCACTACCCAGTAGCTGAATATTGGCCAACGTCTGGGCGGCAAAGGCTTCGTGCATATCAATCAATGTCAGATCTGCCATTGTCAAACCGGCACGCTCCAGCGCCAGCGGTGTTGACCAGGCTGGACCGAGCAACATGTCCTGCCAGACATCGATAGCGGTAAATGCGTAGCTGCGCAGATATCCCAGCGGTACCAGCCCTAATTCTTTCGCCCGGGATTCAGTCATCAGGATCACCGCCGCTGCGCCATCGGTCAGCGGCGTACTGTTCGCCGCCGTTACCGTTCCGTGTTTACGATCAAACGCCGGACGCAGCTTTGCGAAATCAGCAAGCGAGGAATTACCGCGAATATTGTTGTCTTCCGCGAGCAGTTGTTTATAAGGAGGGATAAAGGCAGTCATCACCTCTTCTTTGAGTTTTCCGTCTGACCATGCCTGAGCGGCACGCTGATGCGAACGGTGCGCTAATGCATCTTGCTGTTCTCGGGTGATGCCGTAGGTTTTCGCCATTTGCTCTGCAGTGTCGCCCATCCGCAAGCCGGTAGAATATTCTGCTACCGCAGGTGGTACGGGCATTAAGTCGCGCAAACGCAGGCGAGAGAAGAGTTTCAGACGCTGGCTCATTGTGCGGGCTTTGTTGACATCAACCAGCACGCGCGCCAGTTTTTTACTGACGCCAATTGGCAATACCGAAGAGGAATCTGCCCCACCGGCAATCCCCGCTTGGATAGTCCCCGCCATCAGGCTTTCTACGACGTTTGCAACCGCCTGGAAACTGGTAGCGCAAGCGCGGCTGACGCTGTAAGCATCGGTATGCACATTCATTCCAGTACCGAGAACAATTTCACGCGCAATGTTGGGAGCTTCAGGCATTTGTACGACCTGACCAAAGACCAGTTGTTCAATCACTTCGGCGGGGATCTCGCTGCGTGCCAGCAGTTCGCCTACCACCATCTTCCCTAAATCAACCGCGGGAATGCCATGAAAAGCCGTCGCCTGGCGGGCAAAAGGCGTACGTAAACCGCTAACAATGGCGATACGATCGCCCTGGCGGGTAACCAGCGGTAAAACCTGACCCATAACACTCCCCTGTAAAAAAATAAATAAAGTGGTCTGACCTGATCATAGTCTTAACCATTTTTTTACATTTAGCCAAGCGGAGAAAAGGGAAATTGGGAGCTATGACACAGTGAAGACAGGAGAAAGAAAAGAAAACGCCCCTACCTGTTGCTGGCAGGAGCGTACTTATCCGAGAGGAATTAACGCAGACCCAGCTGGAAGATCAGCATTTCAGCTTCGCAGGCAAAAGTGAAATCGATATCCAGGCGCACACCATCAGACTCTTCAGTGAAAGTCGGGGAGATTTTGCACGGTTCGGATTCCACGCTACGGGCTTTCTCAGTCAGCGCCGCCAGCGTTTGTTCTGCTTCTGCGCGGTTTGCAAACACGCGGCTGTAAGACGCTGTGCAGTCGGAGTTGTCCATAATGGTGCCAACATCCATACAGCAGCAAACCGGGGTTTCATCAGCACTACATTTACTCATCGTTGATTTCCTCTGTATGTGCACCCAAGGTGCCAGATAAACGTTGTGGATATTTTACGCTTCCGGAAAGTGCTGCTCCAGTTGTTAATTCTGCAAAATCGGATAAGTGACCGAAATCACACTTAAAAATGATCTAAAACAAAATTCACCCGAATCCATGAGTGCGCCACCTCCAAATTTTGCCAGCTGGATCGCGTTTCTTAGATCATATTTGAAAAAAGATAGAAACATACTTGCAACATTCCAGCTGGTCCGACCTATACTCTCGCCACTGGTCTGATTTCTAAGATGTACCTCAGACCCTACACTTCGCGCTCCTGTTACAGCACGTAACATAGTTTGTATAAAAATAAATCATTGAGGTTATGGTCATGAGCCAGAAAACCCTGTTTACAAAGTCTGCTCTCGCAGTCGCAGTGGCACTTATCTCCACCCAGGCCTGGTCGGCAGGCTTTCAGTTAAACGAATTTTCTTCCTCTGGCCTGGGCCGGGCTTATTCAGGGGAAGGCGCAATTGCCGATGATGCAGGTAACGTTAGCCGTAACCCCGCATTGATTACCATGTTTGACCGCCCGACATTTTCTGCGGGTGCGGTTTATATTGACCCGGATGTAAATATCAGCGGAACGTCTCCATCTGGTCGTAGCCTGAAAGCCGATAACATCGCGCCTACGGCATGGGTTCCGAACATGCACTTTGTTGCACCGATTAACGACCAATTTGGTTGGGGCGCTTCTATTACCTCTAACTATGGCCTGGCAACAGAGTTTAACGATACTTATGCAGGCGGCTCTGTCGGGGGTACAACTGACCTTGAAACCATGAACCTGAACTTAAGCGGTGCGTATCGCTTAAATAATGCATGGAGCTTTGGTCTTGGTTTCAACGCCGTCTACGCTCGCGCGAAAATTGAACGTTTCGCAGGCGATCTGGGGCAGCTGGTTGCTGGTCAGATTATGCAATCTCCTGCCGGGAAGACTCCTCAAGGGCAAGCATTGGCAGCTACCGCCAACGGTATCGACAGTAATACCAAAATCGCTCATCTGAACGGCAACCAGTGGGGCTTTGGATGGAACGCCGGTATCCTGTATGAACTGGATAAAAATAACCGCTATGCACTGACCTACCGTTCTGAAGTGAAAATTGACTTCAAAGGTAACTACAGCAGCGATCTTAATCGTGTGTTTAATAACTACGGTTTGCCAATTCCTACCGCCACAGGTGGCGCAACGCAATCGGGTTATCTGACGCTGAACCTGCCTGAAATGTGGGAAGTGTCGGGTTATAACCGTGTTGATCCGCAGTGGGCGATTCACTATAGCCTGGCTTACACCAGCTGGAGTCAGTTCCAGCAGCTGAAAGCGACCTCAACCAGTGGCGACACGCTGTTCCAGAAACATGAAGGCTTTAAAGATGCTTACCGCATCGCGTTGGGTACCACTTATTACTACGATGATAACTGGACCTTCCGTACCGGTATCGCCTTTGATGACAGCCCAGTTCCGGCACAGAATCGTTCTATCTCCATTCCGGACCAGGACCGTTTCTGGCTGAGTGCAGGTACGACTTACGCGTTTAATAAAGATGCTTCAGTCGACGTTGGTGTTTCTTATATGCACGGTCAGAGCGTGAAAATTAACGAAGGCCCATACCAGTTCGAGTCTGAAGGTAAAGCCTGGCTGTTCGGTACTAACTTTAACTACGCGTTCTGATAACGCGTTCGCCTGGATAAAGTCACCTGCTATGCAGGTGACTTTAACTCCCCCACTTCACCGAAAGTAGTTTCCTCATTGCTTGCCTCCTGAGTTTTGCAAACAGCCTGATGGCAGCTAGCCCTTTCAAATCAGTAAGTGGTATCCACAGACAAACCTGAAGGGAAACGCATATTTTCAGGCGTTCTGCTCGTCCTTCTCAAAGAGTTTACTTTTCTGAATTTCCAGGATACTCAACCCCCTGGCTATTGTGCGCTCATACACGCAAATTAAAGATAGGTTCTAAATAAATGAGCGTTTTTTGATAGTCTATTTCATTAGGTAATATATATTTGTAACAAATCAATCAACATGGAATAAAATCATGCTATCATCTATTTCAATCAACAATACCAGCGCAGCTTACCCAGAATCCATCAATGAAAATAACAATGATGAAGTTAATGGATTAGTACAAGAGTTCAAAAGCCTTTTTAATGGTAAGGAAGGAATAAGCACCTGTATTAAACATCTACTTGAGCTTATAAAAAACGCCATACGAGGAAACGACGATCCTGATAGAATAAATATCAATAATTCTTCAGTTACTTATATTAATATTGGTTCCAATGATACAGACCATATTACTATTGGTATCGACAACCAAGAACCAATAAAATTACCTGCGAGTTATAAAGACAAAGAACTCGTCCGTACTATCATTAATGACAACATAGTTGAGAAGACTCATGATGATATAAATAATGCTGAATTTACTGATGGTGGTATTGATGATCGTAGTGATATTGGCATTGACTCCAATGATACAGACGATATTGATATTGATAATCAAGAACCAATAAAATCACCTACGAACGATGAAAAAAAACTCGGCCAAACCCTCATCAATGAAAATGTAGTAGAGAATACTCATGATATCAATAACAAGAAAATGATCTTCAGCGCAATAAAAGAAATATATGATGAAGATCCAAGTTTTATCTTCGATAAAATATCACACAAACTCAGACATACGGTAACGGAATTCGATGAGAGCGGGAAAAGCGAACCAACGGGCTTATTTACCTGGTACGGTAAAGATAAAAAAGGCGACTCTCTCGCTATTGTAATTAAAAATAAAAATGGAAATGATTACTTATCTCTCGGTTACTACGATCAGGATGGCTACCACATTCAAAAAGGATTTCGTATTGATGGTGATAATCTCACCCAATATTGTAGTAAAAAAGCCAGGAGTGCTTCTGCGTGGTTTGAACACAGTAAAGCAATCATTGCAGAATCATTTGCAACAGGTTCCGATCATCAAGTTGTAAACGAACTCAAAGGGGAAAGACTGAGAGAACTTAACGAAGCTTTTAATCCTTCAAATCTAGCAAGAGGATATGAATATTAAGAGGATGATAGAAAATATACATTTGAGAATACAAAAGAAATAGTTTCTACTTTAGTCGGTAACAAAGTTAACGTTGGCCATTCTCAAAAAATATATAAACATTTTAAGGATCTCGAAGGTAAAACTGAAGAAAGGCTTCAAAATCGCCAGGCTGAATATCAAAATGAAATTAATCAACTATATGCGCTAGGTGTTAATTTTGATGATATTTAAAATTATTTTTCCATTTTTTTGATTTTTCAACAGCTGAATATCGGAAATAGTCAGTGACGAACATCAGTATTTTTACATAATTACGTCCGGGTCATTGTCGGTTTATCTCCTTTTACTTGTGGTAATTGAGGGATAACAACAAAAAAGGTGAGTTTTGCGACTCACCTTTTTTATTTGTTTCTTATTCAGAATCGATATCTTTTAAATCATCCTGAATCGCTTGCGCGTTCGGATTTTCCTGCGGTTTGAGTTCGCCGCCATTAGCGATGAAATCATGACGCTGGAAGTACGCTTCGCGCACCATAATATAAGGATCGGACGACTGACGCAGCAGACCGTCGGAATCCAGCAGCTGTGCGCGGGTTTCGATACCTTCAAGCGTCCATTTACCCACAGACATCGGCCAGGTCAGCCAGGAAAGAACCGGGTAAAGACCATCCGCCATATCACCACCGTCATCACGCAGCGTGAAGCTACCGTAGAACGGTAATTGAACGTACGGGCCATAACCCACGCCATAATGACCAAGCGTACTACCGAAGCGGTGAGGTTCAGTCCGTTGCAGTTTCGGGTTCGCCATCCCTGCAACATCAATAAAGCCGCCCATCCCCAAAATGGTGTTCAGGAAAAAGCGGGTAAAGTGGACCATCCCCTGATAAGGGTCGCCCTGCAAGAAGTAGTTAACCATCACCGCAGGTTCTTCAAGGTTGCCGGTAAAATTGCTCAAACCGTTACGCGCCGGTTGCGGAACATAATCACGCCAGGCGACAGCGACCGGTCGAACAATATACGGGTCTAATACATTGAAGTTAAAGTTGTACATGGTGCGGTTGAACCCTTCTAACGGGTCAGAACGCCCTTGCTGATCTGTACCGGAACTCGCACACCCCACCAGAAGCGTAGTTCCCAGAGCAAGCGCCGACAGGCGAAGCTTCATAAATGTCTCCCTGTTTTTTTATGGCTTATGCAGTTTGCCATCCATGACGGAACGATACCGTATCCGCCTGTTTAGGTGTGGGCGATTGTAACAGCACGTCAACTGATGTCCAGACGCCCTGATTTGCTGATTTGATCATAGCCTGGTAATCGCCGCCCTGTAGGCTACTTGATTCTATAGAAACAGAAAAAGGCAAACGCGGCCTTTTCTACATTTTCAAAGTAACTCCCGCCAGTTGCGAGCAAAAAAGCCGCTACGCTTTAGCTATACGTGCTAATTCAAGAGAAGAGACCATGGACAACGACAAAATTGATCAACACAGCGACGAAATTGAAGTTGAGAGCGAAGAAAAAGAGCGTGGCAAAAAAATAGAAATAGATGAAGATCGACTCCCCTCCCGGGCGATGGCAATTCATGAGCATATCCGCCAGGATGGTGAAAAAGAGCTGGAACGCGACGCAATGGCACTACTGTGGTCAGCCATTGCGGCGGGTCTGTCGATGGGCGCTTCATTACTGGCAAAAGGGATATTTCATGTCGAACTGGAAGGTGTGCCGGGCAGCTTCTTGCTGGAGAATCTCGGTTATACCTTTGGTTTTATTATCGTCATTATGGCCCGCCAGCAATTATTTACCGAAAACACCGTGACTGCGGTACTACCCGTCATGCAAAAACCGACAATGAGCAACGTTGGCTTACTTATGCGGTTATGGGGCGTCGTGCTGCTGGGTAATATTCTCGGGACAGGTATTGCGGCGTGGGCATTTGAATATATGCCAATCTTCAATGAAGAAACTCGCGATGCATTTGTCAAAATCGGCATGGATGTGATGAAGAACACCCCCAGCGAGATGTTTGCCAACGCGATCATTTCCGGCTGGCTGATCGCCACTATGGTATGGATGTTTCCTGCAGCGGGTGCGGCAAAGATTGTGGTGATTATATTGATGACCTGGCTTATTGCCCTGGGTGACACCACTCACATCGTTGTCGGTTCTGTTGAAATCCTCTATCTGGTGTTTAACGGTACGCTGCACTGGAGCGATTTCATCTGGCCCTTCGCACTACCTACTTTAGCGGGGAACATCTGCGGCGGCACCTTTATCTTCGCGTTAATGAGTCATGCACAGATCCGTAACGACATGAGCAACAAGCGCAAAGCAGAAGCACGCCAAAAAGCAGAACGTGCGGAAAACATTAAGAAAAATGATAAAAACCCGGCATAAATGGCGAGGGTTTAAGCAATCGAGCGGCAGCGTACTTACCCCGCAGTCCATTAGCGGGTATACTCATGCCGCATTGTCCTCTTAGTTAAATGGATATAACGAGCCCCTCCTAAGGGCTAATTGCAGGTTCGATTCCTGCAGGGGACACCATTTATCAGTTCGCCTCCATCCGTACCAGTCCGCAAAATCCCCTGAATATCAAGCCTTCCGTAGATTCACAGTTCGTCATGGTTCGCGTCAGATCGTTGACAGCCGCACGCCATGACGGGTAAAAAGTGGATAAAATAATTTTACCCACCGGATTTTTACCCATGCTCACCGTTAAGCAGATTGAAGCAGCAAAGCCGAAAGAAAAACCATACCGCCTACTCGATGGTAATGGCCTGTACCTTTATGTCCCTGTATCAGGGAAAAAGGTATGGCAGCTTCGCTACAAGATTGACGGTAAGGAGAAAATCCTGACCGTCGGAAAATATCCGCTTATGACTTTGCAAGAGGCAAGGGATAAAGCATGGACTGCGAGGAAAGACATCTCGGTTGGCATCGATCCGGTAAAGGCGAAAAAGGCTTCGTCTAACAACAATTCCTTTAGTGCGATTTACAAGGAATGGTACGAGCATAAGAGGCAAGTCTGGTCAGCCGCCTATGCGACTGAACTTGCAAAAATGTTTGATGACGACATTTTACCTATCATCGGCGGCCTTGAAATTCAGGATATTGAGCCGATGCAACTGCTGGAAGTAATCCGCAGATTTGAAGATCGCGGGGCAATGGAGCGAGCCAACAAAGCACGCAGAAGATGCGGCGAGGTTTTCCGTTACGCTATTGTCACCGGAAGGGCTAAATATAACCCGGCACCTGACCTTGCTGAAGCCATGAAGGGATACCGCAAGAAGAACTTCCCGTTTTTACCTGCCGACCAGATCCCGGCATTCAACAAAGCACTTGCAACATTTTCAGGAAGTATCGTATCTCTCATTGCGACCAAAGTTTTACGCTACACAGCACTAAGAACGAAAGAGCTTCGTTCCATGCAATGGAAGAACGTCGATTTTGAAAACAGGATTATCACCATCGAGGCCAGTGTGATGAAGGGACGCAAGATTCATGTGGTTCCGATGTCGGACCAGGTTGTTGAACTTCTCACTACGCTAAGCTCCATCACTAAACCAGTATCAGAGTTTGTTTTTGCCGGGCGCAACGATAAGAAGAAGTCAATCTGTGAGAACGCTGTACTGCTTGTGATCAAACAAATCGGCTATGAAGGTCTGGAAAGCGGTCACGGATTCAGGCATGAATTCAGCACGATTATGAACGAGCACGAATGGCCTGCTGACGCTATTGAAGTGCAACTAGCACATGCCAACGGCGGATCTGTGCGTGGGATTTACAACCATGCTCAGTATCTCGATAAGCGCAGAGAAATGATGCAGTGGTGGGCGGACTGGCTTGATGGGAAGGTGGAGTAGTTATTACAACGATTCTTATAAAAAAGAAAAGCCTTGCACATATAGCAAAGCTTTTCACTTCTCAGGATTTCTTACACCAAGAAACCATCAACAATAACAAAATGCAATTATTATATGTTAACTACATATGCATTTCATTAAAACCAATCATAAATGCTTATCATACTTTAATTGCTATAATTGATTGCCTTCTATTTTTTCAACTCGAGTGGTTGAAACATCATTCTTAAATCCACTCCACCATTTTCTTAGCTTATTGTTTATTGGCTTTTCAAAAAACAAATACATCATTATTGATATAAATAATGAAGCAAACAGAGCCATTACTATAAATTTAATTACACTTATAGCACCAAGACCAGAAACATTAAAGAACTTGCTCAATGTACTGATTACTATAGTATGGACCAAGTAAAATGAAAAAGAAGCATCACCTAAAAGTATCATAACTTTATTTGATATTATTTTTGAAATAATACCACCATTAAACGAAAACACTAATATTGAAAAGGCCATTGATGGTATAAAAAGCGCATCATACTGTAATCCATTGCTATTTTGACTTTTTGCCACCATATAGACAGACATTAGGATAAAGACTACAGATGATATTTCAGCAAATGATAGAACTAAATATGACGGCTTTGACTTAAACTCAAAATCTCCGGCCTGATTGCTGCGGATTGTCTCTGCCAGCCTGCCTCGGTCAATCTCACGACCAGCCATCTTGTCCTGAACATTGAAGTAGTCAATCGGACCGAGAGCAGCCATCCCAAGGTGATAAACAAACTCACCAAACCCTGAAGGATTCTGCTGATACATCTGAGCAACGTTGTTAGGGTCAACACCGACGCGCGCCAGTTCCTTGGCGTTGTTTTGCAGCCATGATTGCATTGCTTCTGGAGACGAGGCCGCAAGGCGTGCGCCAGCCGCTAAGGTGCCGATAGAATTGCGCTGGTCTTCGTCTGCCCACTTCATACCAGACTGAATCTTCTCTAATTGACCAGGATATTTGGTCATCAGATCTCGAACCTGCTGTCGATCGCCGGACTGGATGGCTGCCGCATATTCTTTTTGGAATGCAGCATCCGCTTCCTGTTGCTTTGCGGCTTGAGATGTTTGAGCGACACTACCAAGTCCCTGCAACGCCTGAAGGCCGATGTTATTGCGACCTGAACGCTCCATTTCGTTGTTCTGGCGAATATAGGCCAACGCCTCACTTACATCACTTGCCTTTGGCGCATTTGAGTTTTGCCCACCGATACCAGCAAGAAAACCGCCTGAGTTGATTCCTTGTTGCCAAGTAGCCATATTCCCACCTTAAAACAATGATCCAAGACCACCGATAACACCGCCAGCAAGAGCACCAATACCAGTCCCAATAACAGGAACTGCACTACCAATCATTGCACCTGATGCGGCCCCACCAATGGCACCTGTAGCAAAACTCTGTAGGCCTGAAGGCTTATTCGCATTTGCTGCCGATGCTGCCGCCTGCTGTTGATACAATTGGCTGACATTGTTAGCGTAGTTCTGTCCGGCGTTTGCCTGACCTGTAAGAGCACCAAGGCCGATATTTGCCAGATTGTTGTAGTTGTTCATCTGACCTGACAGCCAGTTTTGACCGAGTGTAGGTGCGATTGCTGCTAACTGGTTTCCTGTTGCTGTAGAGCCTAATCCACCCGTTGCCTCTGCTGCTGCCAGACTCTGATAGCGCGCCTGCCCTGCAAGGTCTTTATACTGCTGAGAGTTGTAATACTGGTTAAGCGCCTGACCTTGCCCCTGAAGAGAGGAAAGATTCTGCAACTGTGATACGTACTGCTGAGCGAGTGGCGTGAACGGTGCAAGGTTTTGCATGTTCGTCTGCCACATTTCACGCTGCAGTTCGATGCCCTTTTCAGTTGCGCGTGCCTGGGCTTTAGATCCGGAGTCGCTGCCGCCTTTCATATACCCATTCATGGGAAGCAATTTATTCTTGAAGCTTTCGCTAAGTACTAACATTTAATAGCTCCTCATATTTCGAACGAGGTAATTGATAGAGGGTGATTCCTACCGGTTTTCCGTTACTCATGTACGCATCATCAAGGTGACCAACACGGGTAGCGCCAAGCAAACGGATAATTGCCCGTCCGTATTTGGTGGTGTCAGGAACCATGGTGATGCTGTTAAGGAATGGTGAGTTTTCGAGAAGCCATTTGCAGAATAATCGATGCCCTTGTAGTGCATATTCGCCACGGAATCCGGGGTCATACACCGCATGGCATTCAACAACGCTATGCCAGAAGTTACGCACTTCATGAACTCCAGCCAGCACTAATCCTTCGTAGATGCCGAGATATACCGCATCAGGCTTGATGTAGTATTTATCTCCACTGTCTACGATATTCCCCGTGTTTACCGGGTTGTTAAGGAATTCTGCAAGTTTCACCGGGTTATCGATGAGCTTTATTTCCATCACTGCTCCGCAATGATTTTGATGGTTGTGGCAGTAAACGCCGCGCCATTCGACTGAATGGTTAACGTGCTGCCATTTGTGGCAAGAAAGCCGTCTTTATCCACGCTGAAGAACGTAGCTAACAGGATGTTGTCGGTTGTTGTTGCCGAGTTGCGACTGCTTACTAGCGTGTCAGGAACAGAACCGGAGAATGTTAGCTGCATTGACCTGTTGGCGGTTCCGCTGGGCCACGTCCCGACAATCGACAGCTTGAAGAACAAGGTTTTGTTCTCGTTGAACACAACCATCTTGTTGTTAACGGTGTCGAAGAATGGTGCCAACGTCCCGGATGACGGCGTAAGCGTTTTCAGCAGGCTAACAAGGTTGGTCGGCGCTGTCGGGATGGTTACTGATACGCCAGAGTAAACAACCTCTGACTTCTTGCGCGTAGTGGCATACTCCAGAGCATTAATGCGCGTTTCATGGTCTGAAACCTGCGATTCCAGCGACTGAACTCTGGTATCAAGCGATGCAATATCGCTTTCATTCAAGGCAATCAGTGGGTTTACGTCATGGAGTGGGCTCAACACCAGTCAGAGCCGCATGTACACGCAATAATCATGGTGAACGAAAGAAGCATTAATGGGCAAGCTGGCAAAATTGTCAGCAAATGGGTAACACTGGCAAACAATGCAATCCCATCAAATGTTCCTCCCCAGTGGGATCTAGATTTGAAAGGTCAGCAATATTCAGAGCCTACAAAGTGTATAGGTAAACAGATTGATTACATGGCAAAGCCCGAAACTAAGTTAAATGACTTTAATAGAGAGGCGAGCAAGAGCCTATATGATTGGTCAGATGCCAACGTTTGGGGTTATTCGAATGGCTGGGCGCGGCATGAGATAAAAAAAGAAACACTTTCTATCACTGGCTTTCATGCTGTAAGACGCATACTAAAAGCCGTTCAGGCATCAAGGAAAGACAACTACAAAGCTAAGCGACAGATACAGCGTACATTGAAACGACAAGACATAAATCGATCACCAATCACCCCGTTCCAAGCACCGTTAATTAGCAAACACGATTGGGATTTATCAGTGATAGCGGTCACCAAAGAGGCAGAGACAGAGCGCAGGGAATTACTATCCTCACAGATAATAAACTCGAACAAAGTACAAACCCACCCACTGTTAAGGATGTTAAGAAGAGCACGAGTGAGAGCATCCAGAGCCAAAAGAGAAAGCGGAGGTTATGACCATTACTACTAGTAGTGACAGATCGTGACAAGGCGGTGCAAAAAACGACCAATAATAAGAGAGATATGCCTGCCAAACCGCCAAAAGCGCGGAGCGCGGCAAACGCCGCGAGAGGCGCAAGAAGGCGAACCTATCCATTGAAACGGTCAGAAGCGCATCGCGCTCGACGACCGAAGTCCCCACTAACACCGTTAACGAAAGATCAAAGTCTTAGAAAAAAATGACGTTTCTTTGATGGACTTCCATCCGTAAAAATCAAATTTTGAGAAAAAGTACTTATAGAAATTAATCGCTCTATAAGGATAAGTTGACGTTAGTTTAAAGTGATAAAACATTAAAGAAAAAACGTAAAATCAAATACATAAAATAAGTCACCAAGGGATCATTTTCAGAAAACAACGTCAACGTAACGTCAACTCTGTAAGAACTTTTTTGGTCACTTTTTGGGTTGAATGTACGTAAAAATCCCCAGCAGTGAAATTTGAGCGCGTAAGCACAATTCTGAGGGGCTTTTTGTCTGTAGGTTAGGCAGTGTAACTAACAATACAAGAAGTTAGCTCTGACTAACTATTTAATTAACTTTTCAATCTAATTGCGTTAGATATTATACCCTAACGCAATATTTTTAATTCAATAATGTCTGTAAATTGTTATTACTTATAATTATACATTTAACTATATCTACATTGGCTGCTTCCAATTACTACTTACGTAACGGAATCTCGGATCCTCTGTTTTTGGCTCGGTATAATAAGAATCATCAATAGTAAAGTTCGACGCTAATTTATCCCGAAGCCCACCTAAACGTTCAATGCTTGTTAGTTCGTTAGTAACATCCTTGAAAACGGTAGAAAATGCTTTATGTTGTTTAGACTTCATAAATTCAGGAGTGCTCAGTGCAAACTCTTTATCAGGCAAACCTGGAATACCCACGAGTCCTGTCAATGAATTTATACATTTTATCAAAAAACTGCCTTGAATACCTTGATTTGATGGAACACCGTAGCTTCGTTTAATATCTCCAGATATTTTATCTAAATCACTTAGTAATTTTGTTACTTTTTTATTTCCTGCACTTATCCCCGATTCATCGTAGGTCACATGAATCTCTCGGATTACATCTCGACACGTACGAAAATGATCATGTGTTCTAAGCTCTAAAGCTGAATTGATAACTTGAGAGACATTTCCTGTTTCGTTTGCTAGCCATGCAGAAAATATTGGTAAATCTAATGAAATAGTAGATGTGCGTCCATGATCTACAATTTCAGATCTTGCAGTACTGATTTTATCAGACAACGATTGCACCAACCTTGCAGTATAATCATGACCAAAAGCACCTGTTTTTTTCATCCAATGCAATTGATATGCATGCCTTATTGGATGAATAAATGAGTCTGCTTTAAAATGCTTAGCAATGACGCTGTAATAAATAGATTTATATGCCAACCAATTTAGCGATGCGATAAACATTTCAAGTGAACGAGTCATACCTCCTTTACCGCGAGTAGATTTTTCCCTTTCTAGTTCAAATTCACGCTCAGTATATTCATGTCCAGATGAACTCACTAGCTTCACATCGGTTGACCAGTACCCTTTCGTATCAGAAGCATCTGATAATTCATTAAAAATCGATGCACTTAGTTCACTATATTTCGCATATTCAGGAGTACCGGGCTGACCAAGCATTTTCATTGTTAAGTAATACACGCTAGACCGAAGATCCCATGTGCAAATCATATTCAGCTTAAGCATCTCTACAAGTTGCCTAAAATCATCGTCAACAAACTCCCCACCTCTAATTTCGGAAGTAATTTGCCGAGATTCAACTTGTGCTAACTGATCAAGTTCACTGAGTTGAAAATCACTTTCAGATACAAATTTAATAAAGTCAAATTTAGCAATGCGTTTATCTCTATATTCTTTTTTATAATTATCTACACAGATCAGGGTATCGTAAAAAAGTATCGCTTGAATAAGATTTTCAAAAGCGACTAAATCTCCGTTAATAGTATCTGGATTCTTAACAAGAATATCACCCAGTGTTCTTTCGACTGCTGTTAACGAAGCATTATCAATCAACGCATAAGACATTAAACTACCTCCATTAGATAATATCTAATAACATTATATTTCAATTAGGTTTAAAAATTGTGATACTTATGACAGATTTGAGTGACATTTTATCAATCTACTGATTTTGATGGTGAAATTTATTAGAAGGTATGCGTAGTGCTACGGGAGAAATGAGAAACGCGCCCAGCAATGGCGCATCCTTTCTTAAGCAAGTTGGCTAGTATCTATAGCATCCATCCAATCAGGAGCAATTCCCAAACGTTCCGCGAACTCTTCATTGGTCACGTCTTCCATTGAGAGACTAGCCAGACAATCGTTAATTTCAGAATAGACGGGGGAAAGTAATAGGTATTCCCGCAACTCTTTCAGGTCTTTTTCCATCTTAACACTCCTTGTTAATAGACCGTCGAACAATGGTACAGATTTGTACCATTCCAAGTACTGGCAAGCAACCCCACCAGCACAACAAATTATCTCATACGGTAAAAACGGTGTCGGGCTGTTTCTTTCGGCTAGCTCAATATATCACCTTAAACACCAGCCGTTATCATTGTCTCAATTGGGTATACCGTAATGACAAGGTGATACAAAGTCTCAATAGGGTTGTATAGGAACATTTTGACTACACAAACTGCATTATGTATCATTTGCACTTATATTCACAACCCTTTTGAGACAATGCAATGAACGTTAGAATTTACTGCCGAGCATCAACTGAGGGGCAACACGCTGATCGAGCACTTACCAGCCTACGTGAATTTTCAAAATCAAAAGGCTGGCAGATTGCAGGAGAGTATATAGAAAATGCTAGCGGGGCGAAGCTTGAGCGCGTAGAGCTTATGCGGCTATTGTCTGAAGCCCAGTCCGGCGATCTGTTGCTAGTGGAAGCTATAGATCGTCTGAGTCGCCTAGAACATAGTGCATGGGTCGAACTGAAAGATACGCTCAACCGAAAAGGGTTAATCATCGTATCAATGGATTTACCAACGAGCTGGCAGATGGTCGAGATGGCAGGCAATGATCTAACCAGCGGCATCCTGAGAGCCGTAAATGCCATGTTGATTGATATCCTTGCCACAATGGCACGGCAGGATTACGAAACACGCCGTAAACGCCAACAGCAAGGCATTGAACGAGCTAAAAGCGAAGGCATATACATTGGGAGGGCGAAAAATCAGGAAGCCCGAGAGATCGTTAGAGAGATGTTGGAGCAAGGAGTAAAACCTGAACTCATCATGAAGGCAGCAGGAATCAGCCGAGCGACTTACTACCGGATAAAAAACGAGCTATTGATCGTAAAATCAGAATAAAATTTGAAAGGTCGTCAGGCTTGTTTCATCAGGTAAAAACCAGCATTTCTGATCACAACGCTTGGGGGCACCTATTGGGGCACTCACCAAAATCGAAAGAGAAATAAACTACAATTCAAATTGTTAGCTAATTTTTCGATTCCTGCAGGGACACCAGATACCCTTCAAACCAAATCTACCTTCATCCCGTAAACGATGGGTTTGGCAGCACACTTGCCCTATATCTACTCATTTTTACTGCAACAGGTTGAAATCTCAGCACTGTCAGAAAGCGCTGATGACTAAACAGCCCAGGGCCGGGCGATGTAACCATCACACAGAATCCTGATAGCGAAATACGGCGTGACTCGATACTTCACTCCGCAATGCATTCCTTGATGAATTCGCAGGCCCGTGATACACGGGACAGGTCGCAGAATGACGACAATGTCCTGGAAATCAGCGAACCGTGTATCCGGAGTACATTTGAGCGACTGTACCAGAACATGAATGAGGTGTTTGGATTAGGCGATTATTAGCAGGGCTAAGCATTTTAGTATTATTATTTTCCGGTTGAAGGATATGGAGATATCGACAACAACCGGAAAAAGTTTACGTCTATATTGCTGAAGGTACAGGCGTTTCCATAACTATTTGCTCGCGTTTTTTACTCAGGAAGAAAATGCCAAATAGCAACATCAGGCAGACAATACCCGAAATTGCGAAGAAAACTGTCTGGTAGCCTGCGTGGTCAAAGAGTATCCCAGTCGGCGTTGAAAGCAGCACAATCCCAAGCGAACTGGCAATTTGAAAACCAATCAGAAAGATCGTCGACGACAGGCGCTTATCAAAGTTTGCCACGCTGTATTTGAAGACGGATATGACACAAAGTGGAACCTCAATGGCATGTAACAGCTTCACTAATGAAATAATCCAGGGGTTAACGAACAGCGCGCAGGAAAGGATACGCAACGCCATAATCACAACACCGATAAGTAATGCATTTTTTGGCCCTACCCGATTCACAAAGAACGGAATAATCGCCATGCACAGCGCTTCGAGTACCACCTGGAATGAGTTGAGATAACCATACAGGCGCGTTCCTACATCGTGTGATTCGAATAAACCTGCATAAAAGACAGGAAAAAGTTGTTGATCAAAAATGTTATAGAAAGACCACGTCCCAACAATAAATATGACGAAAACCCAGAAGTTTCGATCCTTGAAAACTGCGATAAAATCCTCTTTTTTTACCCCTCCCGCATCCGCCGCTACGCACTGGTGATCCTTATCTTTAAAACACATGTTGATCATCATAAATACAGCGCCAAATAGCGAGACCAACCAGAAGTTGATATGGGGACTGATACTAAAAAATATGCCGGCAAAGAACGCGCCAATAGCATAGCCAAAAGATCCCCAGGCGCGCGCTGTTCCATATTCGAAATGAAAATTTCGCGCCATTTTTTCGGTGAAGCTGTCAAGCAAACCGCATCCCGCCAGATACCCCAGGCCAAAAAAGAGCGCCCCCAGAATTAGACCTACAGAAAAATTGCTTTGCAGTAACGGTTCATAAACGTAAATCATAAACGGTCCGGTCAAGACCAGGATGAAACTCATACACCAGATGAGCGGTTTCTTCAGACCGAGTTTATCCTGAACGATGCCGTAGAACATCATAAATAGAATGCTGGTAAACTGGTTGACCGAATAAAGTGTACCTAATTCCGTCCCTGTCAACCCTAGATGTCCTTTCAGCCAAATAGCGTATAACGACCACCACAGCGACCAGGAAATAAAAAAGAGAAATGAGTAACTGGATGCAAAACGATAGTACGCATTTCTGAATGGAATATTCAGTGCCATAATTACCTGCCTGTCGTTAAAAAATTCACGTCCTATTTAGAGATAAGAGCGACTTCGCCGTTTACTTCTCACTATTCCAGTTCTTGTCGACATGGCAGCGCTGTCATTGCCCCTTTCGCCGTTACTGCAAGCGCTCCGCAACGTTGAGCGAGATCGATAATTCGTCGCATTTCTCTCTCATCTGTAGATAATCCCGTAGAGGACAGACCTGTGAGTAACCCGGCAACGAACGCATCTCCCGCCCCCGTGCTATCGACACAATCCACAGACATTCCAGCAAAATGGTGAACTTGTCCTCGATAACAGACCACCACCCCTTCTGCACCTTTAGTCACCAACAGCATGGCGATCTCATACTCTTTTGCCAGGGCGCATATATCCCGATCGTTCTGTGTTTTTCCACTGATAAGTCGCCATTCTTCTTCCGAGAGCTTGACGACATCCGCCAGTTGTAGCGCCTGCCGCAAACACAAGCGGAGCAAATGCTCGTCTTGCCATAGATCTTCACGAATATTGGGATCGAAGCTGACAAAACCTCCGGCATGCCGGATCGCCGTCATCGCAGTAAATGCGCTGGTACGCGAAGGCTCGGCAGACAACGCAATTGAACAGAGATGTAACCATTCGCCATGTCGCCAGCAGGGCAAGTCTGTCGTCTCTAAAAAAAGATCGGCACTGGGGCGGACCATAAACGTAAATGAACGTTCCCCTTGATCGTTCAGATCGACAAGCACCGTGGATGTCCGGTGCCATTCATCTTGCTTCAGATACGTGATATCGACTCCCTCAGTTAGCAGCGTTCTTTGCATTAACGCACCAAAAGGATCATCACCGACCCGACCTATAAACCCACTTGTTCCGCCTAATCTGGCGATTCCCACCGCAACGTTAGCTGGCGCGCCGCCAGGACAAGGCAGTAGCCGCCCGTCTGATTCTGGCAAGAGATCTACGACCGCATCCCCTAAAACCCATACTTTGGCTGACATTTTTTTCCCTTAAATTCATCTGACTTACGCATAGTGATAAACCTCTTTTTCGCAAAATCGTCATGGATTTACTAAAACATGCATATTCGATCACAAAATGTCATAGTTAACGTTAACATTTGTGATATTCATCGCATTTATGAAAGTAAGGGACTTTATTTTTATAAAAGTTAACGTTAACAATTCACCAAATTTGCTTAACCAGGATGATAAAAATGACGCAATCTCGATTGCATGCGGCGCAAAACGCACTAGCAAAACTTCACGAGCGCCGAGGTAACACTTTCTATCCCCATTTTCACCTCGCGCCTCCTGCCGGGTGGATGAACGATCCAAACGGCCTGATCTGGTTTAACGATCGTTATCACGCGTTTTATCAACATCACCCAATGAGTGAACACTGGGGGCCAATGCACTGGGGACATGCCACCAGCGACGATATGATCCACTGGCAGCATGAGCCTATTGCGCTAGCGCCAGGAGACGAGAATGACAAAGATGGGTGTTTTTCAGGTAGTGCTGTCGATGACAATGGTGTCCTCTCACTTATCTACACCGGACACGTCTGGCTCGATGGTGCAGGTAATGACGATGCAATTCGCGAAGTACAATGTCTGGCTACCAGTCGGGATGGTATTCATTTCGAGAAACAGGGTGTGATCCTCACTCCACCAGAAGGAATCATGCACTTCCGCGATCCTAAAGTGTGGCGTGAAGCCGACACATGGTGGATGGTAGTCGGGGCGAAAGACCCAGGCAACACTGGGCAGATCCTGCTTTATCGCGGCAGTTCATTACGTGAATGGACTTTCGATCGCGTACTGGCCCACGCTGATGCGGGTGAAAGCTATATGTGGGAATGTCCGGACTTTTTCAGCCTTGGCGATCAGCATTATCTGATGTTTTCCCCGCAGGGAATGAATGCCGAGGGATACAGTTACCGAAATCGCTTTCAAAGTGGCGTAATACCCGGAATGTGGTCGCCAGGACGACTTTTTGCACAATCCGGGCATTTTACTGAACTTGATAACGGGCATGACTTTTATGCACCACAAAGCTTTGTAGCGAAGGATGGTCGGCGTATTGTTATCGGCTGGATGGATATGTGGGAATCGCCAATGCCCTCAAAACGTGAAGGCTGGGCAGGCTGCATGACGCTGGCGCGCGAGCTATCAGAGAGCAATGGCAAACTTCTACAACGCCCGGTACACGAAGCTGAGTCGTTACGCCAGCAGCATCAATCTATCTCTCCCCGCACAATCAGCAATAAATATGTTTTGCAGGAAAACGCGCAAGCAGTTGAGATTCAGTTGCAGTGGGCGCTGAAGAACAGTGATGCCGAACATTACGGATTACAGCTCGGCACTGGAATGCGGCTGTATATTGATAACCAATCTGAGCGACTTGTTTTGTGGCGGTATTACCCACACGAGAATTTAGACGGCTACCGTAGTATTCCCCTCCCGCAGCGTGACACGCTCGCCCTAAGGATATTTATCGATACATCATCCGTGGAAGTATTTATTAACGACGGGGAAGCGGTGATGAGTAGTCGAATCTATCCGCAGCCAGAAGAACGGGAACTGTCGCTTTATGCCTCCCACGGAGTGGCTGTGGTGCAACATGGAGCACTCTGGCAACTGGGTTAACATAATATCAGGTGGAACAACGGATCAACAGCGGGCAAGGGATCCGCGTCACACTTCCCCCTTCACGACCTTCAATAATATGCAATGCAGCTTCCCGCCCGATAATGTCATGTGGAAGCTGAATTGTGGTCAGCGGCGGTAAAAACAGATGCCCGACGCCAACCAGATTATCAAAGCCCATTACGGCGACATCCTGCGGGATACGTACCCCCTTAGCCAGGAGAACCTGATAAGCCACAAAGGCTGCGCGATCGTTACCACATATCAGAACATCAAAATCTGGTTTGCCCGATTTGAAGTGGTCATTGAGTAAACTTGCGAGATCGGTGTAGTGATCATCACCTGTTGCCATGTGAAATTGTTTCACCTCAGCCAGATCTCGTCCAGCATCACGCCAGGCCTGCTCAAATCCCTGCCGACGATACCCTGTTGCCAACGCACTTTCCGGTAGCCAGAAGCATAACGGTTGACGATAGCCCGCCGCGAGCAAATGCTGTGTTGATTCATATTGTGCAGTGTAATCATCAGGGATATAACTGGGTAACGCTGGGTCATCCGCCACACAGTTCGCCAATACAATATTTTCACCATACAGAGACTCAGGTAGCGTGATATGTCGCAGCCCCATTGTAGTATAGATAATGCCATCCGGACGGTGGGCAAGCAGCTGACGTGCCGCGCGGGCAGCGTCATCTTCAGAAAAAATATTGATTAAAAAACTATTCCAGCCGAACTCGCTGGCGGTTTGCTCAATGGCAAGCAGAATATCAACAGAGAAAGGAGTGGTAGCAGTGTCCTGCGCCAGCACGGCGAGAGTCGACGGCTTACGTCCTTGAGCGCGCATCTTACGGGCGGAAAGATCAGGAACATAATTCAGGGTCTGGATTGCCTGCAATACGCGGTCACGCGTTGCAGGACGCACAGATTCTGCATTATGCATCACCCGGGAGACTGTCATCATCGACACTCCCGCCAGGCGTGCGACATCCTTTAATGAAGCCATACCCAAGCCGTTTGCCGTAAAACGGGCACTGTAGCAGAAACAGACGTCACTGGCGAGATCCAACGAAATTCTCGACGCCCTATCACCCGACACGGCAATACAATAAAAAATAACAATAATTCCCGGACAATTGTACCCAATTCCGCCTCTGTTCTCGCCAACGAGTGACCATATAGGCAAGTAAGAAAAACATGCCAACTGGCATCGCCAACCTGGAGAAGAAAATATAAATATGGATCATTGTGCTGCCGCTGTATCCCGACATCAGCCCGGAAATTATTGCGATTGCTATCGGTTCAGGCGCGATTGGCTGCACGATCGTTACGGACTCGCTTTTCTGGCTGGTGAAGCAATATTGCGGCGCTACGCTCAATGAAACATTTAAATACTATACGACAGCGACATTTATCGCTTCAGTCGTCGCTCTGGCGGGCACATTCCTGCTGTCATTTATCATCTAAGCGCAAAGAGACGTACTATGGAAAACGCTAAAATGAACTCGCTCATCGCCCAGTATCCGTTGGTAAAGGATCTGGTTGCTCTTAAAGAAACCACCTGGTTTAATCCTGGCACGACCTCATTGGCTGAAGGTTTACCTTATGTTGGCCTGACCGAACAGGATGTTCAGGACGCCCATGCGCGCTTATCCCGTTTTGCACCCTATCTGGCAAAAGCATTTCCTGAAACTGCTGCCACTGGGGGGATTATTGAATCAGAACTGGTTGCCATTCCGGCTATGCAAAAACGGCTGGAAAAGGAATATCAACAACCGATCAGCGGGCAACTGTTACTGAAAAAAGATAGCCATTTGCCCATTTCCGGCTCCATAAAAGCACGCGGCGGGATTTATGAAGTCCTGGCACATGCAGAAAAACTGGCTCTGGAAGCGGGGTTGCTGACGCTTGAAGATGACTACAGCAAACTGCTTTCTCCGGAGTTTAAACAGTTCTTTAGCCAGTACAGCATTGCTGTGGGCTCAACCGGAAATCTGGGGTTATCAATCGGCATTATGAGCGCCCGCATTGGCTTTAAGGTGACAGTACATATGTCTGCTGATGCCCGGGCATGGAAAAAAGCGAAACTGCGCAGCCATGGCGTTACGGTCGTGGAATATGAGCAAGATTATGGTGTTGCCGTCGAGGAAGGACGTAAAGCAGCGCAGTCTGACCCGAACTGTTTCTTTATTGATGACGAGAATTCCCGCACGTTGTTCCTTGGGTATTCCGTCGCAGGCCAGCGTCTTAAAGCGCAATTTGCCGAGCAAGGTCGTATTGTCGATGCTGATAACCCTCTGTTTGTCTATCTGCCGTGTGGTGTTGGCGGTGGTCCTGGTGGCGTCGCATTCGGACTTAAGCTGGCGTTTGGCGATCATGTTCACTGCTTTTTTGCCGAACCAACGCACTCCCCTTGTATGTTGTTAGGCGTCCATACAGGATTACACGATCAGATTTCTGTTCAGGATATTGGTATCGACAACCTTACCGCAGCGGATGGCCTTGCAGTTGGTCGCGCATCAGGCTTTGTCGGGCGGGCAATGGAGCGTCTGCTGGATGGCTTCTATACCCTTAGCGATCAAACCATGTATGACATGCTTGGCTGGCTGGCGCAGGAAGAAGGTATTCGTCTTGAACCTTCGGCACTGGCGGGTATGGCCGGACCTCAGCGCGTGTGTGCATCAGTAAGTTACCAACAGATGCACGGTTTCAGCGCAGAACAACTGCGTAATGCCACTCATCTGGTGTGGGCGACGGGAGGTGGAATGGTGCCGGAAGAAGAGATGGAGCAATATCTGGCAAAAGGCCGTTAATAACGTTTCAACGCAGCATCGCAATCCTTTCCCTGGGTGAGCGATGCTGCCGATGGCGCAGACTTAAGATCCCCAGTCTTACCCGCTATAACCCCCTGCTTTTACCATCACCCAACGCCTTTCGCTGTAAACGGCGGTTTCGCAAACCAAACCAAAACCGTAAGTAAGATAAAAGCAATAGCCGCCATACGGAAAATCTCATTTGCAGAAATAGAAAGTGACTGCTGGGTTATTTCATTATTAATTTCATTAAGAACTCCTGAAAGCGAACCATAGTATTTATCCATAATTTGTGACGATGAATTAAACACGGGGTTAAATTGATCGATGGTTTCTGTCAACTGACTATGGTGTAACGATTCGCGTCGTCCCCACAGCGTCATTGTCAACGACGTACCAACTGATCCTGACAAGGTACGAAAAAAATTACTCATACTCGAGGCATTGGCAAATTTATTATCTGGCAAGCCTGAAAACGAAATCGTTGTTAAGGGTAAAAAGAAACAGGCAACGGCGAATCCCTGAAAAAACTGCGGCAAAATGATACCTGTAAAATCAATCGTTGGCATAAATGTCACAGAACGCCAGTAATAGCAAACCGCATACATCAAAAAACTGAATGTCACCAACACCCGCATGTCTATTTTGTTGCCATAACGTCCTATCAAAGGTGAAATTAATAGTGGCATGATGCCGATGGGCGCATAAGCAAGTCCGGCCCATATCGCATTATACCCCATCGTTTCCTGGAGTAACTGCGGCATAAGGACGATCGCTCCAGAGTAAAATAAATACGCGCATGTGATACTCACAATACCAATGGTGAAGTTACGGGACTTAAACAAACTGAGATCAAGAATCGGGTTCTCTGAGGTCGACTCCCAAATGACTAAAGAGATCAGAAAAATAACTGATACTACTGTTAATATTATTATTGTACTCGAGTTGAACCAATCCAGATCGCGCCCTTTATCAAGCATTATCTGCAAGCCACCAACACCGAGCACTAACAGGGTCAGTCCTGGTAGATTCATTTTGACCGGTGAAGTCTCAGTTTCTCTTCCTTTAAGTAAGGTTAAGCATAATGTCAGGACGATAATCCCCATAGGGACATTGATTAAAAATATCCAACCCCAGCTAAAGTTATCACAAATATAACCGCCCAATATCGGCCCACATATCGGCGCGATAATCACGGTCATAGACCATAATGCCAGAGCAAATGTTCTTTTTTCTGGTGGATAATTCCTTAATAATAAACTCTGTGACAGTGGAATTAACGGCCCCGCCATTAATCCCTGAACGACTCTAAAAAATATCAGCACATCAAGATTGATCGATAAACTACACATTAAGGAAGACAGCGAAAAAAAAGTGACTGAAAGTAAAAATAACCTTAATTCGCCTATTCTTTGTGCCAGCCTGCCGGTAACAGGGATCGCAATGGCATTTGCTACGCCAAACGAGGTGATAACCCAGGTGCCTTCGTCTGTTGATGCTCCCAGAAAGCCAGATATTGTCGGTATTGCGACGTTAGAAATAGTGGAATCCAACATTTGCATAAACGTCGCTAATGACAATGCAATAGTGACGCACCATAACGTCCCACCGGTTAATGGTGCCGGAGTTGATTTAGTGATTGCCATTAAAGTTGTCCATTATGCGAAATAATGTTGCTAATTTCTTTTTCTATCGGACTGGTATCGATAACTAAAGCCTTACTGGTATAAGCCGGCATGGACGTCACGGTTGAAGCCAGCTCAGGCATCTCAGCAATGTCTTCGTTCTTCGTATCAATAGTTGCAGTCATCGATAAACCAATGCGCAAGGGGTGTTCCATGAGTTCTTTTGGATCAAGAGAAACTTCAACCGGTACACGCTGAACGATTTTGATCCAGTTCCCTGTCGCATTTTGTGCAGGTAATAAGGAGAACGCATTGCCGGTTCCCATATTGATCCCTGTCACCCGGCCATGAAACACAACATTCTCACCATAAAGATCGCTGATAATATTGACCGATTGACCAATCCGTACATCCGTGAGTTGTGTTTCTTTAAAGTTAGCATTAACCCACATTTGACGTGCCGGTACGACAGCCATTAACGATTGTCCGGGACTCACTGTTTCGCCGACCTGAACACTTCTCTGGGCAATATAGCCGGTAACCGGACTCTTAATATCCGTACGTTTAAGCGCCAACCAGGCTTCTTTGGTTGCATCCGCAGCTTCAACGACTTGTGGCTGACGGTTTAATGGTGTGTTCATTACTAAAGCTTTATTCGCTTTATAAGCCTGGATAGCGGCATTCAATGCCGCTTTGCTACTTATTAACGTATCTTTGGTATGCTCCAGCGTTTCTTTTGAAATAACCCCCTGCTTCGCTAAAGGCACACGACGGTTATAATCTTCTAAAGATTGTTGATACTGAATACGTGCTGAAGCGACTTCGGCACTGTATTGTTTATCCTGTAAGTACAGTTTATTCGTTTGCCGAACAATATTTGCCAGATTATTTTTAGCTTTATTGAGTGCGATAGTGGCATCAGTTTTATCCAGTGAAACTAAAATGTCACCCTGTCGAACGTAGTTCGTATCTTTATGATTAACGACAGTGACACTACCTGAGACTTGTGCAGAAATTGGATCTGCATTCCCCGTGACATAGGCGTCATCTGTACTAATCATGTCTTCTAATTCCATTGACCAATAGGCATAAGCACCTGAAAACGCAATAAATAAAACTATCGCCAATAAAGAAAAGTATTTTCTTCTGTTAGAATGTTTTTTATTTGAATTAATCTGTTCCACTATTATCTCTCATTTCGCATAGATGAAATTTATGAATTGAATGAAAAGAGTATTCATTCTTCATATCAAACACAGTGCATGTGTTGCACATTATCCCTGGAACGTTGGAGGCCTAATTTAAATGAGGTGCAAAAAAAACAACAGAGGACTAAACCGTGGCTTTTGCAATACAATTCTTACGCCTGTAGGATTAGTGAGAAGACTTATAGTGCTAACTTGAAACTATAAATCATCGGTATAATCCCTGATTTTATTGTTGACATTTCATATATGCCGACTATTTATATGGTATACTTGTCGAATTATCTTAAAGGAAGCTCAAATTTTCTTATTTTTATTGAGAAAATGAGATGATGCCTTATGTCTGTATTACTACAGGGAGAAGGGAGATGCTTCATTGCAAAGGGAATAATCTATGAACGCAATAATTATTGATGACCATCCTCTTGCTATCGCAGCAATTCGTAATTTATTGATCAAAAACGATATTGAAATCTTAGCAGAGTTGACTGAAGGCGGAAGTGCCGTTCAGCGGGTGGAAACACTTAAGCCTGATATCGTCATCATTGATGTCGATATCCCCGGAGTTAACGGTATCCAGGTGTTAGAAACGCTGAGGAAGCGCCAATATAGCGGAATTATTATTATCGTCTCCGCTAAAAATGACCATTTTTACGGGAAACATTGTGCTGATGCTGGCGCTAATGGTTTCGTGAGTAAAAAAGAAGGCATGAACAATATCATTGCGGCTATTGAAGCTGCAAAAAATGGCTACTGCTATTTCCCCTTCTCTCTCAACCGGTTTGTTGGAAGTTTAACGTCCGACCAGCAAAAACTCGACTCCTTATCGAAACAAGAAATTAGTGTCATGCGGTATATTCTTGATGGCAAGGATAATAATGACATTGCGGAAAAAATGTTCATCAGCAACAAAACTGTCAGCACTTATAAAAGTCGCCTGATGGAAAAATTAGAATGTAAATCACTGATGGATCTTTACACATTCGCACAACGTAACAAAATCGGCTAACCACATGAAGTTTTTACCCTATATTTTTCTTCTCTGTTGTGGTCTTTGGTCGACCATAAGTTTCGCAGACGAAGATTACATCGAATATCGTGGCATCAGTAGTAACAACCGTGTCACACTTGATCCACTACGTCTGAGCAACAAGGAATTACGTTGGTTAGCGAGCAAAAAAAATCTTGTGATTGCAGTACACAAGTCCCAAACGGCTACGTTGTTGCATACCGATTCGCAGCAACGGGTTCGTGGTATTAATGCTGATTATTTAAATCTTTTAAAAAGAGCGTTAAATATCAAATTAACACTCCGGGAATACGCAGATCATCAAAAAGCAATGGACGCGCTGGAAGAAGGTGAAGTCGATATAGTGTTATCACATTTAGTTGCTTCGCCGCCTCTTAATGATGACATTGCTGCAACCAAACCACTGATAATTACCTTTCCGGCGCTGGTCACCACCCTTCACGATTCAATGCGACCGCTTACCTCATCAAAACCAGTAAATATTGCTCGAGTAGCAAATTATCCCCCTGACGAGGTAATTCATCAATCATTTCCAAAAGCAACAATTATCTCTTTTACAAATTTATATCAGGCATTAGCATCCGTCTCAGCCGGACAGAATGATTACTTTATTGGTAGTAACATCATTACCAGCAGTATGATTTCCCGCTATTTCACTCACTCCTTAAATGTAGTGAAATATTATAACTCACCGCGTCAATATAACTTCTTCTTAACCAGAAAAGAATCTGTCATTCTTAATGAAGTACTCAATCGATTTGTTGATGCTTTAACAAATGAAGTTCGCTATGAAGTATCACAAAATTGGCTTGATACAGGAAACCTGGCCTTTCTGAACAAGCCATTAGAACTCACTGAACATGAAAAACAGTGGATTAAGCAGCATCCCGATTTAAAGGTGCTGGAAAATCCTTACTCGCCCCCCTATTCTATGACGGATGAAAATGGCTCGGTTCGGGGCGTTATGGGGGACATTCTTAATATTATTACCTTGCAAACAGGTTTAAATTTTTCTCCGATCACCGTTTCACACAATATCCATGCTGGAACACAGCTGAATCCCGGCGGATGGGATATATTACCCGGTGCTATTTATAGTGAAGATAGAGAAAATAATGTTTTATTTGCTGAAGCCTTCATAACAACGCCTTACGTTTTTGTCATGCAAAAAGCGCCTGACAGTGAACAAACATTAAAAAAAGGAATGAAAGTTGCCATTCCATATTATTATGAGCTTCATTCGCAATTAAAAGAGATGTATCCGGAGGTAGAGTGGATAAAAGTCGATAACGCCAGCGCTGCATTTCACAAGGTCAAGGAAGGCGAACTTGATGCTCTGGTCGCGACACAGTTAAATTCACGTTACATGATCGACCATTACTATCCTAATGAACTTTATCATTTTCTTATTCCTGGCGTTCCGAATGCATCGCTTTCGTTCGCTTTTCCTCGCGGAGAACCGGAACTTAAGGATATTATTAATAAAGCACTGAATGCAATCCCCCCAAGCGAAGTTCTGCGCCTGACCGAAAAATGGATTAAAATGCCCAATGTGACCATTGACACATGGGACCTCTATAGCGAGCAATTTTATATTGTTACGACATTATCCGTTTTATTAGTTGGCAGTAGCCTTTTATGGGGATTCTACCTGTTACGCTCAGTTCGTCGTCGTAAAGTCATTCAGGGTGATTTAGAAAACCAAATATCATTCCGGAAAGCGCTCTCGGACTCCTTACCGAATCCAACTTATGTTGTAAACTGGCAAGGTAATGTCATTAGTCACAATAGTGCATTTGAACATTATTTCACTGCTGATTACTACAAAAATGCAATGTTGCCATTAGAAAACAGTGAATCACCCTTTAAAGATGTTTTTTCTAATACGCATGAAGTCACAGCAGAGACGAAAGAAAACCGAACAATATACACACAGGTATTTGAAATTGATAATGGCATCGAGAAAAGATGCATTAATCACTGGCATACATTATGTAATCTGCCAGCCAGCGAACATGCTGTTTATATTTGTGGTTGGCAAGATATTACCGAGACGCGTGATTTAATTCATGCACTCGAAGTAGAGAGAAATAAAGCGATCAATGCAACTGTCGCAAAAAGTCAGTTTCTGGCAACAATGAGTCACGAAATAAGAACACCAATAAGCTCCATTATGGGCTTCCTGGAACTTCTGTCGGGTTCTGGTCTTAGCAAGGAGCAACGGGTGGAGGCGATTTCACTAGCCTACGCCACCGGACAATCACTCCTCGGCTTAATTGGTGAAATCCTTGATGTCGACAAAATTGAATCGGGTAACTATCAACTTCAACCACAATGGGTCGATATCCCTACTTTAGTCCAGAACACTTGTCACTCTTTCGGTGCGATTGCTGCAAGCAAATCGATCGCATTAAGTTGCAGCAGTACATTTCCTGATCATTACCTGGTTAAGATCGACCCTCAGGCGTTTAAGCAGGTCTTATCAAATTTACTGAGTAATGCTCTCAAATTTACCACCGAGGGGGCAGTAAAAATTACGACCTCCCTGGTTCACATTGATGACAACCACGCTGTAATCAAAATGACGATTATGGATTCTGGAAGTGGATTATCACAGGAAGAACAACAACAACTGTTTAAACGTTATAGCCAAACAAGTGCAGGTCGTCAGCAAACAGGTTCTGGTTTAGGCTTAATGATCTGCAAAGAATTAATTAAAAACATGCAGGGTGATTTGTCATTAGAAAGTCATCCAGGCATAGGAACAACATTTACGATCACAATCCCGGTAGAAATTATCCAACAAGTGGCGGCTGTCGAGGCAAAAGCAGAACAACCCATCACACTACCTGAAAAGTTGAGCATATTAATCGCGGATGATCATCCGACCAACAGGCTATTACTCAAACGCCAGCTAAATCTATTAGGATATGATGTTGATGAAGCCACTGATGGTGTGCAAGCGCTACACAAAGTCAGTATGCAACATTATGATCTGCTTATTACTGACGTTAATATGCCGAATGTGGATGGTTTTGAGTTGACTCGCAAACTCCGTGAGCAAAATTCGTCCTTACCCATCTGGGGGCTTACAGCCAACGCACAGGCTAACGAACGTGAAAAAGGGTTAAATTGCGGCATGAACTTATGTTTGTTCAAACCGTTGACCCTGGATGTACTGAAAACACATTTAAGTCAGTTACACCAGGTTGCGCATATTGTACCTCAGTATCGCCACCTTGATATCGAGGCCCTGAAAAATAATACGGCGAACGATCTACAACTGATGCAGGAGATTCTCATGACTTTCCAGCATGAAACACATAAAGATTTACCCGCTGCGTTTCATGCACTAGAAGCTGGCGATAATAGAACTTTCCATCAGTGTATTCATCGCATCCACGGTGCGGCTAACATCCTGAATTTGCAAAAGTTGATTAATATTAGCCATCAGTTAGAAATAACACCTGTTTCAGATGACAGTAAGCCT
>ERZ779880.811-NODE-811-length-34216-cov-21.108457_pt1 | contig 34216 bp, 28 predicted proteins | sample MGYA00511555_ERZ779880 | MGnify/ENA primary metagenome ERZ779880 (study PRJEB29588, sample SAMEA2145815) | human gut metagenome | biome: human gut; feature: human-associated habitat; material: faeces | place: Denmark | collected 2008/2010 ... | reverse complement strand
TCTGATCTCCTCCGGCACCGCCGCGCCCTCTAAGGCGCGGCACAGAGCCCCGGCGGAGAACGCACAGCCGTCGAGAGCGCCCTCCAGCACGGCGGACAATCCCGCATCCATGGCGTCGGTATACACCGCCGCATCGCGGCAGGCGCCGCGCTCCACCCGCAGGTGCAGGCTCACCTCGCCCCAGGGGAACTTATCCCCGCAGGCAAAGTCCAGCGGCGCACTGCGGCCGTAGACCCAATCCCGGCTGCTGAACTGCGCATACAGCGCGTCCAGCACGTTATGGCCGAAGTCCTGTTCTTGCAGGGGCGCAGCCGTCAGGCCGCAGACCTGCTCAAATGCCCGATTCATGGCCTCCGCCATCTTTTCAATGGTCAGACTGGGGCACAGCTCCCGCAGGTTCACCACGCGGGAACGCACAGAATCCACGCCCTTGCTGGCGATCTTGGCGGCGGAGGGGCTGAGATACCGCCCCATCTTCGTCATGTCGGCATCCACCAGCAGTGTGCCGTTGTGGAATGCCCTGCCGTTGTGGGCGTAAAAGGAGTTGCCGGAGAACTTCCGCCCCTCGGCCAGCAGATCGTTGCGCCCGGACAGCTCCGCTCTGAGCCCCAGCAGGCGGCAGGCCGTGAGAATGACCTGCTGCTGCCGGTGGAGATCGTAGTTTTCCTCTGTGACGCTGAAGGTGAAGTTCAGGTTGCCCAGATCGTGGAACACCGCGCCGCCGCCGGAGAGCCGCCGCGCCAGCACACCGCCCTCCTGCTCCAGAAGGCCGGTACGGCACTCCTTCCAGGCGTTCTGGTTGCGGCCAATGACCACCGTGTTCTGATTCTGCCATAGGTAGAGAACGCAGGCGTCCTCCGGCACAGTCTCCGTGAGATACCGCTCCAGCGCCAGATTGCGATAGGGGTCTGTGCCGCTGCCGGAGCAGGTGAAAAGTCTCCGTATCATGCGTTTCTCCAGCGCAGCACGGGCCTGCGCGCCGCCTGTACCTCGTCGGGCCGTCCGATGGGCATATTGTGGGGCGCGGTGTGCATGGACTCCGCATCCTCAAATGCCTTGTGATACAGCTTGCGCAGCACCTCCGCCGCGTGATCCAGTGTCTCGGGGCCCTCCGTTTCCGTGGGTTCCAGCATCAGCGCCTCGTGGACGATCAGCGGGAAGTACATGGTGGGCGGATGGATGCCCTCGTCGATAAGGGATTTGGCCACATCCAGCGCGGATACGCCCGTTTCCTTCTTCAGGCCGCTGAGATCCAGCACGAACTCGTGCATACACAGCCGGTCATAGGCCGGGGTATACGTCCCCTTCAGCTTTGCCAGCAGATAGTTGGCGTTCAGCACGGCGTTCTCCGCCGCCTCGGGGATCCCCTCCCTGCCCAATGCCAGCAGGTAGGCCAGCGCCCGCACCACCACCAGGAAGTTGCCCTGGAAGCTGCGTACCTGGATATGCCCCGGCTCTTCCGCCAGTGCGCTGTGGGGCAGGTATTCCTTCAGAAATGCCTTGCAGCCCACCGCGCCCGCGCCGGGACCGCCGCCGCCGTGAGGGGTGGCGAAGGTCTTGTGCAGGTTCATGTGGATGCAGTCAAAGCCCATGTCGCCGGGGCGCACCACGCCCATGACGGCGTTGAGGTTGGCGCCGTCGTAGTAGCACAGGCCGCCGGCCTCGTGGACAAGGCGGGTGATCTCCAGAATGTTCTTATCGAAGATGCCCACGGTGTTGGGATTGGTGAGCATCAGCCCTGCGGTGTCCTCGCCCAGCGCGGCACGGAGGGCGTCCAGATCCACGCAGCCGTCCTCGCCGGAGGCGATGTTCACCACATCGTAGCCGCACATGGCGGCGGTGGCAGGGTTGGTGCCGTGGGCGCTGTCGGGTACGATGATCTTCGTGCGCTTTTTGTCGCCCCGCGCATCGTGGTACTGCTTGATGAGCAGCACACCGGTGAACTCACCGTGTGCGCCGGCGGCGGGCTGGAAGGTCATGGCGTTCATGCCCGTGATCTCACAGAGGTACTGCGCCGCGGTGTCCAGCACCTGCCGCATGCCCCGTCGATCCTCCGCCGGAGACAGGGGGTGTACGCCCGTGAAGCCGGGCAGCGCCGCCATCTCCTCGTCGATGCGGGGATTGTACTTCATGGTACAGGAGCCCAGAGGATAGAAGCCGCAGTTCACGCCGTGTACCTGCTTGCAAAGCTCCGTATAGTGGCGGGAGATGTCCGTTTCGCTCATCTCCGGCAGGGTGGGCTTCGTCTCCCGCCGCAGGGATGCGGGCAGGGAAACGCTCTCCACATCGCAGGCGGGCAGAATGGTGCAGCGGCGTCCGGTGACGCTTTTTTCAAAGATCAGCTTCATTTTGCCAGCACCTCCTTTACGATGGAAACGGCCTTGTCCAGCTGGGCGCGGGAGACCTTCTCCGTGGCGCACCACAGCACGCCGTCCTCACCGATGGGCAGACCGCCCAGAATATCGCCCTCCGCCAGCGCGGCCAGTACGTTTTCCCGCTCCGGCAGACGGGTGACGAACTCGTGGAAGAACGGCCCGTCATACACCAGCTCCACGCCGTCGACGGCGCACAGTGCCCCGGCCAGATAGTGGGCCTTGGCCATGGACTGCTCCGCCGCCTGTGCCATGCCGTCCGGCCCCATGGCGGCCATATACAGTCCCGCCGTCAGGGCGCACAGCGCCTCGTTGGAGCAGATGTTGCTGCTGGCCTTCTCCCGGCGGATGTGCTGCTCCCTGGCCTGCAGGCTCAGCACATAGGCGCGGCGTCCCTGAGCGTCTGCCGTCTCGCCTACGATACGGCCGGGCAGCTTGCGCATCAGCTTATCCGTAGTGGCCATGTAGCCCAGATACGGGCCGCCGCAGCCCATAGGCAGGCCCAGGGGCTGTCCCTCGCCTACGGCGATGTCCGCCCCACAGTCCCGAGGCGTTTTCATAACAGCCAGCGCGATGGGGTTGCAGCCCATGATGTACAGCGCGCCGGCTTCGTGGGTCAGCGCGCCCAGCGCTTCCGCGTCCTCCAGCTGGCCGAAGAAGTTGGGCTGCTGCACATAAAAGCTGGCCACATCCGCTGTCAGCATCTCACGCAGGGCGTCCATATCGGTCTTGCCGTCTCTGGTGGGTACGATCCGCAGCTCATCGCCCGTACCGTAGCAGTAGGTATAGACGGTGTTGATGGTGTCGGGGTGCGCCGCACCGGAGATCAGCGTCACCCTGCGCTTGCGGTCGCGGCACATGGCGGCGGCTTCCGCCGCGGCGGTGGCGCCGTCGTATACGGAGGCATTGGACACGTCCATCCCCGTCAGCTCGCAGATCATGGTCTGGTACTCGAAAATGGACTGCAGAAGGCCCTGGCTCATCTCCGCCTGATAGGGGGTATACGCCGTCAGGAACTCCTCCTTGGCGGGAATATATTTCACGATAGAGGGGATGTAGTGGTCATAGGCTCCCGCGCCCCGGAGGACCGTGCCGTATACGCGGTTCTCCGCCGCCATAGCGGTCATGGCGCGGCTGACCTCCAGCTCACTCATCCCGGCAGGGATATGCAGCGGCTCGGTGAGGAGCATCTGCTCCGGCACGTCCCGGAACAGGTCGCGGGTGCTGCTCACACCCACGGCACGGAGCATTTCCTCCCGCTGCGTCCCGGTCGAGGGAACGTAGCTGCCCATCGCTCAGCCCTCCTCGGCGCAGAAGGCTTCGTAGGCGGCGGCGTCCAGCAGCTCCTCGCTGCCCTCCACGTTCTCCACCTTGATGAGCCATGCGCCGTAGGGATCGCTGTTCAGCTTCTCCGGCGCGTCCAGCAGCTCCTCGTTGACGGCGCACACCGTGCCGGTGACGGGGGACACCAGATCGGACACGGCCTTCACGGACTCCACGTCGCCAAAGGCATCGCCGGCGGTGACACCGTCGCCCTCAGCGGGCAGGTTCACGAACACCACGTCGCCCAGCGCGTTCTGCGCGAAATCGGAGATACCCACGACAGTGACGCCGTCCTCCACCTTCACCCACTCATGGGATTTGGAATACTGCAGTTCAACAGGATACAACATGATACTTTACCTCCATCAAAATATAAGTCGGGCCGTATTTTTTCCTGCCCCGCTCCGTCAGGGGCGGGGTATATTTCCGTTATGGCTCGCGAGGCAGACGCCTTACACCAGCTTGGCGGCCAGCTGCTCCAGCGCCTCGTCGATCTCGGCGTCATCGAAGCAGTAACGCATCTCCAGATGCTCGCTCCGCAGCTTCTTTACGTCCTCCTTCACATCCTTGCCCCGAAGGATGCAGTCCGCCATCAGCCCGGCCAGCCTGTCAAAGTCCGCCGCCTCAAAGCCGAAGCGGGTCATCTCGCTGACGCCCATACGCAGCGCGCCGGAGGCGGTGAAGCCCTCCTCGTCGGGGGTGGCCTGATAGTTCACCACAATGTTGTTCCGCTCCAGCCGCTCGGCGATGTCCGGGCCCTCGCCGTAGCCCACGGACACGATGACCTGGTGGGTCTCGGTGTAGCCGATGGCCGGGTCGCCGGCCACGTCCAGGCCGTGGGCCTTCAGGCTGCGGGCGAAGGACTTGGCATTGTCGATGACCGCCTTCTGATACACGTCACGGAACTGGTTCATCTCGTAGGCGGCCATCAGCATGCCCAGCTGGGTGCCCAGATGGTGGTTGGACACGCTGCCGGGGAACGTGCGGCTCTCGATGGTCTTCCACAGGCCGTACTTCAGGTCATCCTCCTGATAGTTCACGCCGATGACGCCGCGCTGGGGGCCGAAGAACGTCTTATGGGTGGAGCCGGTGACGATCTCTGCTCCCTCGGCAAAGGGATTCTGGAAATGGTCGCCAATGAGTCCCAGCACATGCGCCATGTCGTACATGATGGTGGTGTGGATGTTCTGCTCATCCACGAACTTCCGGATCTCGGACACCGGCTCCTTGTGCAGCACCATGCTCTTGCCGAATACGATCAGCTCCGGGCGGTAGCGGTCGAGGAGCCTCTTCGTCTCCTCCACATCCATCTTGTAGGGGTTGTCGGCGCAGACGGGGAAGTTCACCACGGCAGGCTTCTCCGTCACCGGGTCGATGGCGATATAGTCGTGGAGCGCACCCATGGGCTGGGCGGACAGATGGCCGCCCTTAATGATATGATTGTTCATCACGTAGCCCAGACGTTTGGCCTCGGATTTGCGGTCAACGCGGTTCTTCCAGTCCATCAGCGCGGAGAACACCGCCATATTGGACATCTGCCCGCTGAGGGTGCGCGTTTCCACCTCGGTGCAGCCGAAGTAGGCACGCATTTCCTCCACCAGCAGCCGCTCCACCTCGTCGATGAATTTCGTACCCTGGTAATAGAATACCTCCTTGTCGTAGAAGGCCAGCACCTTCTTGTGCTCGGCGTACCGGCAGGCAGGGTCGCTGCCGCTGAGCAGCCGCACGGCGCGGCTGGGGGTGTTCTCGGAGGGGATGAGGTTCACGCACTGCTCCTGCCGCCACTGGTGGTTCTCCAGTGCTTTTTTCAGCAGCTCCAGCGCCTTGGGTGCGCGATCGCCGCCGCCCACGCCGTGTGCGTCCTCCTCCACACCGTACAGCAGCGGGCGGGCAAAGGGAGGTGCGCCCACGCTCATGTGGCGGGCGGGGATGACGGCCTTCAGCCGCTTGCCCCGGACATCCACCTCCACGGTGTCGTCCTCCAGAATGTCGTTGTCGATATAGCACAGGCCGATGGCGCGCTTGCCGCTGGCCTCCAGAATGACGGTGGACAGGCCCTCACCCTCGGTCTTGAAGTAGGGCACCATGGTGCCGCTGGTGACCCATCCCACCAGCCTGCCGCCCTGATAGATCTCCATGCCCGCCCGCATGACGCCGCGATCCAGCAGCGCGATGGGGGCGATCTTCCTGGGCAGGCCGGACATATCGGAGAAGTCGCGATCCATGTACTTTACAAAGCAGCTGTGCTGCTTTTCCAACGCGGCACGTCCGATGTAATCACCCTTCTGCTCGGAGAAGCTGACGGCGAACTTGGCCAACGGCACGGCAAAGACGGGGATCTCGCTGCCGTCGGGAGCAGTGCCCATCTCATGACCGTACAGAGGCAGAGAAGCCTCCATGCGCAGCGTGTCCCGGGCGCCCAGACCGGCGGGACGTGCGCCCAGCTCCACCAGACGCTTCCACAGCCACTCCGCGTCCTCGCTGTGGACATAGACCTCGTAGCCCAGAGGTTCGCCGGTGTAGCCGGTCTTGGCGACGTGGGCGTAATGGCCCTCCAGCGATACTGAGCCCAGCGCGTTCTTCATAGGCTCTGTCAGCTGTGCGCCGCCGTTGAGCGCCGTCAGCATTTCCTTGCTCTTAGGCCCCTGCACGGCGATGGCCGCCCAGCCCTTCGATATGTCGGTGATGGTGCAGTCAAAGCCCTCCAAAGCCTTTCGCAGATGCACCAGGTCTTTTTCTGTATTGGCGGCGTTCACCACCAGCAGATAGTTGTCCTCCTCGAACATGTACAGGTACGCATCGTCCACAGCGCCGCCGTTCTCGTTGGGAATGATGCAGTACTGCGCCAGATTCACGTCCAGCGCCGCCACGTTGCTGGTCAGCACGTGCTGCAGGAATTCCCTGCGATCCGGCCCTTCGATCAGCAGGCGGCCCATGTGGGACACATCAAACAAGCTGCACACCTGCCGGGTGTAGAGGTGCTCGGCAATAATGCCGCCGGGGTACTGGATGGGCATTTCCCATCCGCCGAAGTCCACCATTTCCGCGCCGGCGGCCACATGGACGTCGTATAGCTGGGTACGCTTCAGTTCGCTCATACGATTTTCCTCCTTAAAGAGCGTTTCTTTTTGGCAGCAAAAAAGGACACAAAGCCGCTCTTTACGGCTTTGTGCCCCCGTTGAGTTACCTGAGAGATTCCCTCCGCTATGGGAGGTTGCACCTTCGGTGGTCGGGCGTTTCCGTCCGGCCTTTTCGGAGTATCGTCCGGAATCGGTCCTTTTGCCTGAGAGCTTCTGCGTTCCCCTTCGGCGCCGCCTAAGCGATCTCTCCCGATCCCATCGTCCGATCGATATGAAATTTCGGCAGGGGAAACTGTTTCCCCTGCCGTGATTGTATCATTCGAAAAACAAATTTGTCAAGACTGAATTCCCGCGGCGTGTCAGTGCTGAAGCGGCATTTTTATCGCCGCGTGGGAGCTTCGTGCTATTTATACGTCCTGATCACGGATTCCGCCACCTCCCGCTTGGATATGCGCTGATCCATGGACTGCTTTTCGATATAGCGGTGGGCCTCCGGCTCTGTCATGCCAAGGCACTCGATCAGCAGCCATTTGGCGCGGTTGACCAGCCGGATCTCCTCGATCCTTTCCTCTACCGTGGCCTGCTTTGCCTCCATCTGGCGCATCCGCTCGCGGGTGGCGCAGAGGACCCGCAGGTTCTGCGCCACCATCTGCATACCGGTAGGCTTGGCCAGTGTGAGCACGCCATAGCTGACAACTCTGGCGTAGATGTCGTCGAACTGATCGTTCCGCACCAGCAGGAGGACTCCCGCACCGCTTCCGGTGCAAATGTCCACCGCCAGATGCAGCCCGAAGTCATCCGGCAGCGGCGCGTTGATCAGCACAATATCAAATGACGTCTCCACGATCTTGCGGCGCGCTTCTCCTACGCTGTGTACCGTCGTCACCGGCCAGTAATCCGTCACGGGGAGCAGCGGCATGATCTTTGCGGTAAAGCTGTCCGAGGCTGTGACGAGCAGCACGCTGTACGTCCGTTCCTGAAAGACCATGTTCTCCCCTCCTTTCATCTGCTTCCGGCAGATCGCTTATGGACGGCAATAGGCGGAGATCACGGCCTCCGGGAGATGCTGGCGGATAAATGCGCTCGCATCTGCCAGCGCGGCAGCCTCCGGCAGAGAGGCGGGCAGCTTTTCCAGCCCGTCCAGCACCTCGGCCGGCGCGGTGTAAACGTTGAAATCAGAGGCGGGGCAGAGCTGCAGGTCGTGCTCAAGCCCATACATCCCGGCATAAATCAGGAGCGTGTAGGCAATATACGGGTTTGTCATCGGGTCGGCAGAGCGCAGCTCGGCGCGGCGGTATTCGCCCACCGCCGCCGGGATGCGGATCAGCTGGGAGCGGTTTTCCGCCGACCATGTCACGTAGAGCGGGGCTTTGTCACTGCCAAGGCGGCAGTAGGACTCCTCGCAGGGGTTCAGAAACAGCGTCATCTCCCGGATGTTCTCCAGGATCCCCGCAATGACGCTGGGCAGCGGCTGGGTGTTCCCGTCGCATTTGACCGAGACGTTGATGTGCATCCCGTTCCCGTCACAGTCCGCCAGCGGCTTGGGGGAAAAGCTGGCGCAGAGCCCGTTCTGCGCCGCCACGGTGCGAACCATCGCGTGGAAGGTGACGGCGTTGTCGGCAGCCGCGAGGGGGTCCGAATACCGGAAGTCGATCTCGTTTTGTCCCGGGCCGCTCTCGTGGTGGGAGCTCTCCGGACAAATGCCCATCCGCTCCAGCATCAGGCAGATCTCCCGGCGGATCGTTTCCCCCCTGTCATCCGGCGCGATGTCCATGTAGCCCGCCCGATCATAGGGGATCCTGGTGGGCTCGCCGTATTCGTCCAGACGGAACAGATAGAACTCCATCTCCGCGCCAAATGCAAAGCGGAAGCCCTTGGCCTCGGCGGTCGCCACCGCCCGCTTCAGGATGCTCCGCGTATCCCGTTCAAAGGGCCTGCCGTCCGGATAGGAGATGTCGCAGAACATCCGCACCACCTTGCCCTGCTCCGGCCGCCACGGAAGCTGGATCAGCGTGGAGGGGTCCGGGTGGAGCAGCAGATCGGAGCGGATCTCGCCGCCGAAGCCCTCCACCGCCGAGGCGTCGAAGGCGATCCCGTAGGTGAAGGCCCGCTTGAGCTCGGCGGGCATGATCGCCACGTTGTGCTGCTTTCCATAGACGTTGCAGAAGGCCAGACGGATAAACTTGACGTCCTCCTCCTGCACGAACTGCATTACTTCTTCCGGCGTGTACTTCATGTTCTCACCTGCTTTCCTCAATTCAAAACATACATCTGACGATAGGGATTTTTCGTGTCCGGCGTGATCACCGTAAAGGGCGCAGCCATGACGGCGTCCCGATCCCCTCCAAAAAATGCGCAGTAGTTCTCCACATATTTCCCGATCTCGGCGAGGTCGTCCTCTCCGGCAGGGCGCGCATCGACCTGCTCGGGCAGGCGCAAGCCCCTGCCGTCTGAGCGCAGATAGAGCTTCCCGCCGTACATGCCGGTGCAGGGGAAATTGCTCACGATGGGGCGGCGCGTTTGGGACAGTCCCAGAACAAGGATGATCCCGCCCGCCTGATATTCTCCTAAAAAGCTTCCCGCCTTACCGCCGATGACCAGCGCCGGCACTTTATCGCCGTAAGCCTTCATGTGGATGCCCGCGCGGTAGCCGGCATCCCCCTGCACGTAGATCTCACCGCCCCGCATGGCGTATCCGGCTGCGTCGCCGATGCTGCCGTGGACGATGATCCGCCCGTCGTTCATCGTATCGCCAACGGCGTCCTGGGCGTTGCCGCGCACCTCGATGCAGGCGCCGTCCAGATAGGCGCCCAGCGCATTTCCCGGCGTCCCCGTGATCTCCAGCCGTCCTCGCTCCGCCCCTGCGCCGATGAATCTCTGCCCAAGGCATCCGGTGATACGCAGCGTGCCGGGGCTGTGCCGGATCTGCTCATTCAGCCGGCGATGATCCAGCTGTGACGCATCGATGTGAATCATGATACCACGCCTCCCGTCGATTTTCTATCCTAAATTATTCTCCGGCATGAGAAAATCCGAGAATTTTCAGCTCTCTGTCGGTCAAGCCGACGCCCCGCAGCATCAGGCGGTTTCCCCGCAGCGCCTCCACGGAGTTGATGCCCATGCCGCCCATCATCTCCTTGATCTCGTGCCGCCATGCAGTCATCAGGTTGACGAGCCGGCGGCTTCCCTCGTCAATGTCGAGGCGCTTGACCAGCTCCGGTCTCTGGGTGGTGATCCCCCAGCTGCACAGCCCCGTCTGGCAGCTCCTGCACAGATGGCATCCCAGCGCCAGCAGGGCGGCGGTGCCGATGTAGCAGGCGTCCGCCCCCAGCGCGATGGCCTTGACCACATCGGCGGAGGAGCGGATGCTGCCGCCGGCGATCAGGGACACATGGTTGCGTATCCCCTCCTCCCGCAGCCGCTGATCCACCGCGGCCAGCGCCAGTTCAATGGGTATTCCCACATTATCCCGGATGCGGGTGGGAGCCGCGCCGGTACCGCCCCGGAAGCCATCGATGGCGATGATATCCGCGCCGCTGCGGGCGATCCCGCTGGCGATGGCCGCAATGTTGTGGACGGCCGCCACCTTGACGATGACAGGCTTTTGGTAAGCCGTCGTCTCCTTCAGGGAGTAAACCAGCTGCCGCAGATCCTCAATGGAGTAAATATCATGGTGGGGCGCGGGTGAGATGGCGTCCGTCCCCTCCGGCACCATTCTGGTGCGGGAGATGTCGCCGACGATCTTGGCTCCCGGCAGATGTCCGCCGATACCGGGCTTTGCGCCCTGACCCATTTTGATCTCGATGGCGGCGCCGGCATTCAGATACCGCTTATGTACGCCGAACCGTCCGGAGGCGACCTGCACGATGGTGTTCTCGCCGTAGGCGTAAAAATCCTCGTGGAGCCCGCCCTCGCCGGTATTGCAGCAGATGCCAAGCTCCTGCGCCGCTCTGGCAAGGCAGGCATGGGCGTTGTAGCTGATGGAGCCATAGCTCATGGCGGAGAACAAAACCGGCATGGACAGTGAGAGCTGCGGCGGCAGATCGCAGTTCAGCCGTCCGTCCGCCTCTCTCTGCATACGCTCCGGCTTCCTGCCCAGAAACACCCGCGTCTCCATAGGCTCCCGCAGGGGGTCAATGGGTGGGTTCGTCACCTGCGAGGCGTTGATCAGTATTTTGTCCCAGTAGACCGGAAAATGCCTGGGATTTCCCATGGAGGACAGCAGCACGCCGCCGCTCCCCGCCTGCCGGTAAAGCTCCTTGACGGTATCCTCGTCCCAGTTGTCGTTTTCCCGGAGGGCGCAGCTGCTCTTTTGTATCTTCAGCGCGTGAGTGGGACAGAAGCAGACGCACCGCTGGCAATTGACGCATTTGCTCTCGTCGCTGACCATGATCTGCCTCTCCGCATCGAACCGGTGGACCCCGTTGGCGCACTGCCTCTCGCAGATACGGCAGTTGGTACACCGCTCCTCGCGGCGGATGACCTCAAATTGCGGGTAGATATAGTCGATCCCCATCAGTATCGTCCCTCCTTCACCCGAACGATCACCGGCTCGCCGCCGGCAGGGGCAAACAGGTTTTCCGCGTCCGGCTCCATAGCCCGGATCGCCGCCTCCTCGCTGGCGATCAGCACCTTGTCGTCCTTTTCCGCCACCACCAGACTGCGCAGCTTCAGCCGGTCGTTCAGTGCCATCAAGCCGCCTGTAAAGCCCAGAATGATGGAAAAGGGTCCCGTGATCAGAAGACTGGAGAATACGGTGCGGAAATACCGGAGCTTCGTCTGCTCCGCCTCGCCCTTCGTCTCGATGGTGGACCAGAAGGGGGCCGCGATCACGGCGGACAGCTCCTCCAGCGAAAGCTCCTGCCTGCGGAGAAGGTAATCCGCGATATAGGTGATGACCTCGGTATCCGTCTGCAAGGTGCAGCGGTAGCCGAACATTTCCATGAAGCGGCGATTGGCGTCGTAGGAGGATATTTCCCCGTTGTGGACGATGGAACGATCCAGCAGGGCGAACGGGTGCGCGCCGCCCCACCAGCCCGGCGTATTGGTGGGGTACCGGCCATGCGCCGTCCAGCTGTAAGCCGCATAGTCCTCCAAACGGTAGAAATGCCCCACATCCTCCGGGAATCCCACCGCCTTGAACACCCCCATATTCTTCCCGCTGGAAAAAACGTACACGCCCTTCATCTGCGTGTTGATCGCCATGACGGTGCGCGCCACGCACTCCTCCTCGTCTATCTGCATGGAGGCCAGCACGCTGCGAAGCGGCGTCACAAAGAACCGCCAGATCAGCGGCTCATCCGTAATGGCAGGCGTTTTCCGCGTGGGGATACGCTCCTCGCGGACGATCTCCATCGTCTCCCGCAGAAAGGCCTCGCAGTTCTTTCTGGCGGCGCGATCCTCCAGAAACAGGTGCAGCGCAAAAAAGTCCCGATACTCCGGATAGATCCCGTAGGCGGCAAAGCCGCCGCCCAATCCGTTGGAGCGGTCGTGCATGGGCTTCATGCTTTCGATGATGGTTTCGCCGGTCATAAGGCGCCCCTCTCTGGAGAGCACCGCGGCGATGGCGCAGCCGGACGGGATCCGGATCTGCCCCTCGATTTTCTTCATATCACCAACCCCTAAATAAGAAAAAAGAACGAGGCGTGTTCGCAGAAAAAGCGCACTTTCTCCACAGAACATCCTCGTTCTTCCTTTAAGATACGAGAAAGGCCGCCGTTTTGCAAGATTATAATTTACCAAAATTTGCGCCCCTGCAAAAAACGATTTTCAACAAATCGACAGTTGACTTTCCGGGCGGCGGGATGTATATTTTGCGTTGTTGAGAGACATTGGCGTCTCGGAGGCAGTACCTGCCGTGGCGCCAGTGGCTCTTTTTTTATTTTTCTGAAAGGATGACTCACTATGACGACTGTACCGGAAATATTTGGAAGCAAGGTCTTTGACAGCCGCGTGATGAAGGCTCGCCTGTCCGGGGAAGTATACCACTCCCTGAAGCACACCATTCAAAAGGGAACGAAGCTGGACCCCTCCGTTGCCAACGCGGTGGCCGCCGCCATGAAGGACTGGGCAGTTGAGAACGGCGCGACCCACTTCACCCACTGGTTCCAGCCCCTGACCGGGATCACGGCGGAGAAGCACGACAGCTTTATCACTCCCGCGCCGGACGGCAGAGTTATCATGGAATTCTCCGGCAAGGAGCTGATCCGCGGCGAGCCGGATGCCTCCTCCTTCCCCTCCGGCGGTCTGCGCGCCACCTTCGAGGCGCGGGGCTACACGGCATGGGATCCCACCAGCTACGCTTTCATCAAGGGCAAAACGCTCTGCATCCCCACGGCGTTCTGCTCCTACGGCGGAGAGGCGCTGGATAAGAAAACGCCCCTCCTTCGCAGCATGGAGGCGCTGAACCGGCAGGCTCTCCGGGTGCTGAAGCTGTTCGGCAGCGAGGAGGTCAAGCACGTGACGCCCTCTGTCGGTCCGGAGCAGGAATACTTCCTGATCGACAAGGCGCTGTACGAGCAGCGCAGGGATCTGGTCTACACCGGCAGGACGCTGTTCGGCGCCAAGCCCCCCAAGGGGCAGGAGCTGGACGACCACTACTTCGGCTCCATCAAGCCCCGCGTCGCCGCCTTTATGGAGGAACTGAACACCGAGCTGTGGAAGCTGGGCATCCTCGCCAAGACGGAGCACAATGAGGTGGCTCCCGCCCAGCACGAGCTTGCCCCCATCTATACCACCACCAACCGCGCCACCGACCAGAACCAGCTGACCATGGAGATCATGCAGCGGGTGGCCGCCAAGCATGGCATGGTGTGCCTGCTCCACGAGAAGCCCTTCGCCGGCGTCAACGGCAGCGGCAAGCACAATAACTGGTCGCTCTCCACCGATATCGGCGTCAACCTGCTCTCCCCCGGCGAGACTCCCCACGAAAACGCCCAGTTCCTGCTGTTCCTTGCGGCGGTCATTCAGGCGGTGGACGACTATCAGGGGCTGCTGAGAGCCTCCGTTGCGACGGCCGGAAACGACCACCGGCTGGGTGCCAACGAGGCGCCTCCCGCCGTGATCTCCATATTCCTCGGCGATGAGCTGACCGCCGTGCTGGACGCCATCGAGACGGACTCCGCCTATGTCGGCGCGGAAAAGAAGAAGATGAAGCTGGGCGTCGATGTGCTCCCCCGCTTTATCCGGGATACCACGGACCGCAACCGCACCTCTCCCTTCGCCTTCACCGGCAACAAATTCGAGTTCCGGATGCTGGGCTCCTCTAACTCCATCGCCTGTGCCAACATCATGCTCAATGCCGCAGTAGCCCAGTCGCTAAAGCTCTACGCGGATGAGCTGGAGCAGGCGGAGGATTTCAACGCCGCCCTGCACGAGCTGATCAAGCGCACCATCAAGGCGCACAAGCGGATCATCTTCAACGGGAACGGCTACGATGACACGTGGATCCGGGAGGCCACGGAGAAGCGGGGCCTGCTCAACCTGCGTACCACGCCGGACGCGATCCCGGAGATCTTGAAGCCGAAGAATATCGAGATGCTGACGACCCAGAGAGTCTATACCGAGGCGGAGCTGCGCTCCCGGTATGAGATCATGCTGGAAAACTACTGCAAAACGGTGTGCATCGAGGCGCAGACCATGAGCGATATGGCGCGCAAGCAGATCCTGCCCGCCGTGGCGCACTACGCCGCGGACGTGGCGCGGGACGCTTCCGGCAAGCAGGCACTGGATCCCGACATCCGCTGCGGCTATGAGGCGAAGCTCGTCAAGAAGCTGACGGCAGTGGCTGAAAGCATCGACACGCGTGTCGATGCGCTGGACGGCGCGATCGCCAGGTTCAAGACTCTCAGCGATGTGACCGAGGGTGCAAATTTCATTCGGGACGAGATGCTCTCCCGTATGACGGAGCTGCGGGTCGCCGCAGACGAAGCGGAAACGCTGACGGCGGAGAGCGCGTGGCCGTTCCCCACCTACGGTGATCTGCTGTTCAGCGTCAAGTGACCGCAGCAAAAAAGAGGTGGCACCGCGGGCGCAGCACTCGCCCTGTTGCACACAGATACTATTTAGGAGGTCAATGCGATGTGTTCTATCATGGGCTACTGTGCCGAGGACGCAGATCACGCGCTGTTCAAAGAGTGCTTTGACAAAACCCTCTCCCGCGGCCCCGATGACAGCCGTATCGTGGACATGGGAAAAGGGCTGCTGGGCTTTCACCGGCTCGCCATCATGGGCTTGCAGCCAGAGGGGATGCAGCCCTTCCGGCTGGGTCACAGCTATGTGGTCTGCAACGGCGAGATCTACGGATTCGAACGGATCAGGGCGGCGCTGCAGGCGAAGGGCTGCACCTTCGAGAGCGGCTCCGATTGCGAGATCCTGCTCCCGCTGTATAAGGAGTACGGTGTGGAGATGTTTCGGATGCTGGACGCGGAATTTGCGCTGATCCTGTACGATGGAGACACGGAAAGCTATATCGCCGCCCGCGACCCCATCGGCATCCGCCCGCTCTACTACGGCTATGACGCCGCCGGCGCCATCGTCTTTGCCAGCGAGCCCAAAAACCTGGTGGGGCTCTGCGGAAAGATCATGCCGTTCCCGCCGGGACACTATTACAAGGACGGAAAATTCGTCTGCTACCGGGACATCACCGCCGTCAGGGAGGTCTGTCGGGACAACATAGAGACCGTATGTGCGTCCATCCGCGAGAAGCTCATCGCCGGCATCCGGAAGCGGCTGGTGTCCGACGCCAAGGTCGGCTTCCTCCTCAGCGGCGGTCTGGACTCCTCGCTGGTGTGTGCGGTGGCGCAGCGATGCTCTGACCAGCCGATCCGCACGTTTGCCATCGGCATGAGCGAGGACGCCATTGATCTGAAGTACGCCTGAGAGGTGGCGGACTACATCGGCAGCCAACACACGGAGGTCTATATGACGCCGGAGGAGGTCATCGCCTCGCTGGAGACGGTGATCGCGCTGCTGGGCACCTACGACATCACCACCATCCGCGCCAGCATGGGGATGTATCTGGTTTGCAGGGCGATCCACCGGCAGACCGACATCCGGGTGCTGCTGACCGGCGAGATCAGCGATGAGCTGTTCGGCTATAAATACACCGACTTCGCCCCGTCGGCGGCGGAGTTCCAGGCAGAGGCGGTCAAGCGCATCCGGGAGCTGCACATGTACGATGTGCTGCGGGCTGACCGCTGCATCTCCGTGAACTCTCTGGAGGCGCGGGTACCCTTCGGCGATCTGGATTTTGTGGAATACGTGATGAGCATTGACCCGGAGTTGAAGCTGAATAAGTATGGAAAGGGGAAATACCTGCTTCGCCACGCCTTCGAGGGGGATTACCTCCCCCACGACATCCTCTATCGGGAAAAAGCCGCGTTTTCCGATGCGGTGGGTCATTCCATGGTGGATTACCTGAAGGACTACGCGGAGCATCGCTACACCGACAGCGAATTTGAGGAAAAGCGTCAGGCATATGCACACGCCCGGCCCTTTACCAAGGAATCCCTTTTGTACCGTGAGATTTTCGAGACGTATTACCCCGGTCAGAGCGAGATGGTCGCGGATTTCTGGATGCCCAACAGGGCGTGGAAGGGCTGCGATGTGAACGACCCCTCCGCGCGTGTGCTCGCCAACTACGGCGACAGCGGGAAATAACAGCAGGCGGGTGCGCCACAGCCGCCCATGGAAAACAGTCGGGCACCCGAAGATCCGTGACTGCGCCGCGCGGGTGCCGCTGGGGCATATCCTGCCGGGCGAGGCGATCCGCCAACCCTCGCTATCCAAACTGCGCCGCATCACCGTCAAATGAAACGGTGATGCGGCGCAGTCCCGCCTTTATGGCAGTTTCTTCCATCGCTTCTGTCCTGCTTTTAGTCATTCTTGAAGAACGCCACCACAACGGCGCCGGGACCTGCATGCGTCCCGATCACGCTGCCCACCGTTGTGTAGCGGACTTCTTTCAGGTTACCCTCCCAGATGTGGCGGCTATCCTCGATGTACTTTAATAGAAGCGCATCGGAAAGTCCGCTGTAACCAAGCAGCACCGGCTTGCTGAAATCAATGCCGCCCGCCTTGTCGATCTCCTGAACGAGCAGGTTGTTGCCCATTTTAGAGCCGCGCGCTTTTCCGAGTACGCGGATCTCCCCGTCAACAACGGAAAGCACGGGCTTGATGTTCAGTACCCCTCCGGCAAACGCGGCTGTCTTTGAAATGCGGCCGCCCCGCTTGAGGTATTCGAGGGTGTCCACCAGTGCCACAACGACGATTTTTTCCTTTTCCGTCTCCATAGCCTTCGCGATTTCCTGCGCGGAGGCTCCCGCGTCCAGAAGCCGGAACGCAAGCTCCACAAGGATACCGGTGCCCATGGCCGCGCTTGCGCCGTCCACAACATAGATATTCTCATAATCCTCCGCCGCGATCACGGCGCTTTGATAGGTGCCGGAGAATCTGGACGCGAGGGTGATGACAACGGCGGCCTCTCCCGCCTGCTTTGCCTTTTCAAACTCTTTGATAAAGTCGTTCGGCGCCGCCTGACTGGTGGTGGGCAGCACATCACTCTCGACCAGCTTCTCATAAAACGTTTTGTTGTCGATGGTCACGCCGTCGATGTATTCCTCCTGCCCGAAGTGAACGGTGAGGGGGACCGTATAGACCCGTTCCTTGATCTCGGGGACCAGATCTGCGGTAGAATCAACAATGATCCTTGTTTTCAATTACATCACATCTCCTTATTCTTCGCTGTTTTGGACGATAGCCTCAAGGCTTCTGCTGATGGTGGATAGGCTGCGGTAGAACTCGATCCTTTCCTCTTCCGTGAGCGCATGGCTGATCGTTTCCAGAACGCCGTCGATCTTCTCCGCAATTCTTTTGCCGGTGTCCCGTCCCTTCTCCGTCAGGAGCAGGGGACTTTTGTACCGCTTGGCGCCGGCATCGCGCAGGAGGAAGCCGTTGGTCTCCAGATAGTCCACCGCGCGGGAAATGGTGGCCTTGTCCTCCTCGCAATGCTCGCACAGCTCCGCCGAGGTCACGCTGCCCAACGAATAAATGTAGTACAGGCAGGACGCATGGATGCTTCTGAGATGATAGGCGGCCATCTCCTGATTTTTGATTTTCCGTATGTCGCGGCTGATCCTGTTGATCAAAACAGTAAAAGTCTCAAATCTCTCCTGCATGACGGTCCTCCACTCCTGCAAATGTTGAAGTTTCAACAAACGGAGCTTATCACATAAATGTTGAAATGTCAACAATAAACTCTGCATCGCCTTCATTCTTTGATCGGCATCCCATGCCGCAGGATTTCTGCGCCCAATTCCGCGGCGCAGGCGTGGATACGCCTGTCATCTACGAGGCGGCCGGCAACCAGTCTCCAGAGGAAAGTCTCGACCATGTGAGGCGCTATCTGCTCGACTGACCTCCCGTATCAAATAAAAATCACCGCCCCATAGCTGGGTGTACGTAAGACAGTATTGCGCCGAGATTGACGAAGCGGCACGAAACCGCATGGAGCTGATCGTGCGGTCACTGGCAGAGCAAAACGGCGTGACCGAGCAACTGAAAGCCGATAATCAAATGGAATGGGTGCGGCAGATGAACGCTTGCAAGGCACAGGCAGAGGAGATTGTGAAAGCGGAATTGATTTATGATTGAGCGAGGAAGTCCGGGCAGAAAACTGTTCGGACTTTTCTCATATAGTCCAAAGTTGCGGTAGAACTGTTCACAAGTTTTATGGTATAATTTGAATACGAAAAGTGAGCAACAAACTGGAATTTGACGAGGTATTGATAGAATGGTAGAAGTAAAATTTTATGACAATGTCGCAGATGAATTTTTGAAGTTTGCAGTGATAATATCCAAAACAGATAACAAGTGGGTATTCTGTAAACACAAAGAAAGAGAGACTTATGAAATACCAGGAGGTCACAGAGAACCTGGAGAAAGTATTTTAGAAACAGCTAAAAGAGAATTACAAGAAGAAACAGGAGCAGTTGATTTTAGAATTGAACCAATATGTGTGTATTCTGTTAAAGGAAAGACACGAGTAAATGAAAATATTGATGATGAAACTTTCGGAATGTTATTTATTGCAGACATTAACTCATTTGAGGAATTACATAGTGAGATTGAGAAGATATTGATTTCAGATAAGTCAGTTGAAAATTGGACATATCCTTTAATTCAACCTATATTGATTGAAGAAGCAAAAAAAAGAGGCTTTATATAAATAGACAAGCAACGGAAACTTTCAGTTTGGCGAACTGATAAAATCCCTTTAGGAACTAAAGGGCGCACTTCTATACTCTCCTATCGGGAGTATGTGCGTCCTGCGGAGCTTCATTCTCCGTCAGCAGAAAAAACTGCCAGACCGAGAATGTTTCGTCACTTTGTTCCGTCAAGGGAGCTACACTCCCTTGCGCCGCTTGTGCGTCTATCCCTTGTGGACTTGCCGTCCGCAAACGGTTTTGACAAACCGTTTGCCGCCAGCAAGTTTGAAGATTAGACATAAACAAATCCTCCGCATGGTCTAAGCCATACGGAGGATTTACTGTTTTATGACCACCCGGATATCGGGCGGTGGTTTTTATTTGCCCGGCAAAGGCCGGCGGATGCGGACGATATCTCCCGCAGGGAGGAGCTCCACCGCGGCAAGTATGCTTCCGGCGGCGCCTTACCCTTTATGCGTACCGCTTTCGCAGGGTCAGATTCATGTAGTGCAGGTACAGCATCCCGAAGGGGTTTTTATAGTCCTCGTGCCACGGCTTGTTCCTGCCGCAGAAGTGCAGGACCGCCGTGTTCCGCATGACCCAGCTCAGGTCGTGCTTGCCTGCGCTGCGGATGAGGTACTTGGAGTAGTTCCGCACATCGTAGTTCCAGAGGACGTCCTCCACCGGCCGGGTCTCCTTGCCATAGAGGATGTTGAATACGTCCTGATCCGGCAGGATCAGTTCCTTTTCGTGCTCGCTGACGCAGGCAAAGACATCCTCCGCCGTCACCAGCTTGCGGGCGGCAGTCAGGTCGATGAGCATGACGCCGGAGTTGAAATACTCGTGCTCCGTGTCCAGCCGCATCTGATTGATGCCGTTGGCCATCTCGGTGAGCCCCGTGTGGGACGCCGCTGCAAAGGTTTTGCCGTACAGATCCATCTCCCACAGGGGCCGCAGCGGGTTGATGATGAGCATATCCGGATCGAGGTACAGCACCCGCTCCACCTCCCGGGGCAGGATCAGCGGAGAGAGCAGCCGGTAGTACATCTCCTTAGGGTAGCGCTTGCTGGTGGGGGCGCTTTCAAAGAGCGCCGCGTCCACGGCGATGGGCCTCAGCGCCGCGCCGAGGGCAGCGCAGAACGACGCCAGCTCCTCCAGCTTCTCCGCAGGGATGGCGCTGTGGAGCAGGTACACAGTGACGTCCGTCTCCGCGGGGTTGCTGGCGAAAAGGGAATCCAGCATGACCTTGCAGGGCAGCAGATAGTTTTCATCAAGCGTCAGCAGTATATTCATCACGGTCTCCTCCGTTTCTGTTTTCAGCTCACCTCCCTCAATATAATGCAGATTTCAGGGTGTCCGCAAGGGGGCAAGGCTATTGTTCACACTTTGTTCAGAGAGGGGTCGCAGGATCGGTGGAAAGTTTTCTCTCCTTCTTCTCCCATAACGCAAACCCAGACGGCGCCGGCATGAGCCGGCGCCGTCTGGACCCTATTTCCGGTTTTGTCACGCCTTCCGCAGGAACAGCACGCCCAGCGTGCCCGGGCCGCAGTGGGAGGAAACCGTGCAGCCCGCCTGAGTGACGAATACCTCCTCGAAGGGGGCCAGCTCCCGCACCAGCGCCGTCAGCTGCGACAGCGTCTCCTCCGGCACCTCGCCGGAGTGGGTGATGAAGGCGTGGTCGGCTACCACCGCCTTCCCCGCCAGCCGCTCCGCGATGTACTGGCGGTACACCTTGTCCATGGAGCCGCGGTACTTTTTGCACACCACCAGCTTGCCCTCCCGCATCTCCAGACAGGGCTTCAGCTTCAGCAGGTTGGCGCCCAGCGCCGCCACGCCGCTGCACCGACCGCCCTTCCACATGTACTCCAGCGTGTCCAGCACGAAGCTGGTGTCGCTGTGAGGGGCCAGACGACGCAGCTCTGCCGCGATATCCGCCGCCGCCATGCCGCTATCCCGCAGCTTGGCCCCCTGGAGGGCCAGCAGACCGCCGCCGGTGGACAGCTGGCGGCTGTCCACCACGTGGATCTCTCCCCGCTCCGTCAGCTCCTGCGCCGCCAGCACCGCGTTCTGGCAGGTGCAGGACAGCTCCGCGCTGATGTCGATATGTACGATGTCATAGCCCTCCGCCAGAATGGGGGCGAAAAATGACTTGAACTCCTCCGGACTCACCGCCGCCGTCTTGGGCAGGGTGCCGCGGCTGCGATAGTCTGCGTACAGGTCTGCCGAGGTGTAGCGCCCGTCGTCGGGGAACACCCGTTCCCCGCTCTGAATGGTCAGGGGCACCGTGCGGATCCGGAAACGCTCCAGCAGCTGGGGCGTCAGGTCGCAGGTGCTGTCGTAGGTGATGCAGACAGGTCTGTGCATGGGGATCGTCCTCCTATTTTCTCCGATTGTAGGGGCAGTATACCGGAGAAACCTCAACACAAGCTCAAAAAAGCCTCGATTTTCGAGAGCGGATGTGATAAAATTCAGAAAAAACGCTGGAGGGATGGTCATGTTCCGTATTCTGGTAGCAGAGGATGACGACAGCGCCCGCTTTCTGATGTGTGAGGTGCTGCGGCGGGCGGGATACGAGCCCTGCCCCGCCCGGGACGGTGTGGAGGCGCTGGAGGTGATGGAGCACTACCAGTGCGATCTGGCGGTGGTGGACATCACCATGCCGCGGATGGACGGCATCACCTTCACCCAGACGCTGCGGGAGGGAAACTGTGACCTGCCGGTGCTGATGGTGACGGCCCGGGTGACGCAGGAGGACAAGCGCCGCGGCTTTCGGGCAGGCACCGATGACTACATGATAAAGCCCGTGGACGAGGAGGAGATGCTCTGGCGCATCGAGGCGCTGCTGCGGCGGTATTGCAGCCGCGCGGACCGGCGGCTGACGGTGGGAGCCACCGTTCTGGACCGCGGCTCCCTGCAGGTCGTTTCGCCTCAGGGCGCCCAGCAGCTCACCGCCAAGGAGTTCCTGCTTTTATACAAGCTGTTGTCCTACCCCCGCACACTGTTCACCAAGCGGCAGCTCATCGACGACATCTGGGATCTGGACAGTGAGGTGGACGAGCACACCGTGGAGGTCTACATCTCCCGCCTGCGGGAAAAATTCCGGGACAACGGGGACTTTGAGCTGCGGACCATCCGCGGCTTCGGCTACATGGGCATGCTGCGGGAGGATGAAGATGCGCAGAGCTAAGGTGAAAAAGGAGAACCCGCCGGTACGGCTGCTGGGCACTATGTTCCTGCTGGTGCTGGGACTGGTGGTGGTATACGTGGTGCTGGCGCTGGGCATTGTCGCGCTGGCACAGCGGCTGGTACGTCTGGAGCTCACGGGCTATACGCTGCTGTGGCCCATCCTGATCCTGACCATCAGCGCCGTACTGGGCGTGGTGCTGGCCGTGTTCATCTTCCGCGGGTATCTGGCGCCGCTGTCCCGGCTGATGCAGGCCACGCAGGCCGTGGCCGCCGGAGATTACTCGGTGCGTGTGGAGATGCGGGGCGCACGGGGCGAGGTGGCGGAGTACATCCGCAGCTTCAACAAGATGGCGGAGGAGCTGTCCAGCGTGGCGCTGCTGCGGATGGACTTTGTGAACACCTTCTCCCACGAATTCAAGACGCCGCTGATCTCCATCCGCGGCTTCGCCAAGCTCCTGCAGAACGACGACCTGACGCCCCAGCAGCGGCGGGCCTATACGGACACCGTGGTGCAGCAGTCCCAGCGTCTGGCAGCCATGAGCACCCATATTCTGGAGCTTGCCCAGTACGAAAACACGGAGATCGTCTCCGGCAAGACGCGGTACAGTCTGGACGAGCAGCTGCGCCGCTGCGTCCGGCAGCAGGAGCGGGACTGGCTGAAAAAAGGGCTGACGGTGGAGGGCGATCTGGATCCCGTGGAATATTACGGCAGTGAGGAGCTGGTGGAGCACATCTGGTCCAACCTCCTGTCCAACGCCATCCGCTTCACCCCCGACGGCGGCCAGATCACCGTGGTGCTGCGGCAGGGCGAGGGCGCGGCCCACGTGTCCATTTCCGACACCGGCGTGGGTATGGATGAGGAGACCCAGCGCCACATTTTCGAGAAATTCTACTGCGCCGCCACCTCCACCGGTGACCGCGGCAATGGCCTGGGTCTGTCCATCGTGCAGCGGGTGGTAAAGCTGTGCGGCGGACAGATCACGGTATTCTCCCGCCCGGGAAAGGGCACCACCTTTACAGTGACGCTGCCCGCGGAGCAGCTATGACGGCGTTTGACACAAGATCACAAGGGACGGCCGGAGCGCTCCCGCCATCATCGGCGGAGAGGATATCGGACCGACGCAAACGGGCAAAGGACCGGCGCTGCAGCTGCGCCGGTCCTTCGCCCAAAAGTACCAAAAGAGGAGAGAAATTAGCTTATTTGCTGCCGCAGGGGACCTTCTTCACCAGCCAGTCGCAGACCAGATCGGCAATCTGGCGGCTGTTGTCGTCCTGCATCATGGCGTGGGTGTTGCCGCGAATGCCCATCTCGGGAAGATGCATCCACGTGCTGTCGCCGCCCAGTTCCAGAATACGCTCGTGCAGTTTACGCATCGTGCCCTGACTTGATGAAAGCATCGTACTTATCGGCGTCAAACCGGGTGCCCTCATAGCTCTCCGGGTACTTGGGGCCCAGACGGTAGGTGGTCCAGCGCTCGGCGTAACTGTTGAAGCAGGGAGGGACCGGATTGATCTCCGGGAACTTGGCCCAGCTGGCGCGGCCGCGCTCCACGGCGTCGGACACGCAGACGTTGAAGCCATGGCGCAGGAACAGGGTGTCGAAGCCCTCGCGGCCATCGGGAATCCTGCCCCGTGCCCACCTTTGAGGAGGCGGAGCATCTGGAGCGCTGCAGGGCCGCCCACTCCACCGAGGTTTCGTAACACAAAGAACGCCGGGGAAAGCGTACGCTTTCTCCGGTGTTCTTTGTGTGATATGGCGGTTCAGGGCGGCAGGCAAAGCAAGACGCCGGACAGGAGGAAAACCTCCCATCCGGCGGTCTTTTTCAGGCAGAGCCTTTTACTTGGCGAACTCCTCCGCCAGCTCCTTGGTGACGCGCAGATACTCCTCAATATCCTCCACCGTGTGGCAGTGCATCGGGGAAACACGGATGGCGCCGGTGAGGCCCACACCCTCCACGATGCGCTTGGAGTACACGCTGCTGTTCACGCGCTCGAACACGGTGACGCCGCGCTTCTGATACTCCTCCACACACTTGGTCATATCCACGCCGTCGATACCCATGGCCACGATCAGGTCACGGTGCGTCAGATCCTCGGTGTCCACATAGACATGGACGCCCGGGATGTGGCGCAGGCCGGCGGCCTTGTCCGTGCCCTCCAGCATGGTGTACAGCAGAGCCCGCTCCTGCAGATGGATGTGCTCCATACCCACCAGGAACAGCTTGCGGCGATCGGTCTCCTTGGTGAAGTGGCTGCCCAGCCAGCAAACATAGTCTACCACGGCACTCATGGCTGCGAAGTTGCCGGGGGTGGGAGAACCCAGCTCCCAGATCTCCTCGGGACGCTGCAGCACCTTGCGGTGGGGCAGCTTGGCCACACGGTCGGACACGTAGCCGTAGCCCATGCCGCGGGTGCCGAAGAACTTGTAGGGCGCAAAGTTCACGCCGTCGAAGCCCAGCTTGTCCACATCCATGGGGGCGTGGGGCGCATGCTGCACCGCGTCGGTGACGATGTAGATGTCGGGGTTGATCTCACGGGCGGCGCGGACGATGCCCTCCATGTCCATGATGGTACCGGTGATGTTGGAGGCGTACATGACGCTCAGCAGGCAGGTGTCCTTGTCCACCACGCGGCGGATCTCCTCGGGGTCGATGCCGCCGGTTTTGGGATTGGCCTGAGCCACACGGAACTCCTTGCCAGTCTTTTCGCAGTAGTACTTCACGGCGTCGAAGGCGGAGGGATGCTCCAGCACGGAGGTGACGGCGTTGGTACCCGGGCAGTTCTCCAGAATGGCGCCCACCATCTGGAACATGCACTGGGAGGCGGTCATCTCCGTCAGCAGCGCGCCGCCGGAGGCGCCGAACACCACATGCATCACATCGTCGATGCCCCGCAGCTGGATACGCTTGAGCTCCTTGGAGCGGGCGTGTACGCGTTCCGGGCAATCGGGGAAGGCCTGGTACTTGGCCTGCTCCTCCACAGACGCCTTCAGGCGCAGGGAGCCGCCGGAGTTCTCAAAGAACAGACGCTTGCCGAACTCGGGGTCGGCATCCACATAGCAGAAGCGCTCCTTGATCTCCGCAGACAGGGCGGGGTCAAACAGCAGACCATGCTCATAGTTTTCCATAGGGATCTCCTTTTTCCATTCTATCTGTAAATGATTTGTTTACTTGGCAGCCTGGGGCTTGTCGAAGCGGCGGCCCACGCCGGTGATGGCGCTGAGGGTGAACAGGACGATCAGCATGATGCTCTGGAAGTTGTAGGGGATGAAGTCCAGGAAGGAGAAGGACTCACCCACCACACCGCTGGCGATGGCCAGACTCACCGCGTTCAGGCACACGGGGTTGTAGGGGACCAGACCGGCGAAGCCGGTGCTGATGCCGTCCATCAGGTTGGAGCCGCGGGTACGCTCGATGTTGTGAGTCTCCAGCAGCTTGCGGACCAGCGGGCCCACGAACAGGATGGTGATGGAAGCCGCGCCGATAGCCACGCTGCCCACGAAGCAGATCAGGATGGTGACCAGCTCCGCCTGACGCGGGGTCTTGCTGGCGTTATGCAGCTTGCCCAGCATGATGTCAAACACACCGCTGCGGGTGAGCATCTCCAGCAGGGCGAACATGAAGAAGCTGAAGCAGATGACGTTCAGCATGCCGGTGAGGCCGGCGCCGATGGGACCGGCGGCATCCACCATCTTGGCGGGCTCGATAAAGCCAAACACCAGGCACAGCACGAAGCCCACCAGGTCGCAGACGATCAGAGTGCCGATGAGGTTCCAGCCCTTGAGCATCAGGATGATCATGATGACGGGGATCACCAGCATGATCAGGGTCTTGGCGTAGGAGGCGTCCACCAGCTCCGGCAGGGTCACGGCCTCGGAGGTGCGGAAGCCGATGATGACGAACAGGACGGCGGAAACCACGCCGGCGATCAGGGAGTAGGGCAGACGGGTGCGGACCACGTCGCGGACCTCAGCGCCCTGAGTCAGGGCAGAGGCGATGGTGGTATCGGAAATGGGGGCCAGGTTGTCGCCGAAGATGGCGCCGCTGACGATAGCGCCCACCACAACGGCAGGATTGGCGCCCACGGTGGTGGCCACGGGCAGCAGCACCGGCAGAACGGCCACAATGGCGCCGTTGGAGGTGCCGCAGGCCGTGGAGATCAGTGCGCAGATGATGAAGCCCACCAGCGGCAGGAAGCCGGCGCTGAGACCCAGCTCCGTCACCAGCCAGGTCAGGCCCTGGATCAGACCGCTCTGGCGCAGCTCCTGGGAGAGGACGCCGGCCAGCAGGAACGCGAAGATAATGACGCACAGGGTATCGTTCTTCAGGCCCGCGACCACCGCCTTCTCAAATTCCTTCTTGTCCTTGGCAAGCAGGAAGGCTGTGCACAGACCGGCGAAGCCCGCCATGCAGAACAGGACCAGAGAGACCTTCTGCAAGGCTGCAATGGTGATCATCAGTGCCATGAACACCAACAGCGGCAGGCACGCGCCGAAGGTGCCGCCATAGAACTGCATCTTCTTTTGATTTTCCATTTCTCATCTTCTCCTTTTTTTGGTGATTCCCGCCGAAAACGGTGGAGGATCATGGTCTCCGGCAGGTTTGTTCACATCTTATTCATATAAGACAGAAAGTCAATAGGTTTTCAACAATTTACATCGCTGCTGTTGCATTTTCTACAAAATATACAGTATAATGTTGTTGCAGCAACAACAATTGCCGCAGACTTTGTGACAGAAGGAGTTTTGCCCCATGAACACCAGCTTGCAGCAGCGCATTCAGAGCGCCGATCTCACCCGCACGGAAAAGCGCATCGCCGACTATTTTCTCGACCACAGTGAGTCGCTGTACTTCATGACCGCCCGAGACATCGCCCAGGAGCTGGGCGTCAGCGACACGTCCATCATCCGGCTGTGCCGCACCCTGGGCTACCGCGGCTTCCGCGAATTACAGGAGAGCCAGCGGGCGGAGCTGGCTCAGGTCATGGAAAACGGCCGCTACGTCATCCCCCGGCAGCAGGTGGAGGGCAAGCTGGAGCAGTACCAGAACTGCAGCCCGTTCCAGTGCCTGCAGCTGGCCATGGAGACGCTGCAGGAGACGTACCGGAAGAACCGGCCGGAGAAATTTGAGCGGGCCGCCCAGCTTCTTTTGCAGAGCGAGCACATCTTTATCTCCGGCTTCCGCGGCTTTTCCGGCTCCGCCCGTTATATGGGGGTGCTGCTGTCCCAGTACATCAACCGCGTCACCTACTATTGCGATGCGGACACCCGCTGCGTGGAGGGCCTCATTGACTACGGCCCCCAGGACTGCGTAGTGGTTTTCGGCGCAGAGCGCTACTCCCGCATGTCCTGTGTGCTGGCCCAGATCGCCCGGGACGCCCACTGCCGTCTGATCGTTATCACCGACAAGCTCACCGCGCCCCTGGCCGTGGGGGCGGACATCGTGCTGCTGGCGGATTTCACCAGTCCCACCGCTGTCAACTCCTATCTGGGTGTGAACTTTCTGGTGGAGGCCATCGCCTTCGAGGTCAGCCGCCAGCTGGGCGTCTTTCCCCAGCAGCGGCTGTCCCGCATGGACCACTACCTGTCGGAGCTGCATCTGTATTGATGCGTGCCAAAAAATGAACAGCACCCCATTTATTAGACAGGCATGGTAAAATACCTGTACTAAGAAATGGGGTGTTTTTCTATGCCAAGGGGGCAGGGGGCAACGGCGCTCACCTCTCCACCAGATGGACGTTCAGGTGGTCGTAGGTCATTTCCCCCCCCGCCGCGGCAAAGGCATCGCGCAGGTTCTCGTTCAGCGCGAAGAAAGCGTTCCAGTAGTCCTCCGTCCTGGTCCAGCAGCGGACGCTGTACTCAATGGCGCTGCTGCCGTACTCCGTCAGATACACCACCGGCGCAGGCTCCGGCAGCACATTGGGCGTGGCCGCCACCGCCGCCAGGCAGGCGGCCTTCACCGTCTCGGTGGGCGCGTCGTAGGAGGCGGTCACAGTCCGCACCACCCGCCGCCGGCCCATGGCCGTGTAGTTGATGATGCGGCTGGAGGACAGCTCCTTGTTGGGCTGCATGACGAACTGGCCGTCCGGCGTCTCGATCTTCGTATGGTTCAGGGTGATCTCCCGCACCGTGCCCGCGGTGTCCGCCACCTCGATGTCGTCGCCGATGTTGAAGGGATGGGATGTCAGGATCACCAGACCGCCGGCCACGTTGCCCAGAATGTCCTCCGCCGCCAGGGTCACGCCCAGCGTCAGCACCGATACCAGCGCCGTCAGGGACGAGGTGTTCAGTCCCAGGGCCTCCGCCGTGATGATGCCCGCCAGCAGATAAAGTACCACCTTGGCCGATGTCAGGACGATCTGGCGCAGGCGGGCAGTCAGCTTTTTGCTGCGGTCCAGCAGCCGTTTGGCCAGCTTCAGCAGCAGCCGCGACACGATGAGGCATACCAGCAGCGTCAGCACCGCCGACAGAATGCGGCTCAGGCTGTACCCTCCCAGCGATGTCTCCAGTATTTTCGAAAGTTCTTGCATCGGAATGTCTCCTTTCTCATGCTGACACCAGTATAGCAAATTCCCTGCCGCTGCGCAATCGCATTCATAAAGAGGGGGCGGAACACGGTGCGTTCCGCCCCCTCTTTATCCGTTCTGCAACCCGCCGAAAACATCCCTGTCTCCCCCGCCGGAGCTTGTCGCAGCTGCACAAAATATCTGCGTTTGCCAATTTTTACTTGTCAGCCAGGGACGGCTCTGCTATGATAGACGCGAAAAATGCCAAAAAAGGGGGTACTGCCATGGGCATATCCTACAACAACCTGTTCAAGCTGCTCATCGACAGGGGCTGGTCCAAAACGGAGTTTGCCCGCGAGGTGGGCATCAGCTCCAACACGCTGGCCAAGCTGTCCAAAAATGAGCCGGTATCGCTGGAGGTGCTGGTGCGTATCTGCCGGCGGCTGGAATGCACACTGGGCGACGTGGTGCAGATCCTGCCGCTGGCCGCTGTGGAGAAGCTGCGCGCCGCGGCAAAGGAGGGGATACGCAGATCATGAGCCAGAGCAAAGCAAACGGCGCCACGTTCATGGAAAAGCTGTCCACGTTCATCGTGGATAAGCGGAATCTGATCTTTCTCATCACCATCATCGGCCTCATTTTCTCCGCCTTTTCCCGTAACTGGGTCCAGGTGGAGAATGACCTGACCTTCTACCTGCCGGACGACTCTCAGACCAAGCAGGCGCTGGCCGTCATGGACGAGCAGTTCGTCACCTACGGCACGGCGGAGGTAATGGTGGCCAACGTCACACCGGCCCAGGCCCAGAAGCTGGCTGACAAGCTCCGGGACATCGAGGGCGTCCAGAGCCTGACCTACGACAAGACCACCGACCACTACAACGACATGTCCGCTCTGTTCTCCATCACCTTCGCCTACGACGAGGATGACGACGCCTGCCTGACGTCTCTGGATGCGGTGAAGGCAGCCCTCAGCGGCTATGACCTCTACGTCTCCACGGATCTGGGCAATACCCAGCAGGAGACCATTGAGCATGAGATCAGCGTCATTATGATCTACGTGGCCATCGTCATTGTCATCGTGCTGACCTTCACCTCCGAGACCTACGGCGAGGTGCCGGTGCTGATTTTGACCTTCGTGGTGGCGCTGGTGCTGAATCAGGGCACCAACTTCCTGATGGGCAAGATCTCCTTCGTGTCCAACTCCGTCACCAGTATTCTGCAGCTGGCGCTGTCTATCGACTACGCCATCATCTTCTGCAACCGCTTCAAGGAGGAACACCGGCTGCTGGACCTGCGGGAGGCTGTCATCGTCTCCCTGAGCAAATCCATCCCCGAGATCGGCGCCAGCAGCCTGACCACCATCGGCGGTCTGGTGGCCATGCTGTTCATGCAGTTCAAGCTGGGCCCCGATATGGCCCTGTGCCTCATCAAATCCATCCTGTTCGCGCTGCTGTCCGCCTTCGTGGTGATGCCGGGCCTTCTGATGCTGTTCGGTCCCCTCATCGACCGGACGCAGCACCGCAGCTTCGTGCCCAAGATACCCTTCGTGGGCAATTTCGACTACGCCACGCGGCACGTGGTGCCCGTGATCTTCGCCCTGCTGATCACCGTGGGCTTCTTCCTGTCCTCCCGCTGCCCCTTCGCCTACGGGTACAGCCTGCTGACCACGCCCATCCAGAACGATAACCAGATCGCCGAGCAGATGATCGAGGACACCTTTACCTCCAGCAACATGCTGGCCCTGATGGTCCCCGCCGGCGACTACGACAAGGAGGCCGCCCTGCTGGCGGAGCTGGAGCAGTATGATGAGGTGGATCACACCATGGGCCTTGTAAACATCGAGGCCATGGACGGCTACACGCTGGCGGATAAGCTGACGCCCCGTCAGTTCGCGGAGCTGGCCGGTCTGGACTACGAGGCCGCGCAGGTGGTCTACGCCGCCTATGCCGCCAACAACGGCGACTACGGCCAGCTGGTGGGCCATCTCTCCACCTACAAGGTGCCGCTGCTGGATATGTTCCTGTTCGTCTGCGACCAGATCGACGCCGGTGTGGTAACGCTCAGCGATGACCAGACCGCCGCCCTGAAGGACGCCCAGACCCAGATGCTCAGCGCCAGGAACCAGCTGCGGGGCGAGGATCTCAGCCGTATGCTGGTATACCTGACCCTGCCGGAGAGCGGCGATGAGACGTACGCCTTCACCGATAAAATTCTGGACATCGCCCAGAAGTATTACCCCGGCCAGAAGGTATATCTGGCCGGCGACTCCACCAACGAGTACGACTTCGAGAAGTCCTTTGCCATCGACAACAAGGTGGTGAGCATCGTGTCCATTCTGGTGGTCATGGTGGTGCTGCTGTTCACCTTCAAGTCCGCCGGTATGCCGGTGCTGCTGATTTTGGTGATCCAGGGCTGCATCTGGATCAACTTCTCCGTCCCCGCCGTCACCGGCAAGTATCTGTTCTATCTGAGCTACCTGATCGTCAGCTCCATCCAGATGGGTGCCAACATCGACTATGCCATCGTCATCGCCAGCCGCTATCAGGAGCTGAAGGCGAAGATGGCCCAGCGCAGCGCCATTGTAGAGACGCTGAACTTTGCCTTTCCCACCATCATCACCTCCGGCGCCATCATGTCCATCTGCGGCTTCCTCATCGGCAGCATGACCTCGGAGCCCGTCATCGCCGGCATCGGCGAGAGCCTGGGCCGCGGCACGGTGATCTCCATCATCATGGTCATGTTCGCCCTGCCCCAGATCCTGCTGATCGGCAGCCGCGTCATCGACAAGACTTCCTTCTCCGTGCCATCCGTGGTGGCCAAGAAGAACAGCCGCGGCCGCATGACGGTGAACGGTATGGTGTACGGCCACATCAACGGCACGGTCCGAGGCATGATCCACGCCACGGTGGAGGGCGACGTAGACCTGACCATGCTCTCCGGAGCGGAGGGAGAGGAGGTACCCGACGATGAGGAAGAAGATTGACATACGGCATCTGGCCGCGGCTCTGCTGGCAGCCCTGATGCTGCTGGCCTGCCTGCCCGTGACGCAGGCCGACGCTGCCGGCAATACCATCCACATCTCCTCGGAAGCGGAGCTGCGGGATCTGGCCGCCAGCTGCGCGCTGGACACCTGGTCCCGCGATAAAAACGTGGTGCTGGACAGCGACCTGACGCTGGCGGACCCGTCCTTCCTGCCCATCCCCACCTTCGGCGGCAGCTTTGACGGGCAGGGTCACACCATCCATAATGTCAGTATAACGGACAGCCTGTCCCCCGCCGGCCTGTTCGGCGTGGTACAGGCGGGCGGCTCCATTCGCAGCCTCCATGTGGTGGGTACCGTCACCCCCTCCGGTGACGGCCGAAGCGTGGGCGGCATCGCCGGCGAGAACAACGGCGCCATCGAAAAGTGCAGCTTCACCGGCACGGTGTCCGGTCAGGTATACGTAGGCGGCATCGCCGGTCACACCGGCGCCTCCGGCAGTATCCTGGCCTGTGAGACCCGCGGCGCGGTCATCGGCGACAGCATGACCGGCGGCATCACAGGCTATAACGAGGGCCTGCTGGCCGACTGCACCAACAGCGCCTGCGTCAACGTGGAGAGCACCGATCCCCGTCTGGATCTGGAGGATCTGGATCTGACGCTGACGCCGGACCTGTCCAAGCTGGGGCAGGCCAACGCCGGCGCCTCCGCCGCTGATACCGGCGGCATCGCCGGATACAGCGTCGGTACGCTGTCCGACTGTGTGAACCACGGCGCCGTGGGCTACCAGCATATCGGCTATAACACCGGCGGCGTGGTGGGCCGCAGCTGCGGCCAGCTCCTGCGCTGCCGCAACGATGGCTCCATCGCCGGACGCAAGGACGTGGGCGGCGTGGTGGGCCAGATCGAGCCCTATATCCAGGTGGACGCCTCTCCCACCTATCTGTCGGAGCTGAACCGCCAGCTGTACGAGCTGAAATCCCTGACCGACCAGGCCGCCAATGACGCCCAGGACGGCGCAGGCGGCGTGTCCGACCGGCTCAACGACATGAACGACTACCTGAAGGACGCCCTCTCCGACCCGCAGGACCCCCTGGCCGCCATCACCGGCTTCGGCAGCCGCCTGAAGGACCTGAACAACAGCGCCTCCGGCTCGGTGGACACCGTGGCGGACGACCTGCGGGACATCAACAGCAAGTTCAATGAGGTATCCAACACCGTGCTGGCCGCCATCTCCGCCGCCAGCGACCCCGCCTCCGTCATCTCTGACGGCTCGCAGGGGAACATCGACAAGATCACGCTGGGCAAGACTTCTGCCTGTACCAACAGCGGTGCAGTCAGCGGCGATGTCAACACCGGCGGCATTGCCGGCTCCATCGCCATCGAGTACGAGCTGGACCCAGAGGATGACGTCAGTGCCAGCCTCAGCGGTGAATACCGCCGCCAGTACGAGTACCGCGCCGTGGTGCAGCAGTGCGCAAACACCGGTGCCGTCTCCGCCAAGCGCAGCAACACCGGCGGCATCGCCGGGCGCATGGACCTCGGCCTCATCATCTCCTGTGAGAGCTACGGCAGCGTGGAAAGTGACAGCGGCAGCTGCGTGGGCGGCATCGCCGGTCTCACCGCTGCCACCGTCCGCAGCAGCTATGCCAAGTGTACCCTCAGCGGCAAAAAATACGTGGGCGGTATCGTGGGCTCCGGCGTGGCGGAGAAATCCGACGGCAGCGCCAGCACCGTTACCGGCTGTTGGTCGCTGGTGGACATCACCGGCTGCCAGCAGTACGAGGGCGCCGTCTCCGGCGCGGACACCGGTACGTTCACCGATAACTATTTCGTCTCCGACACACTGGCGGGCATCAACCGCCAGAGCTTCGCGGGCCGCGCGGAGCCTGTGAGCTTCGACACCCTCGCCGCGGCGGAGGGTATGCCCGGCGGCATGACCACCTTTACCCTGTCCTTCGTCTCCGACGGCAAGGTGCTGACCAGCCGCACCTTCTCCTACGGCGCATCCTTTGACAGCAGCGTCTATCCGCCGCTTCCGGAAAAGGACGGCATCTACGCCCACTGGGATCGCACCGACCTCCACGACCTGCATCTGGACACGGTGGTCACCGCCGTCTATGACGCGCTGCTGCCCACCCTGTCCTCGGAGCAGACCCGCGAGGACGGCCGTCCCGTCATTCTGGCCGGCGGTGACTTCAACGACGGCGACACCATGGCTGCCACAGCCCTGACTCTGACGCCGGAGGAGTTCCACGCGGCAGACGGCAGCTTCGCAGACCGCGCTGCCAACTGGTTCTCCTACCTGAAGGAAGGGCAGCTGCCGCCCCTGACCGTGAACCGCCGCGTGGCGGAACAGTGGCGGGTATCCCTGCCCGATGACGGCCAGGAGACCCACACGCTGCGCTACCTGCCGTCTCAGGACGCATCGCACCTGCGGCTCTATGTCAACGACGGCGGCGGCTGGCAGGCCGTGTCCTACGACACCGTGGGCAGCTACCTCTCCTTCACCGCAGGCGGCGCCAGCCCCGAATTCGCCGTGGTCACCACCGCATCGGTGTGGTG
>ERZ779880.793-NODE-793-length-34558-cov-3.461409_pt1 | contig 34558 bp, 54 predicted proteins | sample MGYA00511555_ERZ779880 | MGnify/ENA primary metagenome ERZ779880 (study PRJEB29588, sample SAMEA2145815) | human gut metagenome | biome: human gut; feature: human-associated habitat; material: faeces | place: Denmark | collected 2008/2010 ... | reverse complement strand
AAGCTGTTCTGTGCAGCGGTGATTGTGATTGGTATCGTCATTGGTGTGAGCTAGTTGCTAAGGAAGCCGATAATTAAATTCTTATAATAAATTAGAGATGTGGCAAAAGCACCCCAATGATGAAATGTCATAAGGAAAACGGACATTTCATCATCAGGGTAGATGCGATAGGGATGCACACAGAAGGAAAGCGGGTGCTTTTATTTTACAGCCTGTTCGGCAAATTCTGTGGTTACAAGAGCTTCATAAGGAACACGTTCCGGAAGCTCACCGGCTTCTTCCAGGATATTCTGCAAGAGCATGAAGGAATCCTCTTCAAAAATCAGATTCTCCTTCCAGGTATCCTGTGCCGCATACCGGGAAACGATGGTGGTGATGGTCTGCAGCTGCGTGCCGTCAAACTGCGGAGCAATGACAGTGGCAATTTCCTCCGGAGTATGACTGCCCACATAGTCCATGCCCTTTTGCAACGCATTGGTAAAGGACTGGATAATTTCAGGATTGTTTTCAATATAGCTTTTCTTTGCACTGAACGCCGTGTAAGGAACATAGCCGGAGCTTTCTCCTAAGGAAGCAACGACGTAGCCATCGCCTTTTTCTTCAAGAGAGGTGGCGTGGGGCTCAAACTCTACAGTGCGCGATAAATACTACTCCTAAATCAGTAAAAATGAAAACCGCATAGTTTGCGGGTTTCCGGATCCACCTGAATATCTTTAATATATTTTTTCCAGAAGATTTTCTTATTTTCAGCATCCAGTGAACGATATAAGTTGATCCAGTCACCCTGAAAGAAGGAGACCAGATTCTGACGTTTTTCAATAGTATTCTCGATGTCGCATACAGTGGATAGCTCCATTAATTTCTTTTCAAGCAGTTCATATTGACTTTCGTAATAAGAATCCGTGATACGGCCTTTCTGGTACATCAAATTCAATCGTCCCATTTCATCATGAATTACCTTCGCATTATTTCCGGATTCCTGTTCGGAGGCAGCCATGCTTTTCAGCTTTTGAATGTCGAGCTGCAGAAAGATCAGGACATTTTCAATCAGATAATTTTCTACGGTCTTTTCCAGTATGGACGCTCCGCCATGCCGGTTAAATTTATTCCCACAACGATATTTTATGTAGATGCTCTGACCGCCGTTTTTCAGGTTCTGTTTCTTCCGGTAACCAGTGAAGTTGTTTCCGCAGATCGGACATTTAATCAGTGATGTAAAAATGTAAGGCTCATATTGTCCGGTATTCTGCTTAGTAGTTCCTATTGTGCGGATCTGCTCGTATTGTTCTCTGGTAAGGTACGGTTCACACCAGTTTGGATTGCCCCGGAATGAGCCGGAATACTTCTCGTTTTTAAAGAGACGGTCTATAACGTTGTCAGAGGGGGCATTTTCGCCGTATTTCATATTTAGGTAACGAATTACGTCACGAATGGAAAAAGTCTTAAAATAACGCTCATACGCGCTCACAACGATATGCGAGACGGATTCATCCTTTTGTACATATCCGTCAACCACCTTATAGCCATATGGAGCCATGCGTCCACTGATCACTTTTCCCTGGGATTCCTTATGCCGGAATACTGCCTTGATTCGTTCCGAGGTACGATCACACTCATTCTGTGCAACTGCCAGCATAATATTAATCTTAAGCTGGCCATCAGCGGTGGAAGAGTCATAGTCCTCATAGATGGTTTTCCAGTTACAGTGGTGTGCATCTAAGATTTCCTGTGTATTGTGGTAGTCCTTCACATTACGGAACCATCGGTCTAATTTGGTTACCAGGATCAGATCCACCTTATTCGCTTTCACGTCATCCAAGAGCCGCATAAGGTCCTTACGGTTCTTCATTTTCTTCCGGGCAGTAATGCCCTCATCTTCGTAGTAACCGACAATAACATATCCGTGATCTTTTGCGTATTGCGTGAGATCGTCTTTCTGTGTGGCGAGGGATAAGCCCTTTTCCACCTGCAGGTCGGTAGACACACGATCATAAATGGCACAACGGATCATTATATCATCCTCCTCATACATTTTATGGCAGCAGGGCATAAAAATGCCCGGTGCTTGTATTTCACCGGGAAAAATGATACAATTTCACTTGCGAGGTGACTGTATCGGATTTCCCGATGTAGTTCCTGATCTGCTCCGGTATTGGCGTACCGGGGCAGATTTTTTATATATTAATAACCGTTTTGTTCAGCTCCATATACAGCTTGATCGTGGGTAAATCCATCATATTCAAGCTGCTCAATCAGACCGTCACGGGAAAAAGACATCATATCTAAATACGCTTTAGCCTTTTCGGCAGCTTGTTCATTCCAATCTGCACCACAGTTATCTGCTGCATAAACAGCATCTTCATGGGAAAACTTTTCATATTCGAGTTGCTTGATTAATCCATCATATGAAAAGCTTGTGAATGATAAATAATTTTTGGCAGAAGCGAGAGCATTGCGCTGACCTATTGTTAAACCATCATCATTTGTTATTTCATCATTGGAGGAGTCTATGCTATATGGTTCGATGCTTTCGATATCAATTTGGTAACCTAAAATCTCACCGATGTCTTTACAATATCCACGTACAACAATACCATCGCCTTTGGATAACTGCATAATGGTCTGTTTTTGTTCATCCGATTTTATATAGCATTGGATGTTAGTAAAGCTATAGGTACTCGTGTCAATGCCTATATATTTTCCATTGCTGTCAATGTTTCCAAGTTTGCCATATATTTCAAGATATTGGTCCTCGTAATCGTTTTGTGCTTTCATAGCATTACTATTGAGAGCATCTGCCAGTTCATCAGCAGTAACATTTATATAATTGATTTCAGCCGTTTCACTTGCATCTGACTCTATAGCATCATCCGTTGAAACCTGTGCTTCCTGCTTGGTACTTTCTTTTGTATTAGTAGTCGTTCCAGAAGTTTGAGACTTGGATCCGGAAGGAACGAATAATGCAATGATTATCCATATACCACATATTATAAGAGCAGCAATTGACAAGGTTTTTTTGCGCCCATCTTTTTTACATAAATCAATAATCGCCAGGATAATAGCTACAAAGAAAGTGCATCCCAGAATTGAAAATATAAGTGCTAATATACCTAAAGCAGAATTTCCAGGCTTCTTTGTAGGTGCTGGATAGGTAGGCGGTGGCGTCTGATTTGCTGGTGTCCCACAATTGGGGCAGAAAGCACCTTCATAACTGTTTTTACATTTGCTACATACGTTCATTTTTTAATGTCCCCTTTCGTTAGAAAAATATTTTCTTGTTATTAACTAATTTTAGCATTTCATGGAAATTCCTCCTCTTTATCATTGTGTGCTTCCAATTCTATTATATTTGAATTGCTTTTCTCAAAATCGTTGCTTTGGATGTGGTTTATGGCGTGAAGGTAACATTCTAACTGCCGTTCGTGGGAAAGGCGGGAATTGAGCAGTATAGTGTAACTATCGTCCACATTTTTTATTACCTGTTCACCTATAAGAACATCCATATCTATAAGCTGTGTATTAATATCCAAAATTCATCACCCATTACACATATAACATTTTGTATGTACCATAATTAGTACTTATATGTCTTCACCAGTTTCTTGTTTATAAAGATTCTTCATAAATTCCATATGTGCTTTAAATCTTTCCGGCGGCATATTTCTTTTCATATCGAAGAGGGAACGCATATCTGGATCCTCAAACATTTCCTGTGCCATTTTGGCAGTTTCTTCATTGAGATAGTAACCCGTGTTTTCTTCTCCGGTCATAAGGTAGTCAACTGTTACATTAAAATACTCTGCGATTCTTTGCAGACGATCATCTTTTATAGTAGCTGCTTTGGCAAGAGAGCCGTTACTGAAACCAAGTTCCTTTTCTAAAGCCTTTATAGATGTGTGGTTCTTTGCACAAAGAGCTCTAATTCTATCAATGGTAGCCATAGAGACTCCTTTCATAAAAAAAGTAGAAAAAAATCTACTAAAAGTATTGACAAAGTAGAACAACATCTATATACTTCTCTTATGAGGTAGAAAAAGTTCTACTACACAAAGAAATTATATAGAAAATGCTCTTTATGTCTGGACAACATCATTGTAGATTATTTTCTATTATATGTCAATAATGTGGTAGAACTTTTTCTTCAAAAAATATGGGAGGTGATAAATTGCTATACGAAAATGTACTCAGATTGGCTACGGATCGAGGTATGAGTATATCAGAATTGGAAAAAAAGGCAGGATTGTCAAAGGCGTCAATATCCAAATGGAAAAAATCAAGCCCCACTGCGGACAATCTTAAGGCAGTAGCCAAAGTGCTTAAGGTAAAAGTAGACAAGCTATTGGAGTAGCAGAAAGGAGAGCAATGGGAAAGACTGCAGTTGAAGAAGTAAATAAGAGAGTAGAGCTGAAAAAAGTAGTGGACAATACGATCGAATCGATTGCCAAGAAAATTCAGGATAACGATACTATGCCGGATCAGTATCCAGATGCAATAAGGGCCCTCGCAGAGTTGATAGCCGCAAGAGCCACATTGCTTTAGCGACTATCGAGGTCAAGAAGACAATCAGAGATTTCATTGTAGAAAGTGGCGATATTTGATGCGGTAGATTTCATATCATTTTTATCTACCGGAATAAGGTCTTTTTCAAGAGCTTTTAATGTAATCTCCTTTGAAATCGTAGCAATTAAATTTGGGTCTAAAATTTCCATTCTTAATACTCCTTTTCTTTTTTACTCGGCATGGCAGTGCCTGTAAAGAAAGTATAGGAGAAAAGAAAAAAGAGGTCAAGTTTAAAGGAAGGAGGAAAAGAAGACAATGGAAACTTTGGAATGGCTTAATTCACAGGAAGAAAGGTGTTGCATGATGTTAAAAGAGAATGCAAGGAGAAAAAAGTCCTTTGAAGATGAGTTGACTGCAATCCGAGAGTTGAAAAAGCTTGTTCAGGGCAACATAACCGAAGCTGATTGAGCAGGAAGGAGGTACAAAGAGTGGTATCTATAGCGAAGACATTAATTATCTGTTTTACGATCGTGATGTGTTTGGCAATTATATGCCGTGGCGGAAAGAAAGGAGATAACGATGCCAAGGGTAAGAATGAGTGAAGCCGAGGAGCAGATGCATTTGCCTGGCAAAAAGAAGTAAAGCCGTACAAGCGGTGAAACATATCAATTAATAAAGAAATGGAGGTGTTTATATGAGTGATATACCTAAATTAACTCCGGAGCTTGAACTTGATATGAAAAGAACATTGCTGATGCTTGCAGCTAAGCAAAGTGGCGTAAAGATCACAAATGTCTATGTAAAAAACAAGGATGGAACGATAACGGACGAGGTAAAAAAATACGTGATATAGGACCCGGAAGGGTCCACAGAGAGGACAAGCAGGAGGGAGAACATTGAGAAAGAGAATTCTGTCAGTGTTACTGGTATTGCTGATGCTGTTGCTGCTGATTCTATACAGCTTGCCGGCTGAAGCATCGGAGAAGTACCCGGTAAGGAAGATGCGTGTCACGTGTTATACCTATCCGGAAGGAAGCATTACGGCATCCGGCTGTGAGGTGAGTGAGGGCATCGTTGCAGCGAAGAAAAACTGGATGAATGCCTTAGTTGTCCTGTATGACATGGACATGAATTTTATCGGGTATTTTGAAGTCAAAGACACCGGCTTCGGGATCGACAAGGACGGGGACGGCATCGGGAGTATCCAGGAAGGGACAAGCATAGACGTGTTCCGGAGCAGTCTGGAACGGTGTCATGAATGGACAGAAAGGTATGGTGATTACTGTTATGTGCAGATCATTACAGATGCAGAAGGGTAAAAATAATAGCCCCGATACTTTGGCGAGCCGGGACTATTAAAACAGCAAAAAACGGAAATTTTATGCCTGTCTTTATGTTAAGGCAGGAGAAAGGAAATGTCAAATGGATAAAAATAAAATGGCACAGGAAATGACAGACATATTTTATGACAGATATATTCAGTCCCCTGAAAAAATACAGGATATTACCAATAGGATTGCAAAGGCAATAGGGCCGATGGATTCTATTGATCTGCCGGCAGTTGTATATGCGTTGGAAGTGCAGGCAAAGGCGCTGAGGAAACATCCCAATTTTGTAGATCTCACTGATGTATTGAAACTTAGATATAGTGTTACCGCATTATCTATAAATGTAGGAGGAGAACATGAAGGGGATTGAGTGCCCGATCTGTCACGGCAGATGTGATCCGGGAGAAATGATCGGCGGTGTCTGCCTGGAATGTCGGGAAGAGGAACGACAAAGGATTGTACGCCGAGATAATGCAGTCAGGATGATGAATAGTCCGTTTAAACAGTTGGAATTAAATTTTGGAGGAAATAGGTAATGGAAGAAAAGAGAATTATTGATATTAATGGGATGAAGATGGAAGTGGATCTTAGAACAGCAAAGAGGATCGATACCTTTAAGGTTGGTGACAATGTAAAGGTTTTGGCTACCGAGTATAACGGCACGCATAGCATTAAGCCTGGGGTGATTACAGATTTTGCGATGTTCAAGGATCTTCCTACTATTGTAGTTGCAGTTTTTAATGAAGGTGGTTGGAGTAGTAATCCTACAATCAGTTTTGAGCATATCAATTCCGAGAGTGATACGGAACTGATTTTCGCAAGTGAGGAAGAGATCCGGTTAAGCAGAGATGGTGTAATAGAGAAGTTTGAGCGTGAGATCCAGAAGAAAGAGAACGAACGCCAAGACTTGCAGAATCAGCTTGATTATTTTAAAAAGCATTTCCTTAAGAACGAAGGAGAGGTGCTTGCTGATGCCAGAGCAGATTGAAAATCGCATGGTTGTTGATGCGGAATGGAATGAAATAGAATATCGGGTACCTGTGAAAAACAGGTACCTGGAACAACGGAGAGCCTATGAAGAGGCAGAAAGAGAGGAACAATGAGCACATTATATGAATTAACCGGAGACTATATGCAACTCCTTGAATGGCTGGAAGATGAAGAGAATCTGGAAGATGCTGCAGTAAAGGATACCCTTGACGGAATTGAGGGAGCTATTGAAGATAAAGCAGATAATTATGCCAAGATCATTAAAGAGCTTAAGGCAGAGGCTAAGAAATTTGCAGAGGAAAAGAAACGCCTGGAAGAACGGCAACAGGCAATGGAGAACCGTGCAAAACTGTTAAATAAGCATCTGTATGACAGCATGAAGCTGACTGGAAAGACAAAGTTTAAGACAGGGCTTTTCAGTTTTGGCATTCAGAAGAACGGTGGCCTGCAGCCTATTGAGATTGATACAGAGAACGTTCCGGATGAATATATGAAGAAAGAACCTGATAATGCATTAATCCGTCAGGCATTAAAGGAAGGTAAGGAGCTTCCGTTTGTCACCCTGAAAGAGTATGGAGATCATTTAGTGATCCGATAGGAGGCAGCATGAAGAAATTCAGAGAACTGACGGCAGGAGATATTGAATGCCGTATTAATACGATTTCCGCTAAAGGATGCTCCCTTCTTCTTTATAAGGATGCCCGTTGTGATATGAAGATTCTGGATGAAACGGTGGGTCCGGAAAACTGGAAAAGATCGCATGAGCTGATTAATGGAAATCTGTTTTGCAATGTATCAATCTATGATCCGGATAAGAAAGAATGGGTTACGAAACAGGATGTAGGAACAGAGAGTTATACAGAAAAAGAAAAGGGACAAGCTTCTGATGCATTTAAACGTGCCTGCTTTAACTGGGGGATTGGAAGAGAGCTCTATACGGCTCCATTTATCTGGATTGGTACGGATGGAGTCACATTAAAAGAGGTGGAGCAGCAAGGGAAAAAGAAGTATACAACATATGATAAATTCCGGGTGACACAGATCATTATTGAAAATGGAGAGATAAAGGCACTTGCCATTAAAAACGACAGCATTGGGAAAATGGTCTTTATGTACGATGTGAGAGGTGATGCTGATGCACAGCATAGTAACACTAAATAAATACAAGGAAACAGACCTTGGCACGGAACTTTATATCACCGTGCCGGACAGAAAACTCGGGGATATGCTGACAGGACGTTGTATCAAACGTGCAGAAATGCGGTTTGACGATGGAAGAACTATTTCCATTGAGCAGAGAAAGAAAGCATATGCCACGATAAGAGATATTGCGGATTATACCGGATATTTACCAGAAGAACAGAAAGAGTGGCTGAAATACCTGTATATCGCACAGACAGGTAGTGATTATTTCAGTTTATCGGACTGTTCCATGACAACGGCAAGAGAATTTATCAGCTGCATACTGGAATACGCAATCGAAAATGGAATTCCTCTTTCTGAAAACGCAATAGAGCGTACAGATGATATCGGCAGGTATTTGTATTATTGCTTAAAGGCAAAGAAATGTGCTGTATGTGGCAAAGACGGGGAAATACATCATGAGGATGCGATTGGAATGGGAAATGACCGTAGAGCAGTCGATGACAGCAATTATAAAAAGATATGCCTATGCCGGTTACACCATACCATAGCACACCAGAAGGGCGTGAAAGCCTTTACAGAATGCTACAAGGTATATGGAATTATTTTCAAGGAGAATGAAAAGTGAAATTTGTTATCGCTTTACCACCAGTAACCAAAAAGAACAGCCAACAGATCATTAAGGCAGGCAACCGGGTAATGATTATACCAAGTAAGAAATACAGGGAATATGAAGCACAGTGTATACCATTTCTAAAGCCCCTACATATTGATTATCCGGTGAATATCGAAGCAATCTACTATATGCCGACCAAACGCCGTGTAGATCTTTGTAATCTGCATGAGGCCTTATGTGATGTGCTGGTTAAGTATGGTGTGATCGAAGATGATAACAGCAAGATTATAGTGTCTATGGACGGCTCACGGGTTCGGTATGACAAGGAGAACCCAAGAACCGAAGTTACCATAGAAATGGTTGGAACACCTTAAGAAACTATTAACCACGCTAAGATCTGATGGCAGCATACCACGGGAATGCCAGGAGATTACCCTACCTATCAGCTCCCCCAGTTGGTAGGTAGGAATGAAGTGAGGTGAAATATTGGAAATTAATATTATAGATCTTATTCCGGTAGGAAAAGAAAACGCAATCAAGAGAGAACAGCTCACAAGACTTTGCTTTCAATATGGGTTGATCGCAGATGTAAAGGATAAAGACAGAGCCATGAGAGATCTTATTGGAGAAGCAAGGATGGAACATCCCATTATCAATATGTCGCATGGTGATGGTTACTATCAGCCACGTACGGATTCTAAGGAAGAGATGTCAGAACTGAATGCTTTTATACGGCAGGAGGAAAGAAGGGGAATAAATTCTATTCGCAGAGTTGGAGTGGCAAAAGCCACATATGAGGACTTTATACGTGGAAGATTTGAAAGGGTGACGTGATCATGGCAGGCAGACAAAACAAAGTAGGACTGGATTACTTTGAATTGGATTGCCACATGGATGAAAAGGTTAGATTGGTACAGGCTGAATATGGACTGAAAGGCTTTGCGGTTTTCGTCAAACTGCTCCAGGAAATATATGGAGGGTATGGTTATTACTGTGAATGGACTCAAGACAGGGAGCTTCTGTTTGCGTCAGAAAATGGTTTGAATGGCGGTTCCCAACAACTCTTAGGAGATATAGTGGAAGCCTGTATCAGAAGGAACATTTTTTCAGAGAGACTTTTTAAAGAGTACGGTATTCTTACGTCCTCCGGGGTGCAGAAGCAATACCTGAAAGCTACAGTCAAGCGGGAAGTTGTAGAACTGAAAAAAGAGTACCTTTTAATTAGTGTACCTGTAAATAGGAAAAATGTGGTAATTAATTCAATTTCTTCCGGAATAAATGACATTTCTGATACCGGAAATGCACAGAGTAGAGTAGAGAAGAGTAAAGTATATCCCCCTATATCCCCCAACGGTTTTAACTACTTCTGGGAGATATACCCGAAAAAGGTACGGATTCTGAAAGCGGAAGAGGCATACAGGCAGGTCTTGTTTGATGATAGTTCTGTTGATGAGGAAGATCTTAAGGATGCCGCTGCCAATTATGCGGAGTCTGTGCGGATTCTGGATACACAGGAGAGATACATACTCAATCCGGAAAACTTCCTGTCAAGAGGGGCATATACAGATTACCTGCCGGGTAACTACAAGAAGCCACAGAGCAGTAAGAAAGTTCAGTTTAACCAGATGATGCATGGCAATTATGATTATGCAGCACTGGAAAAGCAAATGTTAGGAGTGGATCAATGAAGCGAAAAGAAAATAAGGATCTGATGATGCAGATGCTTCGTGACGGAGTGCCATACAAGGAGATCGCAGAAGCAACAGGCTACAAGGTGACCTCCTTACACAGATACGCACAGGACATTGAAGAGCGGAAAGAACATCAGAACAGCGGTGTCAAAAGCTATAAGGACCTGATTATACGATGGTTTGAGCAGGGAAAGACAGCAGAAGAGATTGGGGAACTGATTGGCTACAGTCCGGTCACGGTAAAGAACAAATACAACGAGTGGAAGCGTGAGGAGAAGTTCAGAGACGAACCGGAAGAGATTGAAGATTACTATCCGGAGAGCATACTGACATTCGCAGAGAAGAAAAAGCCAAAGGGCGAGACTGTAGTAGAGAAAGTTGGTAATACATACAAGAGATTCACCGCTTATTCAGCACATGAATTTGTAGAGTATTACGGCAGAATGTGAGGAAAGAAATGGAATCCGTACAAGAAAGAATGGAACGGCTGGGCACATATCAGAAGATGATTACTTTCATGGCGAAAGAAAAGCAGCCGTATGAGTTTAAAAGGAAATATGCACAGATTCGTGCAGAAGAATTTGCTACAGAATGCAATCGCCGAGGATTAAACTATCATGTTTCGGTCGGAGGATTGGACAGCATCGTTTTATATCTGTTTCTGCATGAGATATGTGACATAGATGCACCGGGAGTCAGTGCTTCGTATCTGGAAGATAAAAGTATCCAGAGGGTGCATAAAGCACTTGGAATTATTAATGTACCGCCGTTGAAGAGAGAGGATGGTACATATTGGAGTAAGTCCAAGGTGATTCAGGAGTTTGGTTTTCCAGTTATATCCAAGGAGGTAGCTGCAAAGATTGAACTGTTGCAGAATCCGTCTGAAAAGAATAAAACGGTGCGCCATGCCATTATCACTGGTGAGACCGGAGAATATGGTGGCTGGCAAAAGGACTCACGTATGAAGCTTAATCACCGATGGCTGAAATTGTTCGGTGGATATGAGAATGAAAATGAGGGATGTGATTTCCAAAAGCCGGACTTCTTAGTATCTTCCAAGTGTTGCTATTATCTCAAAGAAAAGAACTGTGATGATTGGGGAAAGGAGCACAACAGCGTGCCATATCTGGGATTAATGGCATCCGAAGGTGGAAGGCGTGCAAAGAGCTTACGCATGAACGGATGTAATTACTTTGGGGCATCTACCATACGATCAGCACCGTTTGCCATTTATGGCAGGCAGGATATATTGACACTGGCTTTGGAAATGGACGAGCTTTGGAAACATGGATTAAGAGAACAATACCGTGACCGGCTCTTGAAAGAAGGAAAGATAACAGAGCAATTCGTGATGCCGGAAAGTATTATACCTGAAATCTACGGAACCATAGAGAACCAACCGGACGGAACACTGTATACCACGAAGGCACAGCGTACCGGATGCAGTATGTGTGGTTTTGGAATCCATATGGAGAAGAGACCGCATCGGTTTGATCTTCTGTACAGGGAGAATCCCAAAGAGTGGGATTATTTAATGTTTCACCTGTGCAAGGATGCAGAGGGAAATGATTACGGATGGGCGAAGGTACTTGATTATATCGGAGTTGGTTGGGAGCCGGATACAATCGGTGGAAACTGCAAAGGACAGATGAATCTGGATGATTTTATGGATTATTAAATAAAAACTGCAATGGACAATACCATTGCAGAAAGAATGATTATTCTTTTTTAGTCTTATGTTTGGTAGTAAAAGTTATTGTTATGTGAAAAAGTTTATTTCCACATTTTATTTTCTTCATATTTGATTTTTTTGAAAATCTTAAAAGAAAATATGTACACAATGGAATTGATATTACTACCAAACAAAGGGTCAAAAATACAATCATATTGTTTTTTCGATCCTCCGGCCAGAGTAAGACATGGCCATTATATAACATTGTTTATGTTAATACAAGACATATTGGAAAGGAGCCGAACCTCCGGCCGGAGCAATGATATATCGGGTTCCTTTTGAAAATGAATTATAAAGAATTTTTAGAATCAAAAATAGAACTTGCAACAGAAAGCGGATTCATAGTGGATCCTGCAGATATTAATCCGGCATTAAAGCCACATCAGAGGGATGCGGTAAGGTGGGCATTAAAAGGTGGCAGGCGTGCACTGTTTGAGTCGTTTGGTCTGGGAAAGACAATACAGGAAATTGAATTCTGCTATCAGGCAGTTAAGCATTGCGGTGGCAGGGCATTGATTGTACTTCCACTTGGAGTAAAACAGGAATTCACACGGGATGCAGTAGAGATTCTTGGATATGATCAGCCGGAGTACTGCCGGACGATGGAAGAGGTGGAAAAGTGCCGGTCCCGGATTGTTTTGACGAATTACGAGAGAGTACGTGACGGAGACATCCGGCCAGAGTATTTCGCGGCAACCTCACTGGATGAAGCCAGTGTTTTACGGAGTTTTGGAAGTAAAACCTATCAGACGTTCCTTGATAAATTTAAAAATGTTCCATACAAGCTAGTTGCTACCGCAACTCCTTCCCCAAACCGGTATAAGGAGCTGATTCATTATGCTGGGTACCTAGAGGTGATGGATACCGGACAGGCCTTAACAAGATTCTTTCAAAGAGACAGTACCAAGGCAAATAACCTGACCTTATATCCCAATATGGAAGATGAGTTCTGGATGTGGGTAAGCAGCTGGGCGTTGTTTGTAACGAAACCATCTGATCTTAACCCAGAGCATTCTGACGAAGGCTATGATCTGCCGCCTCTGGATGTGAGGTGGGTGGAAATACCGGTACACTATGGAGATACTGCAGATCGTGACGGGCAGATACAGTTGTTTCAGGAAGCAGCAGAGGGGTTAAAAGAAGCGGCAACCGTTAAGCGGGAAAGTATCGACCAGCGCGTGGCTGAAATGAAACGGATTGTTGAGGAATCACCGGAAGATCATTTCCTATTATGGCACGATCTGGAAAATGAACGGAATGCAATCAAGAAAGCATTGCCAGAAACAGTAGATATTTATGGATCTATGAATTATGACGAACGAGAAAAGCGAGTGATTGATTTTTCTAATGGAAAGTGCCGGTTGTTTGCAACCAAGAAGTCACTGTCAGGATCCGGCTGCAATTTTCAAAGATATTGCCATAAGGAAATCTTTTTAGGTATCGATTATGAATTTAATGATTTCATACAGGCAGTGCACCGGTGTTACCGATTTTTACAGAAAGAACCGGTTGTGATCTACATCATTTACATGGAGAATGAGCGGCAGATCAAGGAAGCATTGCTTGAAAAATGGAAGAATCACAATCACATGGTCGCAAAGATGATTGAGATTGTAAAAAAGTATGGTTTGAACTCTGCAAACAAGGCAGAGAAGCTAGAAAGGAAGATGGGAGTGGAAGGTAGCAGAGAAGAAAGAACAGTAAGAGGAAAGCATTACGAAGCGGTATATGGGGATTGCGTAGAGGAAACCCGTGCAATGGATACGAATAGCATCGACCTGATACATACCTCGATTCCATTTGGTAACCACTATGAGTACAGTGCCAATTATAACGATTTCGGACACAATCAGAACACGTACCGGTTCTTTGAACAGATGGACTTTTTGACACCGGAGTTGCTCCGGGTGTTAAAGCCGGGGCGTGTGGCTGCAATTCATGTTAAGGATCGTGTGCTTTTTGGAAATGCGACTGGAACCGGTATGCCAACAATCGAACCCTTTCACGCACAGTGTATCAGCCATTACATGAAGCATGGTTTCCAGTATTTCGGAATGATTACAGTTGTGACGGATGTGGTGCGTGAGAACAATCAGACATACCGGCTCGGATGGACTGAACAGTGTAAAGACGGATCTAAGATGGGCGTAGGATGCCCAGAATACATCTTATTGTTTCGCAAGTTGCCGACGGATAGATCTACGGCATATGCGGATGAACCGGTCAAGAAATTGAAAGAAGATTACACCCGTGCACAGTGGCAGATTGATGCTCATGGGTACTGGAGATCATCCGGAGACAGGCTGATAGCCAAAGAAGAACTGGAAAGCATATCAGTTGATAATCTGCAGAATGTGTACAGACAGTACAGCCGGGAAAATGTCTACAGTTATGAGGATCATGTTAGGTTGGCTAAGAAGCTGGACGAAAACGGCAAGTTACCGGCTACTTTCATGGTAGTTGCTCCGGGATCCTGGAATCAGTTGGAGGTATGGGACGACATCAACCGGATGCGTACATTAAACACAACGCAAAGCCGTAGGCGCGCACAGATGCACGTGTGCCCGTTGCAGTTGGATATCGTGGAGCGGATCATCAACAGATACAGTAATGAGGGAGATACAATCTATGATCCATTTGGTGGACTTATGACAGTACCGATGACGGCGGTTAAGATGCACCGGAACGGAAAGGGGTGTGAACTGAACCCAGATTACTTCCGTGACGGTGTTGGATATCTACAGGCAGCGGAGAACGAGGTAGACGAGCCTACATTGTTTGATTTTATGCCGGGGGTGATGCCATGAATCTATTCGACAAGGTAAGATGCAAAGGTTTTTTCAAAAAGGTACATGATGGAAAATTTCTTGTGTTGGATGATGAAAGACTAATAGCAGAAGTACGCACATCAAAAAACGGATTTGATGTTGAAGAAATCGAATGTGGAGAAGAAACAGAAAAAACATATTACGAATATGTAAAGAAACCTATTTCAAAAGGTGTAATTGTTGGATTTGTTGACTTGGTGGTAAGCGGATGGATTGGATGCGAATGGCAAGATAGCGTTGATGTTGGAATAGGTGTAATTCCCGAGAAGTTTTACGCAACAAAAAGACCGAAAGAAATTGCGAAATGTGCTGTTGTCTACTACGCGAACAACAAAAAGCATTATGTTCCTTTGGAAGATTTGGGGGTGATGCCATGATCCAGTGCGAGGGGCAGCTAAGCCTTATGGATTTGTTTGCTCCGGTGGCAAATGAGTTTAAGCCGGGAGACTGGATTGAGAAAGAAAATGTCGGCGAACAGCTTACCTTTGACCAGATCACGCAAATGGTAAATCAGTTGATCGTCATGGATAATAGCACGGCATCCCACGAGTGGTACAAGGTTGTAATGGTCGAGAGGATTGTTATGGTCGAAAATAACACGCAACGCAGGCTTGTGTATTACGACGGGGGAAAACAGCGTGGGATGGTCAATGAGATGTATTTTGACGAGACAATGCGATTCCCGGCAAGGGCGTACAGGTTAAAAGGATAGCAGACCGGGCAACTCTTCATAGAAATAGAAAGAGCCGCCCCTGGATGGCGACTCTCTCTATTAACGTGAAAGAATATAGAACGCTTTCACGTCGTCACCGTTGGTATCTTGATATTCTTCAACCGCGGATGTGGTGGCAGTACCATCAGGGTTTTCTGCGGCTAGGCGAAAAATATCAGTGATATCTAACTGTAACCTTTCCATATAATCATCTCCTTTCTACAAAAATAATGGTTTTCCCAGAAATATGTACACAAAAGAAGAAAATCAGATTATACGGACAAATAAATTATAGGTCAAATAAATTATACATCTCAATAAAATAATTATCAAACTGTAAAGAACATCATTGGTCGATAAATATCGACAAAATTAAAGGAGGAGCAATATGTCAGTAAAGCCAATATTATTCAATACAGAAATGGTTCGGGCGATTTTGGACGGGAGAAAGAGTTGCACCAGACGGATTGCGAAACCGCAGCCAGACTGGAATCATACATATCCATTAGGGTTTGTGAATGATAGCACAGAAAGAAAAGACGTTGGTTCTTTTGGATTTGGGACAAACGAGTTAGGCGGTTCGATTCAATACGCGAAACCGCCATATCAGCCGGGCGATATCCTGTATGTTCGGGAAACATGGAAATGCTGGAGAGCGCACAGATATGAAGCAACAGCAGATATCATATTTAAAACTGGTGGTGATGGTGTGCGTCTACAATTTGCAAACGGAAGTATTGATTCTGTTAACCGTTTTGACTATGACACATTTGTAAATAAATGGCTTAGTTATCACGGAGAATGGAAGCCGGCAATCCACATGCCAAAAGAAGCCGCACGTATCTGGCTAAAGGTTACGGATGTGAGAGTGGAGCGGTTGCAGGAAATCACAGAAGATCAGGCAGAAGAAGAAGGCTTTTTGTTTACGCCGCCATGTTTGCATCTGACAGGAGAAAATTACTGTGACATAGACGGACCATGCACAAGCGAGATTAAATTCTGTGATATGGGTGCAGGGGAATTGTTTGGAACAGTGTTGTGGAACAGCACCATTAAGAAATCCGACATTGACCGTTACGGATGGTACGCAAACCCGTGGGTGTGGGTCGTAGAATTTGAGCGGTGTGAAAAGCCAGAAGATAATCAAAATTAAAGGAGTGAACCAATGGCAGAAGAAACAAAAACGGAGATCACGGCGGTACTGTCACTTTTGAAGAACACATTAGTATCAAATAACGTGAGCATGGCTGTAACAACGGATGCGGGTGGGAAACTCTTCTTCTTTGATACCAGAAAGTATATCGAGACAGGGAAAATGGAAGGGATTTCGTTTTTTATAGAAGATCTTGTGAAGTAGAGAGCAAATTAAATTAAAGGAGGAAAAATAAAAGATAAATGAAAATTATTATAAAAATATGCCGGAAGACTTCCGGAAAGCGGTAGCAGTAATCAAGGATTACTGCCAGAATGAAGAATGTGCAGCAGACTGTGAATGTGACGAATGTCCGTATCCGTTAAGCATGATACGGTGTGGAGATCATATGCCAGAAGTAAATTAAGGGAGGATCACATGAGAGTATTACCAATATTATTCAATACAGAAATGGTTCGGGCAATTCTGGATGGGAGAAAGAGTTGCACCAGAAGAGTGATAAAACATAATGTTGATGCGATACTAAATAGTCCTTATCACATGGAGCATCCAGAGGTAGAGGATAAACAGATTATAAGTAAGTTGTGTCTGCCACCGTATCAGCTGGGGGATATCCTGTATGTCCGGGAAACGTGGTGTGCGCTTCCAGTTAATGAAGCCGGTCATATGCGCGGTCACTCTGTTTATTATTACAAAGTGGACGGGGATTTGCGACCGGAAGGATGGCGTGGTAATTGGCATCCTTCAATCCACATGCCGAAAGAAGCTGCCCGGATCTGGCTTAAGGTTACGGATGTGAGAGTGGAGCGGCTACAGGAGATTACCGAGGACGGTGCAAAGGCAGAATGGGCGATAGACAACAGAGGATTTATTCACTCCACGGAGAATGAATATGTCAGCATATATACCGCGAGAGAGCATTTCACTGAAATTTGGAACAGTACCATCAAGAAATCCGACATTGACCGGTACGGTTGGGATGCGAACCCGTATGTATTTGTGATCGAGTTTGAGCGGTGTGAGAAACCGGAAGTAAATTAAAGTTTAATGGAGGTAAAAATGGAAATTACAAGAATTGAGCCAAGGACGTATACATATAAATTGGTTCCAAATAAGGGGGATGAAGAATATTCATCCTGCATGTGGGCCAGATTTATATTTGACTGTGATAACGGCAGGTTAAATATCAATAGTGATGCCGGTGACTATTCCTATGGATGGGGATACAACGAACATGAAGATTTTATGCACCTTATGAGCAGAGTAGACAAAGGATATTTGTTATACAAATTGTCGAGGAGAAGTGTTTTTTTACTTGAAGAAAGCAAAAAAGAAACAATCAAGTATATAGAGGATAACGGATGGGAAGCGTTTGGAATTGAATCAGAAGAAGATTGGGCACAGTTTAGGAAAGATATTCTTGATATTGATACTTGCAGTGAAGAAACATTTTTAAGAACTGTTGATGACATTATTCCTGACATGGATTTTGAGTCCATTATAATCGAAAAAGATTATCCCTATGGTGCAAAAGTGGTTGTTGATATATTTGAGAAGTATTTACAACCTAAAATCAAAGAGGAATTTGCTTCAGTAAACTGAAAGAGAGGTAGAGCATGAGATTATATCAGGGAAATGCAAAGGAACTTGTAGGGAAAAAGATTGATTGCCATCGAAGAATGGGTGGTTGTTATCCGATGGAAATTATTGAGTTTGATGGAATTCCGTATGTAGTGGATGCAGCAGGAGTGTGTATGCCTATTCCAGAAAGGGAAGATGACTTTAATTGTTGCAATTTTGATTTTGTAATTGACTAAACTGAAAGAGGTCAAGTCAATGTCAAGATGTGTAATATATCAGTCCGGTGGCTTCACGAATTATGGGATCAGCTATCGGAAATACAGTCAGGAGGAATTAGCAGAGATGGGAAATAGAGCCGTGACGGAGAATGAGAAAGCAATTAACATTTTGGAACATATGAAAAATCTCGTTACAGTCAGAATATTTGAGGAAGAAGCCCTTGACAGGGCAATCAAGGCGCTTGAAAACGAGACAGCGTCAATAATATTATTGGAGGCAGCCGTAGAAGAAATTGAAAATTTATATGGTAGAGATACGGAATTGACTATAAAAATAAGGGACTTCCTTAAAGCTTAGTGGAGGAAATAAATTATGGGAATGACGAGGAATCAGCTTGCTTTGGTACGATATGTGGCCGAAAACAATATACAAAAAGCTAAAGATGCAGCACTTTGCTGCTGTGCGGAAGATACAACTCAGAAAAACCATTATGCAGTCACTAAATATCAGAGTCTGTTACGATCTGGTGGAATGAATCTTATGGAGCTACCAGCAAATGTTTCCAGTTTTGCAACGATGGAAGATCTGACAAATACATATTTGGAAAACAGATATTACTTGACAAACGAAGAAAAGGAATTGTTCGAACTGATCAAAAACATGAACGATGTGAGCTTACAGCTTATGGAGAAACAGATCCCGTATCTGAATGCAACATTGCTCTATGGCGAGAGTGGAGTCGGAAAGACGGCTTTTTCCAGATATGTAGCATATAAACTGGGACTTCCGTATCTGTATGTAAATTTATCACGTATGATTGACAGTTATCTTGGAGGTACAGCGAAGAATCTTACGAATCTGTTCAATTATATCAATCAGCAACAATGCGTTGTAATGTTGGACGAGATAGATAGCTTGGCAGTAAAGAGGAAATACGGTGGAGGAGGAGCGAGCGCAGAGGTTTCCAGAAGTACAACATGCTTGTTACAACTGTTAGATGCAGTTTCTAACGACCATGTAATCATCGCCGCAACAAACCTCATTGATGATGTTGATACTGCGGTGAAGCGTAGATTTACAGAAAAGCACGAATTGCATCGGCTTTCATCAGAAGATAATGAGCGGTTTATCAGACAGTACCTTGATGATGCGGGGTTTTCTTATGATTTGGATTCTGTTAGAAAGTATGCTGCAGAAAATCATTCACAGGCTGAAATTATGACGCATGTAACAAGAAGCATTGCCAGTACGCTTATCAATAAGGGTGAACAGGTAATGTTGTAAACTGAAATTTAAGGAGTAACGCTTATGAAGAGTGACATAGTATCTTTTGAGTTTGTAAGAATCAATCGTGCCAGAGGTAAAATATGCAAATGCAATCCACCACATTATGAAGTAGATACCACAAACAGGATAGTTACTTGCAGCGATTGCGGAGCGGTTATTGATGCATTTGACGCACTTGTACATTTGGCAGAAATGCATGAGGATATTGAGGAAACTCAACAAAGGATGTTATCCAAGGCCAAGAGTTATGCAAAGATGGCAGACGAGGAATTCAAAAGAATGAGAAGAAACAAAGTTTTTAGAGATATGGAAAGTAATTATCGAAGTGGTTTGTATCCAATATGTCCCCAGTGTATGAAAACATTTGATCCTGTACATATACAAAGCTGGACAAGACATAACTGAAATTTGCATGGAAATTTGCAGAAATTAACCGGAGGTGAAAATTGATGCTAACACAAAAAGATATTCATAATTTACTGGTGGAAAATATGTCAGTGCAACAAAAAATTGATATTTCAATGAGATGTGGCAATGATCCTATGAAGATAGAAAAGGCAGAAAAAACTGTGGCAGAAATGTGCAATCTGATCGGTGGTGCCGGTTTAGAGTATTTGAACAAAAGGATATAATAACAAAACGTCCTGCAGGGACGAATCCACAACAGAACGTTTGTTTGGGATGAACGAATAATATCATTGATGGGAAAATTTGTCAATGGTCTGTTACATAAAAACTGCGGTACACCCACCGACCAAAGTAGATTGTACCGCATCACGTCTAAGGATATTATAGCAGATGCGCTGTCCTTAGGCAAGAGAATGTGGAGGATGTCCTATGACAGCAAAAGAGAAGGTAAGAAATGACGTTTTGTTACAGATGAGGAACCATGTAGATACGATGACACTGAATGTATTGGAGGATGTGATTACCAGAGTCCTTGCAGGGGTTGAGGTTGTGGAGATCGAGAGTCTTCCGGCAACGATAGACGATAGCAATGCTTATGTCTGGGAATTGTTTATGCTAAAGAAAGCACCGAAGCTGTCTGAAAAGACCGTGAAGCGATATCAGGATATTGTAATGCGTTTTATAGATCAGTGCCATAAATCATTTCTGAAAGTGACCAGTATGGATGTAGAACTGTATCTGTCTAAGATCAGCAGAGACAATAATGAGACTTCACTGGATGGCCAGCGACGGTGCTTATCCGCTTTCTTTACCTGGATGCGTAAATCACACCTGATCGTGGAAAATCCCTGTGATGCAATTGAGCCATATAAGACCATCGAGAAACCTATAGACCACATGGAGCCGGAAGAGGTAGAGCAGCTTAAGACCGGCTGCAAGAATAAGCGTGATCGGGCGCTGATCGAGTTCTTACGTTCTACGGCTGTGAGAGTCGGAGAGGCGGAACAGGTGCGTGTCTGCGATATTGACTGGCGTACTGGTGAAGTGTCTGTATATGGAGAGAAGTCCAGACGATACAGGACAGCGTTTTTGGATAGTGTAGCAATTAAGTATGTAACGGACTGGATCAAGACACGTGGGATTCAGTTTAACAGTAAAGAGGCACTGTTTACGGCTATCAGGGGTGATAAGCACAAGGGTATTAACAGACAGAGCATCCGATCATCCGTTTATGCGATCAAAAAGCGGGCACAGATGGAGAGGCGCGTGTATCCGCACCTGTTCCGTAAGACCACGGCCACCAATATAACCAAGAGAGGTGGATCCGTGCATGATGCCGGGGAGTATATCGGGCATAAAGATAACAGCACAGCTGCAAGGTTCTATACTTTTGTAGGGAAAGACCATACAGAGGAGATCTTTAAAAAGTATGTGGCAATTGTGTGATCATTAATATAATTGAATCAAAATGGACGATAGAGTATAATGTCAAGTAATAATAGTTGGAGGAAAATATATGTTACCATTATCTTCTATTGTAACCGTGTTTGCGATACTTGCTGTATATGTTTTTATTTTATTTCGTTTTATACCTAGTGTTCGAAAAACAATAAAGGCATGGATTTATACTCTTGTTTTTATAGGATTGTTCTTTCCGGATATGGAATTATGGAAATTCCCATTTGGAGTAAAGGTTGGCATTCAATTATATGCAATAGTGGTATGTGGAATAGAATTAATAGAAATGTATCTCAAATGTTATTTGGAAAAAATGAAAAGGGAAGGAAAAAGATTAAGTGAAAGGATGAATACGTTGTATGAGTCATTGTAGAACTAATATACGATGATTCTTTATAAAAAGAGACTTTTGGCAGTTGCGAATAGAACAAATAACAGGTATAATTTAATTATATAGTAGCGCCTAAGAGCCAATATGTGGAGAAATCCATGTATCGGCTCTTTTTTTTATTTTGTCAGGAGAGGAGGTAGACAGTGGCAGCAAAGAAGAATCCATTAAGCGAAAAAGCATATGAGATGTATAAGCAGGGCATGAAGCTGGTAGACATTGCAGCCGAATTAGATGTACCTCCGGGAACGGTAAGACGATGGAAGAGTACGCACGGATGGGATAGCGAACGTTCGGGATCACGAAGCGAGCGTTCGGATAAGGAAAAAGCAGAAAAGAAACCGGTAGTTGATGACGGTACGAAAGAGACCTTGCAGAATAATGATCTTACACCAGAACAGCAGATGTTTTGTATATATTACAGCCGGACATTCAATGCAACTCAAAGTTATCTTAATGCCTTTCGCTGCAATTATGATACTGCTAATGCAGAAGGATACAAACTCCTTGTAAAACCTTGTGTGCGGGCAGAAATTGAACGTTTGAAAGAAATCAAGCGTCAGCAGATAGTAGCCGGTGCAGATGATATTGTGGAATTGCAGATGCGGATTGCCTTTGCTGATATGGGTAATTACCTATCGTTCGGAAGAGAAGATGTGCAGATCATGGGTCCGTTCGGTCCTATCAAGGATCCTGAAACCAAGGAGTATATCACGAAAGAAGTAAATGCGATTCGATTGGCTGATTCCGGAAATGTAGATACGCAGATTATACAGGAAGTGAAACAGGGGAAGGATGGAGTATCTATAAAGCTGGCAGATAAGCAGAAAGCGTTTGATTGGCTTACAAAATATTTCCTGATGCATCCAGAGAGTAAGTATCGGGCAGAGTATGAGAAGCGGAAAGCAGAAAAAGAGGGTGGAGAAACCACGGAGTACGAAGAGGATGGCTTTATGGAAGCACTGCAGGGCGATGTGGCTGCAACCTTTAAGGAGGATGATGCAGTTGAAACGTAAGGCATTGTTTAGGTTTACGAAGTTCAGCCATAAGCAGAAGGTTGTACTGGAATGGTGGATGCCTGGGAGCCCGTATGCGAATAAAGATGGCATTATCTGTGATGGATCTATCCGATCGGGAAAGACCACAGTTATGTCCCTGTCGTTCGTCATGTGGGCAATGGCAATCTTTGACGGTCAGAACTTTGCTATTTGTGGTAAGACAATCCAGTCACTCCGGCGTAATGTGATCGGGCAGCTTAAACTTATGCTCGTGTCTCGAGGATATCGGGTGGAGGAACATCGGTCAGAAAATTATATGATTATCCGTATGGGAGATAAGGAAAACACCTTTTATCTGTTTGGCGGTAAAGATGAAGGATCACAGGATCTGATACAGGGAATCACACTGGCTGGAGTATTTTTTGATGAAGTAGCACTGATGCCAGAGTCCTTCGTAAATCAGGCAACAGGCCGATGCTCTGTGAACGGATCTAAGTACTGGTTCAACTGTAACCCGGAAGGACCAGACCATTACATAAAACTGGAATGGATCGATAAGATTACAGAAAAGAACTTGATCCGGGTGCATTTTACCATGAGAGATAATCCGAGCCTTGCAGTGGAGATTATCGAACGATATGAGCGTATGTACAAAGGCGTGTTCTATGACCGGTTTATCTTAGGCTTGTGGGTACTGGCATCCGGCATCATTTTCCGGTACTTTGCCGAGGATGATACACCATATCTGTTTGATGATGATGATATCTTCGACACGCAGGGGAAATTAAAGGTTTCGTTCTTTAAGGTCGTAATGGGGATCGACTTCGGCGGTATGGGATCCATGACAACATACAACCTTACCGGATACCAGAACAGATATCATGATTTCAAGGCATTGGAAGAGGACGGCCTGCCGTTGTCAGAAGATATAGACAGCAAGAAGATCTGTAATAAGTTTATAGAATTTTACCGGATGTGCATTCAGAAATATGGGCGTGTTGATTGGATATTTCCAGACAGTGCAAGTCCTACCATGATAAACAGTCTGCGAAGCGCTGCAAAGGAAGCAGGACTTCCGTACCGGAATATAAAGGGATGCCGTAAGAATGAAATATCAGAGCGTCCGAAAACAGTAGACCTGCTATTTAACAGTGGCAGATTGAAGATCAATAGGCGGTGTGTACAGACCAGAAAAGCCATAGCATCACTTCGGTGGGATGAGGATCACCCGGATCAGCCGGAAGATAAGAACATAGGGAACGTTAATGACCGGTGGGACAGCTTTTGCTATACCTGGTTGGATTTTGTAGAGTATATCGATTTAAAGAGATAAGGAGAAGGACATGGAACAGTGTGTGATGAATTTTTTACAGAAAAAGGGGTACACGGTTAACGACAAGGCACTGACAGTGATACAGGCCTGTGATGACTGGTACAGCAACCGTGTGATTGAGGACTTTCATAAGCGTAAGACGATCAATGCGATTCCTTATGAGTTATCACGGCTTAATTTTGGTAAGCGGTGCTGCTCGGATGATGCGAACCTGTGTGAGGTGTTGGAGATCAATGCCGGTGATGGAGAACAGGGGAATTTTGTCAATGAGGTACTGAACAAGAGTGAGTTTAACACCCAGTATCGTAAGCAGTTGGAAAAGACCTCGGCGGATGGTACAACAGCCTGTTACATCAGGCTGGATAATGCGACCTTTATGGATAACAACTCTGTAAAGGGTGGAATCATTAAGCTTAATTATGTGGAAGCGGATGCGTTTATGCCGTTGACGGTGGAAAACGATATCGTAATAGAAGCAGCCTTTTCCGGATCCGGATTGAGTAAGGGAAAGAAGCAGACCACGCTTGTACTGTTTACTCTGGGTGATAATGGCTTATACACTGCCGAGACACATGTATTTGATGATAAGGGCAATGAGTTAACCGATCAGGAAACGATTGTGCAGCTTGGAGAGGTAAAGCCATTCGCAGTAATGCGTAATGCAGAGGTAAATAACCTGGATGATATGACCGGGTATGGTCTGCCTAAGCTGTGGGATGCCATTCCGGCGCTTAAGGTGGTGGATCTGTGCTATAACGTTCTCTTTTCCGATCTGGATAAAGCGGAGAAGATTATTCTTGTAAATGAACTGCTGTGTGAATTTGACGAGAACGGGCAGCCTAAAATGACACCGGAACAGAAAAAACTATTTGTCCTTATCGGTGAAAAACTTCCAGATCCTCAGGAAAAAGCATTGATACAGGAATACAACCCGGAGATCCGCATTGAACCGGTGACAAAATCCTTTGAGCTGGCATTATCTCTCTTATCGATGTCCTTCGGCTATGGCACCAAGAAGTACAGCTTTGAGAACGGACAGATTACTACGGCAACTGAGTATGTGGGAGAACGTCAGGATCAGATGCAGGAGCTCAACCGTCAGAGACAGGAAGCAATCCGGTACATCCAGGATATCTGCAGGGCAGTGATGTGGTTTGCCAATACCTTTCAGGGCAAAGCATTCAACCTGGATCAGGAGATCCTTGTAGATTTCGATGATAGCTATATCACAGACCGGGAAGCTGAATTGGAGAGAAAGAGAAACGATGCGCTTGCATTTGATATTCCGGAACTGACAGTTTGGTATCTCATGGATGCATACAGCCTGGCAGAAGAGGAAGCACGGAAACTGGTAGAAGCCAAGGTGGAAAAAGAAGAGCAGGAAACAGGTGGAGAGGATGAGGATTAATGCTGTCAGAAGAACAACTTGAAATCATATCTGAAACCATTGCACCCCTGTTCCAGTATTTAGAGCATGAGGTAATTGTGGATATTGCCCGCAGGATTGCCAAGACGCTTACCTATAGCCGTACTGCAGAGCTGCAGGCAATGTCTATGGCAGACCTCGGCTATAGCCCGGCACGGATCCGGAAAGAAGCAATGAAGATTCTCAATGCGGATCAGGAGTATCGTAAGGCTGTAGCGAAGAATACGCTGGAATATAAGCGCGCGATCCGGGATACGATCAATGATATTACCAGGGAAGCATACAAAGCCAATGATGATATTGTGGCAGGTGCCGGTAACATGGCATGGATCAGTGACCTTGCCGTGTGGAAGAGTGTTGGTAAGGAGTTAAAGGATCATTCTTTTTTACAGCAGCTTGTGGATGCGTTTGCAGCACAGACCGCCGGAGAACTTAAGAATATGACACAGAGCACCGGATTTAAAACCATGAGCGGATATGAGGGTATAGAGAACGCATACCGCAGGGAATTGGATAAGGCTGTGATTAAGATCTGCTCCGGAACATTCTCCCAGGATAAAGTGATCCGTGATGTGGTGCATGATCTGGCACAGAGTGGGTTACGGTCCATTGATTATGCATCTGGTTATAGTATGCAGCTTGATACGGCATCAAGGCTTGCGATCAGAACTGGATGCCATCAGCTGGCAGGAAAGATACAGGATAAAAACATCGAACAGACAGGAGAAAATCTTGTATATGTATCGAAGCACCGTGGCGCACGTAATAAGGGGATAGGCCATGCCAACCATGAGCAGTGGCAGGGCAGGGTTTATTACATCAAAGAGGGGCAGGATTACCGGGAAGAGGCGGACCGTATAGGACAGGATAGTATTACAGACCTGTGGAGAGCAACCGGTTACAGTGCAGATGGTGCACATGAGGACGATCCGGAGGGACTTTATGGGTATAACTGCCGGCACAACCATTATGCATGGTTTGAAGGAGCTTCCAGTTTCCCAAAGAATCATGATGAAAAGGATCCGGCACCGGTAACCATCAATGGAAAAACCTATGATTATTATGCTATGACGCAGAAAATGAGGTCTATGGAGCGGAATATCCGGGCATTAAAAAGGGAAAAGGAAGCTCTTACTACACTGGGAGCGGACACAACAGAGATTAATGCCAGGATCAAAAGTAAGACAGCGGAGTATAAAGAGTTTTGTAAGGCTTGTGGTGTGCCGGTAGCTACAAGTAAGCTCCGGTATGAATGCGGCACGTCTGACTTAAAGAATACCAAGGCGTGGAAAGGAATGCAGAACATAGAAGGGGAGAATGGCTATAAAGAGTATCGTGTTATCGGGGATAACGGTAAGGCGGTATCGCTTGGAGAAAAGGTGACCTTAAGTACAATGATCGCTAAAATGCCGTCAACAGTACGAAGTGCTTTATCGGATGTTACATTCCATCTTAATAGCAGTGTTGGAGGTGGATACTGGTACGGCCATAATGAGATTTATCTACCGAGTAACGTAACAGATCGGGAGTTTTACCATGAGGTAGGACATTGCCTGGAAGAAAAGCTGTTTAATAAAAAAGAAGTGGATGCTTTAAAAAAGAATTTGGTACAAGGTCTTACTAAAGATGATATAATAATAAAAACAGGTATGGATAGTACTGGAAATACCATGAAAATATTTGTATTAAACAGTCCGAGATTTATAAAGGAATACCAGGGAAGGTTATATGTGGAATCCGTAAAAGAAGCTCTGAATTCAGATGGCAGCATAAACACGGATGCACTCGGAGAGGTAGTATCTGTTGCTGTGGAGCATTATTTTATGACACCGAGAGCTACGAAGAAATATTTCCCGGATATGTATAGAATCGTGGAGGAAACCTTGTATGAGTGATAGCAGCTATTGGAATAAAAAAATTATTGATCTGCCGTGGACAGATGAGAACCAGGAACTTTTTACCGCTCATGTGGATATGGAAAAGGAAGAGGAGCGGTTAAAGCAGGAGGAAAATGTTGAAAATAATGGGACACGAAAAAAGGATAATAATTTATAGATATATCATTGAAACGAAACATTAGTTCTGCTATAATATCCTCATGGAGGGTTACATATGTTGCCGAAAGGATATTATTGGTGCAGATGCCCTCGATGTGGAAATCCTAAGATGCAGGTATTACGGAATGATACCGCACTTGTCAATTTCCCGGGGTACTGCAAAAAGTGTAAAACAGAATCATTAATGACAATAGAGCCTAAGCGCCAAATAGTAAATTCGTAGATCGAATTGCTGTTTGGCGTTTTTTTATTGTCAATGCAGCAGAGTGGAGCAGTCTGGAAGCTCGTCTGGTTCGCTGCCAGAAGGTCACGGGTTCAAATCCCGTCCCTGCAACTTCCCATACCGGGGAAAGCCCGGTAAATAAATCATTTAAGGAGAACGATATGAAGAACATTTTAACTATCTTGAAAGAACTGGGCATTGAGGTGCCTAAGGACAAAGAAGACGGCCTTAATACTGCAGTAGTGGAAAACTATAAGACGGTAGCCGACTACGATAAGCAGAAAGAGAAGTTGGACACAGCCAACGAGACGATTAAGGCAAACGACACTGCCATGAAGGACCTGCAGACCAAACTTGATGAGTTCAAGGATGTAGATGTGTCTGGTCTGAATCAGAGAATCAAGGATCTGGAAACAGAAAAGGCGAATATCCAGAAGGATTATGACGCTAAAATTTCAGATCGTGATTTTAATGATCTTGTGAAGGAAAGCATTTCTGCTGTCAATGGTAAAAATGCCAAGGCAATCACCGCGTTGCTGGATGTGGACACCCTGAAAGCGTCCAAGAACCAGAAGGAGGATATTGCTGCAGCACTGAAAACATTGACCGAGAAAGAAGATAGCAAGATGCTCTTCGGGGAGCCGGAGCCTAATCCGGTAGGAACAGGAAATTTGATTGGACAGGTGCAGAAAACACCGGGACAGTCAACAGACACCCTTAAGGATGCACTTAAGGAGAAATATAAATAAGAGGAGAATGAGAAATGGCTTTAACATTAGCAGAAGCAAAGGTCGGCATGGCTGACAAAGTAGATCAGAATGTTATCGATGAATTCAGAAGAGCATCCCTTTTGTTGGACATGCTTACATTCGATGACACAGTTTCCCCTGGAACCGGCGGTTCCACACTTACCTATGGCTATGTGAGGTTAAAAACTCCATCGACGGTAGCCGTGCGTTCTATTAATACGGAATATGCGCCTAATGAGGCGAAAAGAGAGGAAGCAACTGCAAAGGTTATTATCCTTGGTGGTTCTTTTGAGGTAGACCGCGTTATTGCGGAGACCGGTGGCGCGATTGATGAAATCGACTTCCAGATTAAGGAAAAGACCAAGGCAGGAGCAAATTACTTCCACAACCTTGTAATCAACGGTTCTTCTGCTGCATCCGGTAGTGGATATATTACCGGAACTTTTGACGGACTTAAGAAGTTGTTATCTGGCTCTGATACAGCATATACATCCGAGGCAGATATTTCGACCAGTGCATTGCTGGATAGTAACTACAATGCATATCTGGATGAATTGGACGGATTTATCAGCAAGCTGGCAGAAAAGCCGGATATCCTGTTGATGAACAATTACTGACAAAGACAAGAGCAGCCGCAAGGCGTGCTGGCTTCTATGAAAGAAGCACAGACGGATTCGGTAGAACAGTCGAGAAGTACAACGGCATTCCTATGATGGATGTTGGACAGTATTATAACGGCACGAAGAGTGCTGATGTAATTGAAACAACTACTCCATCCACAACGGCTTATGGCACAACAGACTTGTATGCGGTGAAACTTGGTCTTAATGCATTTCACGGTATTTCCGTTGATGGCAGCAAGATGGTGCATACCTATCTTCCCGATTTGAAAGCGCCTGGCGCAGTAAAGAAAGGTGAAGTTGAAATGCTTGCTGGGGCTGTTCTGAAAAATAGCAAAATGGCAGGTGTTCTTAAGGGTATTAAGGTTAAGCCTAAGGCAGCAGCCTAAGTAGGAACGGAGGGAGCAGTATGTCTTACATAACGTGGGAGCAGTACCGCTCCCTTTGCAATAGCATTACAGATGAAACAGAATTTAATAGGTTGTCCAAGTTGGTAGAGATCAAATTGAACACCATTACCCACATGAGGGCGAAGCAGTTTGAGAATGAGTACAGTGAGGAAACAGCCACAGACTTTCAGCAACAGGTCCATATGCAGATTCAGGACACGTTCTGTCAGCTGATCGACCTTATGAGCGTACAGGAAAGCTCCGGCATGGGTACTGGTATTACTTCCGTCAGCAATGACGGGTATTCCGAGTCTTACAAGGTCACCACAGCGCAGGAGAAGGAAGCACAGCTTACCTCTGTGATACGTTCCGGTCTGTCCGGTACGGGATTGGCAGGTGCGTTATGATTTGTAATAAGAAAGCGTACCCAGAGTTAAGTAAAGATTGTAAGAATTGCTCGGAAAGGGATGCTTGCTTTAGCGGGCACGCAGTCGGCGTTGCAACGTTACCTCTTCTTGAAAATGTAGCAGCTCCACTTTTAAGGGAAACAATGCAAATTAATGTAGACGGTGTAATGACAACGGTTTACAAGGATGAAATAGAAAAAGAAATCTATAAGGCACTTCGTGAGCCGTTTATGCTGAATTATGGAGCGTGATAATATGAGTGTATTATTTACGGACACCATGACGGTCTATAACTACCATCGGGATCCGGATACCGAAAAGGAAACCTGGCTCCGGTCAGTAGTAAAAGGCGTACAGTGGAGCCATAACAAGACCGAGGTTACTACTTCCGACAATGTGCAGACAGAAAGCAAGGTGGAGAGTATCACCATTGATTTCCAGCGTAGTTATGGGAATAAGCCTTATCTGTCACCTACGGAGTATGCGAAACTGCCCGAAGAGGAAGCAGAAAATTACTGGACACTGAATGCAAAGACGGGACAGGATGTGATTGTCCTGGGTGTGTCAGATAAGGAAATCAGCCGGACTTACAAGTTGTTGGATCTGCAGAAGGACTTCCAGTATGCGGTCACCGTCACAGCAGTATCGGATAACCGGAACCGTCCGCGGCTTAAGACCATTAAGGTGGTGGGAAAGTGAGTAAAGCAAATTATAATTGCACATTTAACCTGGATGATTGTATAAAGGCTCTCGGACTTGAAGAAAAAGGAAGGGTACAGCAATATGTCACCAAAGAATTTATGAAGAAGGTGGAGCCTTTTGTACCGTTTGATGAAGCTGGGAAATATGAGAACCCAGGCAGACTGGTTGAAAGCTGTCATATTGAAAATGATACGGATGTGGTATGGAAAACTCCATATGTAAGGCGGCATTACTATCATCCGGAATACAATTTCCAAGGTGCACCCACAAGAGGTGGATACTGGGCAGATCGATATATGCAGAACGGCGGCCAGCAAGAAATTGAAGATGGAGTTCGGAGGATGGTGAAGAAATGACCGTATCAGAAGCAGTAATTAAGTGGCTGAAATCATTTAATCCAGCGGAATACTGGAAGATGGGGAAGATAGACACGGATATCCAGTCGGCAGAGGTAGAAACCTATTCTGTGATGAAAGAACCGGTCAGAAATATAAAATCTTATATTTCCGGTCGAAAGATCATTACCGATCATTATATGATCCAGGCAAGACTTGCAAGCCAGACCAATACAGACCGTATTGATAATAATGGCTTCGGTGAAGCATTGGAAGACTGGGTATCACAGCAGAATAAAAATAAGAACTTTCCGGACATAACGGATGCAGCGGTTACACAGGTATCCGTAACGACTCCGTTTTGTATCGGATCAACGGCAAAAGGGAACAGCATCTATCAGATGACTGTATCAATCAAATATGAAAAGGAGAGATAACCATGTCTGAAATGAGAGATATGCTTCGGCACTATTTTAATATCGGAACACTTGCAGCCCCTAAGTGGGTTTTGCTCGGCGATGGAATTACAGCGATGACCGAAGAATTTAACCCGGAATCAGAGACAAAGCAGTATATCAACCAGAAGAACGGTACAACTAATCTGAAATCTTATACTCCTTCTATGAGCATTGAGAGAGAGTATATCAGTGATGATTTACAGAAGTGGATGGATGAAAAGATCAAGACGCTTCCGGTCGGATCCGCAGCGATCAGTGAGTATGTCCGTATCAATCTGATGGATACACCGACAGAAGCAGGCGCATATCCGGCAGTTAAGAGAAAATGTACCTACCAGTTTGATTCTGTTGGTGGCGATGCCGGATCTGAACTTGTAAGTGCCATGACACTTGGCGGTGTAGGTGATGGAGAACAGGGAACCTTTGTGGTAACCGAAGGATCCGAGGCTTTTACAGCAGCGTAGAAATGGAATAAGGGGAATATCCATACCGGATGTTCCCTATCATTCATAAGGGAGAATAACGATGGTAAGAGAGTTTAAAGCAGGTCAAATACAGGACGAACATATTGTAAAAGTGTATCTGAATGACAGTGATGATTATATTTACATCGATGACCGGGACACTTCTGTGGTTGACCGGTTCGCAGAGTTCATTAAATGGCTCGAGGAAAAGGAGAAGGATATTTCTGCCAGACAGGCAGAATTTGAAAAGCAGTATGGCAAGGATATCATTACTCATGATGAAGATGGTGAGATCGAAGATATCAATGTAGATGCGCTGGTAGCTTTTTGTAAGGTTCGCAAGGAAATTTACATGGAAGCCGCAGGGCAGATTGATAAGATTTTAGGGCAGGATGCAGTTAAGAAGTTTTTCCGCGTATCCTATGAGATCAATCCGGATTTTGTGCCAGATGACGAGTGCCTGTATGATTTTATCGATGCGGTCACACCGGTTCTGAATCAGGTATTTGAAGGTCGTGCAAAGCGTATTTCCGAGAAGTATAACCGCAACCGGAAGGGCGGGAAGAGAAGCAAGCACCGTAGTAAACAGGAATTGATTCAGTCCTATATGGGGAAATAATATATGTTCAATATAATGCTTGATGAGCTTCCGGATATGTGGGAAGGCTTCCCGATAGATACGGACTTTCGGATCGGGGTGCAGATCTCACAGATCATGGAAGATAAAGACCTGTCGGATAATGAAAAGTGGGGCGCTTCTGCAGATCTTTTGTTCCGTGGGATCCGGCCGGATCCACAGTATTATTATGATGCTATCCTGTGGTTTCTACAGGAGTGGAATCATGATAATAATAAGAAGTCCAAGGACCGTACCAGGGTCCTTGATTATGACATTGATCAGTGGCGGTTATACAGTGCTTTTAAAGCACAATATGGAATTGACTTGAATACTGCTAATATGCATTATTGGCAGTTCATGGGAATGCTTACGACACTGAATGAGTGTGCATTTACCAGAGTGGTGGATGTTCGTCTTAAGAAGATTAAGTCTAATATGACGAAAGAAGAGAAGCAGATCATAAACAAGCAAAAGGCAATTTATAGCTTGGAACAGCCACAGGAGCAGGTATCGGAAGAAGAGAAGACAAGGAAGCAAGAAGCAATAGAACGGTTTGAAAAAATGAGAAAAGCCCAATCGTAGCGCCTAAGAGCCAGTTACTTATTAAAGTGATTGGCTCTTTCTCGTTAAGTGAGGCTTAGTATGGCAAATTATGATGCAGAGGTAAGGGTATCGACCAAAGTAGATACCAGTCAGATGCAGCGATTACAGTTGCAGATTGACAAGGCAGTACAGAAAGTAGATGCCCTCACACAGAAATACGATGAACTGAAAAACAAAAGACTACCGACAGAATCCTATACGGAGCTGGAGAGTAAATTGGCATCTGCAAAAGCAGAGCTTACTGCATTGATAGACCAAGAGGAAAAATTCAAGTCTATTGGAGCTACTACAGGTGTGGCATGGGACACGCTCATACAGAAGGAAGCCGATGCACAGTTAAAAATAGAGTCGTTGAATGCAGAAATGCAAAAACTTGTTGATACAGGAAAGGACTTCACGATCGGTGCAGATCCAAATGAGATCAACGATGCAGCTAATGATCTTTCAAGAGCAAGGTCAGAGCTCCGGATGTTGGTAACAAAACAGGGAGAGCTACAGGCAAAAAGTTATAAAGTAAGTGACAGTTTAAAAAAAGTCGGTACGGCTGGAAAAAAGGCTTTTTCAAGCATAAATGGACATATCCGTAAGTCTTCCGGAATGCTCGGAGGTTTTGCTTCAAGACTTAAAAGCATAGCACTTAGTTTATTGGTATTTAACTGGATTACGAAAGGCTTTAATGCAATGGTATCCGGTATGAAGGATGGTTTTAAGAATCTGGTACAGTATTCGGACGAATACAACCGATCCATATCGTCTTTGCAGTCTGCCAATCTTCAATTAAAAAACAGTTTTGCAGCGGCGTTTGCTCCTATTGTGCAGATGGTGATTCCATATCTTGTACAGTTGATCGGATATGTGACAAGTGCAGTAAATGCATTCGCACAGTTTATTGCCATTCTGGGTGGTAAAACCACATGGACCAAAGCAGCAAAGGTACAACAGAATTATGCTGCATCCCTTAATGGAACCGCTGCAGCAGCCAAGAAAGCCGCTGGTGCATTGGCATCTTTTGATGAAATTGAAGTGCTGAGTAAAAAAGATAGTTCCGGTGGTGGTTCTGGTGGAATAAATCCAGGGCAGATGTTTGAAGAGATTCCGGTTGATCCTAAATTGAAGGAGTGGCTGGATTCTATTCTTAATA
>ERZ779880.787-NODE-787-length-34708-cov-2.960638_pt1 | contig 34708 bp, 27 predicted proteins | sample MGYA00511555_ERZ779880 | MGnify/ENA primary metagenome ERZ779880 (study PRJEB29588, sample SAMEA2145815) | human gut metagenome | biome: human gut; feature: human-associated habitat; material: faeces | place: Denmark | collected 2008/2010 ... | reverse complement strand
CATTTCTGACATCGGACGAGGTGAGGGCTATTTTCGGAACAAATATGCTGGAGGATTCGTCCATGACGTTTACGTTGGATCAACTGGTGGGCATTGAGGAAGAGAAGCCGTTTGAATTGCCGGAGGGATGGGAGTGGGTGCGTATTAGTGAAATTGGACATGACTGGGGACAAAAAACTCCAGATAAAGATTTTACTTACATTGATGTTGGTTCAATAAATAAAGAATATGGAATTATTGAAGAGCTATCTATTCTTTCAGCGAAAGATGCCCCATCGCGAGCGAGAAAAATTGTTCAGCAAGGGACTATCATATACTCTACTGTTCGCCCGTATTTGTTAAATATAGCTATTATTGAAAACGAAATACTACCTGAACCGATCGCTAGTACTGCCTTCGCTATTATTCATCCATATACGGCGATGGATGCTAATTTCATTTATTATTATCTACGTTCTCCGGTATTTGTTTGTTATGTTGAAAATTGTCAGACAGGGGTTGCCTATCCAGCAATCAATGACAAACAATTTTTTTCTGGAATAACTCCAGTTCCTCCATCCTTGGAACAAGTTCGCATCGCAAACAAAATCAAAGAATTAATGTCCCTCTGCGACCAACTGGAACAGCAATCCCTGACCAGTCTGGACGCACATCAACAACTGGTTGAAACCCTGTTGGGAACGCTTACAGACAGCCAAACCGCCGAGGAACTGGCTGAAAACTGGGCGCGTATTAGCGAGTATTTCGACACTCTATTTACCACCGAAGCCAGCGTGGATGCGTTAAAACAGACCATTCTGCAACTGGCCGTAATGGGCAAACTTGTGCCGCAGGATCCGAATGATGAACCAGCCTCTGAACTGCTCAAACGAATTGCGCAGGAAAAAGCTCAACTGGTGAAAGAAGGAAAAATAAAAAAACAAAAACCGTTGCCGCCAATTAGCGATGAGGAAAAACCGTTTGAACTTCCGGAAGGGTGGGAGTGGTGTTTATTTGAAGATATTATTGATATTCAAAGTGGTATCACTAAAGGAAGAAATTTATCAAATAGAACTTTGGTAAAAGTTCCTTATTTACGTGTTGCAAACGTCCAACGCGGATATCTTGATCTTACGGAAATTAAACAGATTGAAATCCCTATTGAGGAAAAAGAAAAATATCAAGTAGTCAAGGGAGATTTATTGATAACAGAAGGCGGCGACTGGGATACAGTCGGGAGAACTACAGTATGGTGTCATGACTGGTATATAGCAAATCAAAACCATGTATTCAAAGGACGAAATATAGGGCAAGATGTTGATCCATATTGGTTAGAAACATATATGAATAGCCCATTCTCAAGACAATATTTTGCTAACGCAAGTAAGCAAACCACTAATTTAGCTTCTATTAATAAAACCCAGCTCAGAGGTTGTCCTGTTGCTATTCCTCCTAGCTCAGAAGCAAAAAAAATAATGAGTAAACTACATATTTTTTATAAACTATGTGAAGAATTAAAGAATCATATCCAATCCGCCCAGCAAACCCAACTACACCTTGCAGATGCACTCACTGACGCGGCGGTAAACTAATTTACCTGCCCTCGAAAAACCAATAAAGCGGCTAAATAGCCGCTTTATTCACATCACCAAAATTTATATTTCACGCTAATTTTCATCTTATTTTCATTAATTTTTAGCTGGACTTTCCCCATATTTACTGATGATATATCCAGGTATTTAGCGCGGTGCGGATGTGCGCCAACACACCCGCACCGCTAATCACAATCACTATTTATAGGGAATAGCAGTTATGACTGATACGCATTCTATTGCACAACCGTTCGAAGCAGAAGTCTCCCCGGCAAATAACCGTCAATTAACCGTGAGTTATGCGAGTCGTTACCCGGATTACAGCCGTATTCCCGCCATCACCCTGAAAGGTCAGTGGCTGGAAGCCGCCGGTTTTGCCACCGGCACGGTGGTAGATGTCAAAGTGATGGAAGGCTGTATTGTCCTCACCGCCCAACCACCCGCCGCCGCCGAGAGCGAACTGATGCAGTCGCTGCGCCAGGTGTGCAAGCTGTCGGCGCGTAAACAAAGGCAGGTGCAGGAGTTTATTGGGGTGATTGCGGGTAAACAGAAAGTTGCCTGATACATTGACCCGGTAGCGCCAGGACTACCGGGCATTTTTCGCTGCGTTATACCAACGCGCTCTCCATCTGTTTTTCAAATGCCTGACGAATTAACCCCATAATGTAAGGAAGTTGTGCGAGGTCACTGAAACCAATTTCCACATCACCATTGCCCCATCGCCCAACATTTGTCACATCTTTGGCAATACCTTTCGGATCGACCAGTTCATGAAACTGCATATTAAGCGACAATCGCAGTCGGCTTTTTTGCGGCACAACATCAACAAAATTCGTTTCCGCTTTAAACGCAATATAGAGCTTCAATACTTCCTGCGTGATCCCTGCGTCCAGGCGCATAATTTCATCGCGAAGATGATCGAATAACACCCGGCTATGCGAACCATCAGCAAGAAAAGGATAATCACTCAGGCTGTAACTGGTTTTGTTCTCAGGCTGTCCCCGATAAACAGCTAAAACCTCTTCAGGAAGAGAAGGCGCTTGCCAGACCTGAACCGCAAGCTCCGCCAGACGATCGGCTCGGGCGTGAATGGCAGCTTCATCCCATTTTTCGCACTGTCCAAGACCGATATTCAAATAGAGCGGGCTATGCTTAAAGCCGTCTTCAATATCGCGTTTTTCTGCGAAAGGTCTGTCACTGTAACGGGAGTTATAGCGCGTTAAAGTGAGATTCCCCAACGTATGCAACAGTTCTTTATGAATACGCTGCCAGTCACTTCCCAGCTCTTCGCGCCATTTAGCCGACAAATTTTCGTTCTGCGGCATAATATGTTCAATCGTAAACTCTTCCACGCGCTCTCTGCGTTTATCGTTTTCCAGTCGTCGTAACCAGTAGCTACGACTACGGAAGTTATAGAGATCGCGAACTTTTAATTCCCGTTTAAATTCATCATCGTTGGGGAAACGACGATATGAAGGTAGATTCAAAAAATGTACCTGAATACTTTCCAGATATTTTTCTTTATTAATGACCTTATAAAAAGTAGCAAACGTCTTGTTAAGAGAATTTGTCGGAATCGCACATACTGCACGGCGGAAAACATAAGATTCAATTAAACGAATTATGCTCAGGAAATCTTCGTGAGACAAATCGTCATTTTTATAGTCATGATAAAGCGCCAGTAAGAAAGGATACGCCACATCAACCTTTAACTCGCGCAAATCCTGAAAAGCCGTAGCAAGCGATTTGTCACTTTCTTTTCCCAATGCCATTGCACAGTAATACTCCGCGTAGATATGAATATCTTCAACCAGCCGATCTACGCCTTTTTCAGCAACACTCTGGCTGCGGGCATGGAGTTTAAATGCCTCATAGACTTCATCTGTCCGAGGGATCTCCCCGTTTTTACCGTCAGATAATGACGCATAAAACTGTCAAAATATTCGCTGTAACCTTGCTGACCACAAGCGACTTCCATTGGACGCCAGTGATCTTCATACAACCGGGTTTGATGCTCTGGTTCGAGGCCCATCAGAATAAAATTGCGCACCAGATCGGCCTGACTTAACGCCTTACCGGTGGAGTTCATACTTTCAAAAATCAGTTGCGGATTATCCTGACCACGATTAAGCGCCACATCGACAATTAATAACTTTGCTAACCCACGACATAAGGGGATCAAGTCATCACCGAGTTTGGCAATTTGTTCATCAAAGAAAGTAAAGTTTTCCATTATTCGATGGGAATAGTTTTCTGGCATTGGTCTTTGTTTTATTAACGCCAGTAAACTGTCTTTATCAGTCTCGGTCAGCAGTAATTTAAAACCTTTCTCGCCGGACTCATAAGGATTGAGCAAATAATAATTACGCAATTTCATTGCCGAAAAGCCATCAAAAACTTCGTCTTCGCCAAGATGGCGCGATAAAGCCTCAATCAGCAACATTGCGGTCGTCAGCCGCTGCTGACCATCAATGACCAGCAACGGAGAAATACCAGAAACCTGATACAATCCCTGCTCTATATAAACAACCGAACCGATAAAATGCGCTGATATATCGTCACGCTTTCCTGCACGAATGATGTCGTCCCAAAGTTGCCGACATTGTTGTTCTGTCCATGAATAAGTCCGTTGATAAATGGGAATAACAAACTGCTGCGAACGTTTTAAAAAATCGAGTAGGCGAGCTTCTGTAGCTTTCATTCTGACGTCTTTCCGTGAAACGATGATTTCGCAATAATAACCACTTCCTTATGGAGGTTATAGAGAAATCCTGTTTATCCGCGACGAACATACCCCTCACTCCACATCCTCCCTGCGTAACCCAATATCCCTCAACCGTTCATCACTCATCTGCTGTAACACCCGTCGGGCCTGCATTTGCCGCCGCCAACGCCTCACTGCCTGCCAGAGTTGCACAAGTCTGATAAACGGCGTTTTGGCTTTGTTTTCGTGAAATTCCATCTGCTGCCTCCTCATATTTCAGAGGCTTCATCATCCGTCTTCTGGCAGTTCACAATACAGATGCAAATATTAGTTTTGTTTAACATACAGACAGGTTAAAACAGCATCTGCATCCGGTTTTTTAGCCTCATCTGTACCGGTTTTTCTTTCTGTATGGTCCAAATAAGGAATACAGCATGACGCGTTATCAACATCTGGCGACTCTACTTGCCGAGCGGATTGAGCAAGGGCTGTATCGTCACGGGGAGAAATTGCCGTCGGTGCGCAGCTTAAGTCAGGAGCACGGCGTCAGCATCAGCACCGTGCAGCAGGCGTACCAGACGCTGGAGACGATGAAGCTCATCACTCCGCAGCCGCGTTCGGGTTATTTTGTCGCACAACGTAAAGCCCAGCCGCCAGTGCCGCCGATGACGCGTCCGGTGCAGCGCCCAGTGGAAATTACCCAGTGGGATCTGGTGCTGGATATGCTGGTGGCGCATAGCGACAGTTCCATTGTTCCGTTAAGCAAAAGCACGCCGGATGTCGAAACGCCCAGCCTGAAACCGCTGTGGCGGGAGCTAAGCCGGGTGGTGCAGCATAATCTGCAAACCGTTCTCGGTTATGACTTGCTAGCCGGTCAGCGGGTATTGCGCGAGCAGGTTGCCCGCCTGATGCTCGACAGCGGCTCGGTGGTCACTGCCGATGACATCATCATCACCAGCGGCTGCCATAACTCGATGTCGCTAGCGTTAATGGCGGTGTGTAAACCGGGCGATATTGTCGCGGTCGAATCCCCCTGTTATTACGGTTCAATGCAGATGCTGCGCGGCATGGGCGTGAAAGTGATTGAAATCCCAACCGATCCAGAAACAGGCATCAGCGTTGAAGCGCTGGAACTGGCGCTGGAACAGTGGCCGATTAAAGGCATCATTCTGGTGCCAAACTGTAATAATCCGCTGGGATTTATTATGCCGGACGCGCGCAAACGGGCCGTTCTCTCTCTCGCTCAGCGTCATGATATTGTGATTTTTGAAGATGATGTCTACGGCGAACTGGCAACGGAGTATCCGCGCCCGCGGACCATTCATTCCTGGGATATCGACGGGCGAGTGCTGTTGTGCAGCTCGTTCAGTAAAAGTATTGCTCCAGGCCTGCGCGTGGGTTGGGTCGCACCGGGGCGTTATCACGATAAACTGATGCATATGAAATACGCCATCAGCAGCTTTAATGTGCCGTCCACGCAAATGGCGGCGGCAACGTTTGTGCTGGAAGGTCACTATCATCGCCATATCCGGCGGATGCGGCAGATCTATCAGCGCAATTTGGCGCTTTATACCTGCTGGATACGGGAATATTTTCCCTGCGAAATCTGTATTACGCGCCCGAAAGGCGGATTTTTACTGTGGATAGAATTGCCTGAACAGGTCGATATGGTCTGCGTCACGCGGCAGCTGTGCCGCATGAAAATCCAGGTGGCGGCAGGCTCGATTTTCTCAGCTTCCGGCAAATACCGTAACTGCCTGCGCATCAACTGTGCTTTGCCACTCAGCGAAACTTATCGCGAAGCGCTGAAGCAAATTGGCGAGGCCGTGTATCGGGCAATGGAATAAATTAGAATTAGTGGCGAAGCACCTGATTTATTCTCACGAATCGCCTGTGACTCGTTTTATCTTTGCAGGATCATAGCCACGTTCCGGCATGGCTTAGGTAAAGTGCGCTTTGTTCATGCCGGATGCCATGTGAACGCCTTACCAGGTCTACAAAATCTTTAAAGTTCAATATATTGAATGGGCTTTGTAGACCTGATAAGCGTAGCACATCAGGCTGCTTTGCGTTTGTCATCCGTCTCTGGTTAGCTCTTGAGCCATGAATAGCGCTCACGCTCAGGCAAGGGCTGCCTTAATGCCTGCATTTGCTCTGCCGAAAGTCCGGTAATCTTCTGTATCCATTCAGGATCTGCCCCATTCTGCAACAACAATCGAAGAATGCGCTGTTCCCCTTCTTCCCTTCCCAACAGCCATCCATCATTATGAATTCGCTCTGCAATCGTCATTATGAATTCGCTCTGCAATCGTCATTATTCGCTCTCTGTGTTGAGGCATTCGACTGGTTAGTTCACTGATAAACTCATTAAAACGCTCTTCATCGCCAGTCAGTAAAATGTAATTTAACAGCGCAGTTATCTGGCTGTCATTAGCACACTCTGTAACCAGTAATACTACCAGTTGATCGATAAGCCCCATCAGATCGCGCTGGCGAATATGCTTTTGGATCAACTCCAACAGGGCGACTCTGCGGTGCTGCACAATCTCGTCGTCCGGCACGACAGTGATATCCACCAGCGGGAACGCGGCGTTATAAAGCTTCCGTGCAGTAGTCGGGTCGGCAAATTCGTCCAACCAGCACAAAGACCAGGGATAAGGACTACGGCTACCGTGATAAAACAGCATCGGGATGACCAGCGGTAGTGGCCGGCGTTTATCATGCTCTATATGGCGCTGCATCACTGCCATGGAATAGCGCATCAGGCGAAAGGCCATATGAATATCCTCACGGCTCTGATGTTCAATCACCACATAGATATAGCCATCGCCTTCCCGGGTCTTTACCGACCACAGAATATCGGAGTGTAGCGCCCGCAATTTTTCATCGACAAAGCTGGCGGATTCCAGTTTTAAGCTGTCGAGATCGCACAGTTCACGTAAATCTTTGGGTAAGTGGATCTCCATAAAATCCCGCGCGGTGTCAGGGTGCATGAGAAAAGATTTAAATAATGCGTCATGCGGCGTGCTGGTCGTGAAGTTTGTCATGGCGATCCGTCACCTGTTGATAAGATGGCCCGACTTTAGCGACTAACAAAACCATTCTCACCCGGCAATTTCTCGTTTCCCGAGGCGCTTTCCAGGCTATTTTTGTTCGTCTGCAAACGATACATTTTTCCGGAAACTGACTCGCGTTTTACATGTCCTGTACCCGGCAGATATTCCCCCTTCCACCGCGCTCTTTTGATTAATCGCAAATTTTAATTACACTTAAGGTGTATATTTTCTATGCAACCCATCAATTCAAGAGGTGTAATGTGCTGATGACTATTTGTAATCGTTATACATTCTGACCCGAAGTCAGAAGGTATTTCTCTGTCTGTGTGTTCACAGGCAGTGTGGTTGATTACATGAAATTCAGTACATTTGTCCTTCTCGCCTACCTTTTGTCATTACCGACGGTATTGAATTTCGTTTTCCCCGTTGGGGTTCTCCGGACAAGGAGTTGTTTGTTATGCCACGTTTTTTTGCCCGCCATGCCGCCACGCTGTTTTTCCCGATGGCGTTGATTTTGTATGACTTTGCCGCCTATCTTTCGACGGACCTGATCCAGCCTGGGATCATTAATGTGGTCCGTGATTTTAATGCCGATGTCAGTCTGGCTCCGGCTGCCGTCAGTCTCTATCTCGCTGGAGGCATGGCGTTGCAGTGGCTGCTGGGGCCGCTTTCCGACAGGATTGGCCGCAAGCCAGTGCTGATTACCGGGGCGCTAATATTTACCCTTGCCTGCGCTGCGACAATGTTCACAACGTCTATGACACAGTTTCTTATCGCGCGTGCAATTCAGGGCACCAGTATCTGTTTTATTGCCACCGTTGGTTATGTCACGGTGCAGGAGGCGTTCGGCCAGACAAAAGGGATCAAGTTGATGGCGATTATCACCTCCATCGTACTGATTGCGCCGATTATCGGCCCGCTTTCCGGCGCAGCTCTGATGCACTTTGTGCACTGGAAAGTCCTTTTTGCCATCATTGCGGTTATGGGTTTTATCTCATTTGTTGGCTTACTGCTGGCGATGCCAGAGACGGTGAAGCGCGGCGCGGTTCCATTTAGCGCCAAAAGCGTCTTGCGCGATTTTCGTAATGTCTTTTGCAATCGGCTGTTCCTCTTTGGCGCAGCAACCATCTCTTTAAGCTATATCCCCATGATGAGTTGGGTGGCTGTCTCGCCGGTGATCCTGATTGACGCAGGCGGCTTAACGACCTCGCAGTTCGCCTGGACACAGGTTCCGGTGTTCGGCGCGGTGATTGTCGCGAATGCCATCGTGGCGCGTTTCGTTAAAGATCCGACCGAACCGCGCTTTATCTGGCGTGCCGTACCCATTCAACTGGTCGGCCTCGCGCTGTTGATTATCGGCAATCTGCTGTCACCGCACGTCTGGCTGTGGTCGGTGCTGGGCACCAGTCTGTATGCTTTCGGGATTGGTTTGATCTTCCCGACCTTATTCCGCTTTACGCTGTTTTCCAATAACTTACCGAAAGGGACCGTCTCCGCATCGCTGAATATGGTGATCCTGATGGTGATGTCTGTCTCGGTCGAAATTGGCCGCTGGCTGTGGTTTAACGGCGGTCGCTTGCCGTTTCATCTGTTAGCCGTTGTGGCGGGCGTTATCGTCGTTTTCACCCTGGCCGGATTGCTTAATCGCGTGCGCCAACATCAGGCTGCCGAGCTGGCAGAGGAGCAGTGATTTTTGCGCGATCCTGCCGTCAGGCTCTATTCTTAACGTTATGAATAAACTCATTGAACTCAGACGCGCCAAAATGTTGGCGCTCTCTTTACTGCTTATCGCCGCTGCTACCTTTGTCGTTACGCTGTTTTTGCCGCCCAATTTTTGGGTGAGCGGCGTGAAGGCGATTGCTGAAGCGGCGATGGTCGGCGCGCTGGCGGACTGGTTTGCGGTGGTGGCGCTGTTTCGCCGCGTGCCGATTCCGATCATTTCTCGTCATACGGCGATTATCCCGCGTAATAAAGACCGGATTGGCGAAAATCTCGGTCAGTTCGTGCAGAAAAAATTTCTCGATACCCAATCGCTGGTGGCATTGATTCGACGTCACGAACCGGCGTTGCTGATTGGCAACTGGTTTAGCCAGCCAGAAAACGCCCGCCGCGTTGGTCAGCATCTGTTGCAGATCATGAGTGGTTTTCTTGAACTGACCGATGATGCACGTATTCAGCGCCTGCTTAAGCGCGCGGTCCATCGGGCGATTGATAAGGTCGATCTTTCCGGCACCAGTGCGTTGATGCTGGAGAGTATGACCAAAAACGATCGTCATCAGGTGCTGCTGGATACGCTGATCGCACAGTTGATCGCCCTTCTCCAGCGCGATAAATCGCGCAAGTTTATCGCCCAGCAGATTGTTCGCTGGCTGGAGAGTGAGCATCCACTGAAAGCCAAAATTCTCCCCACCGAATGGCTGGGCGAACATAGCGCGGAGTTGGTTTCTGACGCGGTGAATTCTTTGCTTGATGATATCAGCCGCGATCGTGCGCATCAGATCCGCCATGCATTTGATCGCGCCACTTTTGCCCTGATCGACAAGTTGAAAAACGATCCTGAAATGACAGCGCGAGCTGATGCCGTAAAAAGCTATCTGAAAGAGGATGAAGCCTTTCTCAGTGAATTGTGGGGGGATTTACGGGAATGGCTGAAAGCGGATATCAACAGTGAAGATTCTCGTGTGAAAGAACGTATCGCGCGGGCAGGTCAATGGTTTGGCGAAACGTTAATTGCCGATGATGCCTTGCGGGCGTCGTTAAATGGTCACCTGGAACAAGCCGCGCACCGCGTCGCGCCTGAGTTTTCTGCATTCCTGACGCGCCATATCAGCGATACGGTAAAAAGCTGGGATGCCCGGGATATGTCGCGGCAAATAGAGTTAAATATCGGCAAAGATCTGCAGTTTATCCGTGTCAACGGTACGCTGGTTGGCGGTTGTATTGGGCTAATTTTATATTTGCTGTCACAGCTCCCGGCCTTGTTCCCCCTCGGCAATTTTTAGAAATCCATGAAAAACTAAGTGGCTAACCGCGAGAGAGATCAAATAAACCATACTAAAAGAATGGTAATAATGTGGCCTCTTTTCATTATCTCCCGTGGTACGGGGAAGGAAAATCATGTCACTTGTCACCGATCTACCCGCCATTTTCGATCAGTTCTCTGAAGCTCGCCAGAAAGGCTTTCTCACCGTCATGGATCTCAAGGTGCGCGGCATTCCGCTGGTTGGCACTTACTGCACCTTTATGCCGCAAGAGATCCCGATGGCAGCCGGTGCGGTTGTGGTTTCGCTCTGTTCCACCTCTGATGAAACCATTGAAGAAGCGGAGAAAGATCTGCCGCGCAACCTCTGCCCGCTGATTAAAAGTAGCTACGGCTTCGGCAAAACCGATAAATGCCCCTACTTCTACTTTTCGGATCTGGTGGTCGGTGAAACCACCTGCGACGGCAAAAAGAAAATGTATGAATACATGGCGGAGTTTAAGCCCGTTCATGTGATGCAGCTGCCAAACAGCGTTAAAGACGATGCCTCGCGTGCGTTATGGAAAGCCGAGATGCTGCGCTTACAAAAAGCGGTGGAAGAACGTTTTGGGCACGAAATTAGCGAAGATGCTCTGCGCGATGCCATTGCGCTGAAAAACCGCGAACGTCGCGCACTGGCCAATTTTTATCATCTTGGGCAGTTCAATCCTCCGGCGCTTAGCGGCAGCGACATTCTGAAAGTGGTTTACGGCGCAACCTTCCGGTTCGATAAAGAGGCGTTGATCAATGAACTGGACGCGATGACCGCCCGCATTCGTCAGCAGTGGGAAGAAGGCCAGCGACTGGACCCGCGTCCGCGCATTTTAATCACCGGCTGCCCGATTGGCGGCGCAGCAGAGAAAGTGGTGCGCGCGATTGAAGAGAATGGCGGCTGGGTTGTCGGTTATGAAAACTGCACCGGGGCGAAAGCGACCGAGCAATGCGTGGCAGAAACGGGCGATGTCTACGACGCGCTGGCGGATAAATATCTGGCGATTGGCTGCTCCTGTGTTTCGCCGAACGATCAGCGCCTGAAAATGCTCAGCCAGATGGTGGAAGAATATCAGGTCGATGGCGTAGTTGATGTGATTTTGCAGGCGTGCCATACCTACGCGGTGGAATCGCTGGCAATTAAACGTCATGTGCGTCAGCAGCACAACATTCCTTATATCGCTATTGAAACAGACTACTCCACCTCGGATGTTGGGCAGCTCAGTACCCGTGTCGCGGCCTTTATTGAGATGCTGTAAGGAGTAGCAGTGACATATTCGATTGGCATTGATTCTGGTTCTACCGCCACCAAAGGGATCTTACTCGCAGACGGCGTGATTACGCGCCGTTTCCTCGTTCCAACACCCTTTCGACCGGCAACAGCAATTACTGAAGCCTGGGAAACTCTGCGCGAAGGGTTAGAGACAACGCCGTTTCTGACGCTCACCGGCTACGGGCGGCAACTGGTGGATTTTGCCGATAAACAAGTGACGGAAATCTCCTGTCACGGGCTGGGCGCACGGTTTCTTGAGCCAGCAACGCGCGCGGTAATCGACATCGGTGGTCAGGACAGCAAAGTGATTCAGCTTGATGATGACGGTAACCTGTGCGATTTCCTGATGAATGACAAATGCGCGGCGGGCACCGGGCGTTTCCTGGAGGTGATCTCGCGCACGCTTGGCACCAGCGTCGAGCAACTCGACTGCATTACCGAAAATGTCACGCCGCACGCCATCACGAGTATGTGCACAGTGTTTGCTGAATCAGAAGTGATCAGCCTGCGCTCAGCGGGCGTCGCGCCAGAAGCGATTCTCGCCGGAGTGATTAACGCGATGGCGCGGCGGAGTGCCAATTTCATTGCTCGTCTCTCCTGTGAAGCGCCGATTCTGTTTACTGGTGGCGTTAGTCATTGCCAGACGTTTGCCCGGATGCTGGAATCTCACCTGCGAATGCCGGTAAATACCCATCCTGATGCGCAATTTGCTGGCACAATTGGCGCGGCGGTAATTGGTCAACGAGTGAGGACACGCCGATGAAAGAGTTTTTATTTTTATTTCACTCCACGGTCGGCGTCATACAAACCCGCAAGGCGTTGCAGGCAGCGGGCATGACTTTTCGCGTCAGCGATATTCCCCGTGATTTACGCGGCGGCTGCGGGTTATGCATTTGGCTGACCTGTCCCCCCGGCGAGGAAATACAATGGGTGATCCCTGGGCAAACCGAAGCGATATATTGCCAGCAGGGCAGCGACTGGCAGTGCGTGGTGCATTACGATGCAGAAGCGTCAACCAGGCAATAGGATCTTTAAATATACCAACCGGATAATTGGCTGCGCATAATCCTGCATGAAGGAAGTTGTAGTAAATATCTCGCCTGCCGTGAAATATTTCCCATCCACAAAATGAGCGATTTTTGATAGCACCTTCCTATTGCGCGTCTAAAATACAATATACATTGAATTATACTTAAACCCATAATCATGCATAGAGAAATAAAATGATTACCGGGTGTTGTAATGTTAAAAGATAAGTTTCTGTGCAAAGCTTATCTTTCCCCACCCCCTGATTATTTTAGATTTAGAAGAATATTTCACAGTTCAAGGATAAAAATATGGGCTCCCTATTTAACATATACAAAGATATTTTCCCAACACTCGGCATGTATTCGGGACTAAAAGCTTGCCATGAAAAAAACAACCTACCATTTGATATTAACACGGAAATTGAAACCATACAAATTAATTATGATATAAATCATTTGAATGATGGTTTGATTAAGCGTGTACTGAATCTTTTTATTCACCTTATCTCTAATCCCGACAATCTTGAATTAACCTTAAATAGATATTCATCAACAACAGAACAAATCATCGGCAGAACCAAAAGAAATGGTTTACATGAGTTTGACGATGGCGATCTAAAAATAATATTTAATCGACAAGATGATAATGAAAGCGTATTAACTGTTAAAGATAAAGATAAAGATATAAGTCATCACTGCAATGTTAAAACCGAGCAACTGCAGCAGTTTATTAAAATAATGGAACAAAAAGCGCAACTACCAATCTATATTGACAAGAACAATTTGAAAGAGAGTATTTTCTCTGTTTTGCACAATGACCCACAACAAGTAGATAAAGATCAACACCTTCCCTGTGAAAAGTTTTTAAAACATGCCTGCAAAAGTTCAAATTCATTTGAAGTGAAATTAGATGCCACTCATCAATATCAACACCTGAATAACTTCATGATTTCTTTTGACCCAGTAGAAAATCAATTAACCATACGGGATAACAATAACAAGACTGAAACTTTCTCGTTTACAAACTTACAATGGGAAAATTTGCTGCAATACTACAAAGAAAACCACCAGCAGCCAAATATAGCAGGATCACGAAATCTCACGGATAATATAGATAAAATTAAAAATACAATATCCACCTCTGAAATTATTGAATGCGCCTCTCCTGAAATAAGAAGTAGCGTCCTGAACGATCTTTATAGCATTGCTAATTTCCTCCCGGACAATAATCTGACCCCAAATGAGAGCTGGAAAAGATTTTGTGAGACATGCGAGCGCTTTTACGTTGCTCAGAAGAGTATCACTGGAGATAAGAGTGAACGTCTTACGCGAAAACTCTCTATCTCTGATGCAGGAATTACAATGACCTTCAAGATAGGTGATGTTGTCATCAATACTATTAGCACTGCTATTCCTGAAGATGCAACGGGTCAACGGTGTATCGAAGGGTTGAATTTAGCAGAGATGGATTTAACCGACATAGACTTGTCGAAAATGGCGCTAAGGAATGTCAATTTTAATGGCAGCATTCTTAGAAATGCCAAGTTCTCCGGTACGATCTGTGAAGGCGTGGATTTTACCGATTGTGATCTGCGTAATGCAGAATTCGAAAATGCCTCATTAGAAAATAATGATTTTCGTAAAGTTCGCCACTTGACTTATGTAAATTTCAAAAACGCAAATCTACGAAACAGTAACTTCAACGGAAAAGTTCTCACTGGCGTAACCTTTACTGGAAGTGACCTTAGTAACGCGTATCTTGAACACATAGATTTCACAACCGTGATTCTATATGAAACATCTAAAATACCTGGAATACCTGGAACACCTCAAATACCGGGAACACCTAAAGTAATTCTTACTGGCGCAATACTAAATTATTCCGATCTATCGGGAAAAGATCTTTCAGAATATAATCTTACTGGTATTCTCTGCATGTATACCAACTTTTCAAACGCTAATTTAACAAATTGTAAAATCTCTAATGCAAACTTTTCGAATGCAAAATTCTACAATACTAATTGTACTGGTGCAAATTGTTCGAATATCCTATTTGACTACGCATGGTTTGACAATACAATATTTATAAAAACGCTTTTTAAAAATACCTGTTTTTACAATGTCAGAGCGAAAAATGTCTATCTTGAGGGAGCATATCTGAACAATGATAATATCGTGAATCAAGCCAATAACAGTACCGAGAAACAATCCATTGACAGTACCGATAAACAGGCCAATGACAGTACGGTGCAACAATCCATTGACAGTACGGTGCAACAATCCATTGACAGTACGGTGCAACAAGCCAATGACAGTACCGATAAACAAGCCAATGACAATATCGATAAACAGGTCAATGACAGTACCGATAAACAAGCCAAGAACAGTACCGAGCAACAGGACAGTAACAGTTTTAATCAAGCCCGTTTAAAGAAAGAAGTGAATAGGAGATTTTCCATTCCGGGTTTAACGTCTTATCAGCCAACATATATAGTTGAAGAATAGTTCATTAATCACCCAAACAGAGTGGGTATGGCAGACGATATAGATTAACATTTAAACGTTAACCGCCTCATCTATCATTCATAGATGAGGCGCATTTATCAGTCGATGTAAGCTGAAAATGTTCTGCCATCCAGAGACAACCGCCGCCCCCTGCGGCGTTTACTATTTCATCGCCCGCGTTAAGAATTCATTAAGCTTCATCCGTATACTCCTTATCTGTCGCACTGAATTTGACGAGAAAAAAGCAATAATAAGGAGCAATAAGTTGAAAAAGCGCATCACCTTTATCGTTTTTCTTTGCGCCATCGTGGCGGCAAGCCTGTTTTTTGTGCAATCCTGCGTCCGTAAAAGCCAGCATGTCGCAGGGTTTCAGAATTATCAGGCCACTATCGATGGTAAAGAGATTACAGGAGTAACTAAAAATATCTCCTCACTGACCTGGTCAGCGCAGAGCAATACCTTATTTAGCACTATCAACAAACCTGCAACCATCGTTGAAATGACGACCGAGGGCGACTTGATCCGCACCATTCCGCTCGATTTTGTTAAGGATCTCGAGACGATTGAATACATTGGTGATAATAAATTTGTCATCAGTGATGAACGTGACTACGCCATTTATGTGATTTCACTTAACGCTGACTCGGAAGTGAGCATCCTCAAAAAAATTAAAATCCCATTGCAGGAAACACCAACTAACTGTGGCTTTGAAGGGCTGGCTTACTCCTCTCAGGACCATACCTTCTGGTTTTTTAAAGAGAAAAATCCGATAGAGGTCTACAAAGTAACCGGGCTATTGCGTAGCGATGAGTTGCATATCAGCAAAGATAAAACGTTGCAGCGTCAGTTTACTTTAGACGATGTTTCTGGCGCGGAATTTAACCCACAGAAAAATACGTTGCTGGTGTTGTCACATGAGTCACGCGCCCTGCAGGAAGTGACCGTGAGAGGTGACGTGATCGGCGAAATGTCGTTAACCAAAGGTAAGTATGGCCTTTCACACAACATCAAGCAGGCGGAAGGGATAGCGATGGATGATAGCGGCAACATCTATATCGTTGGCGAACCGAATCTTTTTTATCGCTTTACGTCGACAAAATCACGATAACAGTCTGGCAGGTTCTCCTTTTTTGTTATTAACTTGTTAACTCAAAATAATACAAACCAGGCAGAACATGAATTCGACATCGCATCCCGTAGAACGTTTTTCTTTCAGCACCGCGTTATTCGGGATGCTGGTTCTGACCTTAGGTATGGGTTTAGGCCGCTTTCTCTATACGCCGATGCTGCCAGTCATGCTGGCGGAAGGCGAGTTTTCATTTAGCGAACTCTCATGGATCGCCAGTGGTAACTATGCCGGGTATCTGGCGGGGAGCCTGCTGTTTTCATTCGGCGCGTTTCATTTACCCTCACGCCTGCGCCCGTTCCTGTTAGCTTCCGCCCTCGCAACCGGATTATTAATCCTCGCGATGGCGTGGCTGCCGCCGTTTCTTCTGGTTTTCATCATTCGCTTTCTGGCGGGAGTCGCCAGCGCCGGGATGTTGATTTTCGGCTCAACACTCATCATGCAACATACTCGCCATCCCTTTGTCCTTGCGGCGCTATTTTCTGGTGTTGGCGTCGGCATCGCTCTGGGTAATGAATATGTGCTGGCAGGCCTGCATTTTGCCCTCTCTTCACAAACGTTGTGGCAAGGTGCCGGAGCACTTTCTGCCATTATATTGCTTGCTCTGGCGCTGCTCATCCCGTCGAATAAACACGTTATCCCGCCAGCGCCATTGGCAAAAATCGCGCAACAACCCATGAGCTGGTGGTTACTGGCGATTCTGTATGGTCTGGCGGGTTTTGGTTATATCATCGTCGCCACCTACCTGCCGCTCATGGCGAAAGACGCGGGCCAGCCTGTGTTGACGGCTCACCTCTGGACACTGGTTGGCTTGTCGATTGTCCCAGGTTGCTTTGGCTGGCTGTGGGCAGCCAAACGGTGGGGAGCATTACCTTGCCTGACCGCGAATTTGCTGGTGCAGGCGATCTGCGTGCTGTTAACCCTCGCCAGCAGCTCTCCTTTATTACTCATCATCAGCAGTATTGGTTTTGGCGGCACCTTTATGGGAACGACCTCGCTGGTGATGACCATCGCCCGCCAGCTTAGCGTGCCGGGAAATCTTAACCTTTTGGGCTTTGTGACACTCATTTATGGTATCGGGCAAATTCTTGGCCCGGCGCTGACCAGTATGCTCGGCAACGGAACGTCGGCGCTCGCCAGCGCCACACTCTGCGGCGCAGCGGCGCTATTTATCGCAGCATTAATCTGCGGGATGCAAATATTCAAATTGCATACGAATTATTCTTAAGTAATTTAACTAATTTAACTTTTCAGCACATCACGTAAAATAATTAAAATATCCTTTTTCTTTGGAGGTACTCAGCCACCGCCGGTATTATTCCTGGTTTAGCAATTCCACGGCTAATTCATTATTTCTGGTCATATTATAGTCAGGATCGCATTATATCTCCGTGCTAGAAAAAACAAGTTTAATTCTGTTTTTTCACGGAAGGTCACTATGGCTTCGACAAATGCGCATCAAATAAAAAATAATGATCAAAACTCTTTATGTGGTCTGGGTGACAAAATACGCCGCCTGACCGCCGGAGTTTGTTTATTTACACAATTTTTTTTCCCCGTCATGGCGACGGCACAAAATGTGGTACATGCTAAACCTCAGACGACAGTTTCATCTGCCCCCCCCTCTACTAGAAAATAATACTGTGCCTTACACGCTTGGTGCGCTGGAATCAGCGCAAAGCGTTGCTAATCGCTTCGGTATTTCACTGGAGGAGCTTCGTCGTCTTAATCAGTTCCGTACTTTTGCTCGCGGCTTTGATAACGTGCGCCAGGGTGAAGAACTGGATGTTCCGGCAACAACCTCGCAGAAAAGCCATGAGCAACAAAATGCCGTACCGCCTGCGAATGGCGAAAACACGCTGGAGAATCAAATAGCCAGCACCTCGCAGCGAGTTGGCACTCTGCTTTCACAAGATATGAATAGTGAGCAGGCCAGCGGCATGGCGCGTGGTTGGGCGTCTTCAGAAGCCTCAGGCGCGATGACTGATTGGTTAAATAACTTTGGTACTGCGAGAATCTCTCTGGGTGTGGATGAAGATTTTAGCCTGAAAAATTCGCAATTCGACTTCCTGCATCCGTGGTATGACACACCTGATTATCTGCTCTTCAGCCAGCATACCCTTCACCGAACAGACGATCGTACCCAGATCAACACCGGTTTGGGCTGGCGTCATTTCACCTCCAGCTGGATGTCAGGCATCAACCTTTTTTTTGACCACGACCTGAGCCGCTATCACTCCCGCGCAGGGCTTGGCGCAGAATACTGGCGTGATTATCTGAAGTTGAGCAGCAACGCTTATATCGGCCTGACCGGCTGGCGTAGCGCACCAGAATTGGATAACGACTTCGAAGCCCGCCCGGCCAACGGCTGGGATTTACGCGCGGAAGGCTGGTTACCTGCCTGGCCACAACTGGGGGGAAAACTGGTCTATGAACAATACTATGGCGATGAAGTGGCGCTGTTTGACAAGAATGATCGTCAAAGTAACCCCCATGCTATTACCGCAGGCCTCAACTATACCCCCTTCCCGCTTCTGACTCTCAGTGCGGAACAGCGTCAGGGGAAGCAAGGTGAAAATGACACACGTTTTGCCGTTGATCTGACCTGGCAACCCAGCAGTTCAATGCAGAAACAGCTTAATCCGGACGAAGTGGCCGGACGGCGCAGTCTGGCCGGTAGTCGTTATGACCTGATTGATCGCAACAACAACATCGTTCTGGAATACCGCAAGAAAGAGCTGATTCGCCTGAGTCTGCTGGATCCGGTGAAAGGGAAGTCTGGAGAAATAAAACCGCTGGTTTCCTCGCTACAGACCAAATATGCCCTTAAAGGCTATAACATCGAAGCCGCTGCGCTGGAAGCTGCCGGAGGTAAAGTCAGCACGTCTGGAAAAGATATCACGGTCACGCTGCCAGGTTACCGCTTCACTAACACCCCAGAAACCGATAATACATGGTCGATAGACGTTACCGCCGAGGATGTAAAAGGTAACCTGTCACGGCATGAACAAAGCATGGTAGTTATTCAGGCTCCGACATTAAGCCAGAAAGATTCTCTGTTATCCGTCAATCCGCTAACCGTGGCTGCAGATAAAAAATCGACGACCACATTGACCGTTACTGCGCACGATTCCGACGGAACTCCGGTGCCGGGGCTGGCGCTGCAAACCCGCAGTGAAGGCGTTCAGGATATCACCCTGTCTGACTGGACAGATAACGGTGATGGTAGTTACACACAGATACTGACCGCCGGAACGACATCAGGTTCAGTAACACTGACGCCGCAAATTAACGGTGAGAGTGCGGTAAAAGAATCCATCGTCGTTAATATCGTCCCTGTTGTCTCATCCCGCGACCATTCATCAATAACAATTGATAACGTATCGTATTATGCCGGAGACGACATCAAGGTTAGGGTGGAACTGAAAGACGATAGCAATCAACCGGTTGCATATCAAAAAGAGGAATTGGTAAAAGCCGTTACTGTCGAAAACAGCAAACCTGGCGCCACGATTGTCTGGCACGAAGAGCAGCCGGGGGTTTATGCCGCGAATTATCCGGCCTATAAGCAAGGGACTGCACTAAGGGCACAACTTAGCCTTCACAACTGGAATGCTCCACTGCAATCGCATATTTATAACATTGAGGCAAACCAGAATAAGGCTCGCGTTGCCACATTATCAGCGACAAATAATGACGTTTACGCCGATAAAAAGACATTTAATACCCTCACGATCAACGTCACTGATGAGAGTGATAATCCCCTGACAAATCATCAGGTCACCTTTAAGAATGAAAAAGGAAGCGCGGAGTTTGTCGAACCGCCGCAGCAAAATACGGATGCATATGGTGTTGCCACAATAAACATGGTAAGTCAGGTTGCGGAAGAAAATACGATTAGCGCCACGCTGCCAAATGGTTTTTCACAACGGATAATTGCGAAATTCGTTAGCGATTCGAGTACGCCAAAATTCAAACAACTGGTTGCCGATCCAGATACCATTATTGCTGGCAACAGCCAGGGCAGTACTCTGACCGCCATCATCACAGACTTTCATAACAACCCGTTAAAAGATATGAAAGTGAATTTTGTGGCACCTGGTGGCTCGCAACTGGACAACACGACCGCCACAACAGACCAGTCCGGTATTGTGCGGGTGCACCTGACCAGTTCAAAAGCTGGTAGCTATTCCGTCGATGCCTCGCTTGAGGTGGATAAAAATATTCACCAGTCGGTCACGATCACCGTGGTCCCAAACAGGGAACAATCGGTAATGACCTTGAATGCCGGGTCGGGCAGTGCGATCGCTAACAATACAAATATCGTTACCCTGACTGCCAGTGTGAAAGATGTTTATGGACACCCGTTGCCGGATGAGGATGTGAAATTTACCTTGCCAGCCTCCATGACCGGGAACTTCACGCTAAGTAGTGAAACCGCCCGCACCGATGCAAACGGTGATGCCGTGGTCACATTGCGAGGCACAAAAGCGGGTGAGTTTACAGTTACGGCGACGCTGACCAGAAATAATACCGTTGCTTATCAGCAAGTCACTTTTATTGGGGATACAAACAGTGCGCAGCTCCAGCCGCTGACTGCCTCATTAAATTCCATTGTTGCGGGTAACAGTACGGGGAGTACCCTGACGGCAACGATCCTGGAGGCTTACCAAAATCCGCTTAAAGACCAGTTGGTCACTTTCCAGAGTAACGATGTCACTCTAAGCGAAACAGAAGTCACCACCAATACGCTGGGTCAGGCGACGGTAACAATGACCAGCAATATTGCCGGACAACATAACGTCGTGGTGAGCCGGAAAGCGCAAGCTTCCGATAATAAAACGTTTAGTTTATCAGTGCTACCGGATGAAAGTTCGGCGAAGGTAATAAGTATAACCGGAGCCGAAAAAACGATAACGGTGGGCGAAAACATCACGCTACGGATACTCGTCCAGGACGCGTTTAACAATGTAATCGCGGGTCAACGCGTCAGATTAAGTGCGCAGCCAACAACTAACATTACGATAGGCGATACGGCTTACACCGATAATAACGGTTATGCGTACGTTAACCTTCTCAGCACCCAACCTGGGGTTTATCAGGTGACGGCAACGCTGGACAATAACAGTAGTAGTAAGGTTGACGTGAATGTGGCAAATGGCAAACTCGAGTTAACATCATCGAAACCAGAAACTACGGTCCATAATAGTGAGGGTATTACGCTGACCGCAACGGCGAGAAATGCGCGGGGTGAATTGATGCCAGGGCAAATTATCACCTTTAGCGTAACGCCTGAAGGTGCAACGCTAAGCAATACAGGGGAAGTCCTTACTGACCAGTCAGGTCAGGCCAAAGTGACGCTGACCAGTGACAAAGTGAATGTCTATACCGTTACGGCCATAATGGGCAAAGATGTTCCCGTTCAGAGCCAGGTAACGGTTGCGGTTAAGGCAGATGCTAAAACGGCACATGTTGTGAGCGTCGTGGCTTCTCCTGACACCATCACCGCCGACGGCATCGATAGCAGCACCATCACTTCACGAGTAGAAGATGATTACGGATTCCCGGTTGAAGGTGTCGATATTAGTCATGGCTTAGACACCAAAGGCAGCCCGGTAGTTAATATTCCAACTACGCGTACCGATCAGTCCGGGCAAGTCACGGCGACAATAACCAGTACATTGGCAGAAACCTTAACAGTCAATGTGCAAGTTCCTGGCACAGCCAACCAATCCGCAACCATTACATTGGTTGCCGGCACGGCCGATGAAAGTAAGTCAATTTTGAAATCCGATGTTGACACTCTGAAGGCTGACTACCAGCAGAGCGCAAAACTTACGCTAACATTGCAAGACAAGTACGGTAACCCGATAGTGACGTCTGATCATCTGGAATTTGTCCAGTCAGGCCCCTTCGTGAACTTTCTCAAGTTGAGCGATATTGATTACAGCCAAAGAAATTATGGCGAGTACACCGTGACTGTCACTGGCGGAAAAGAGGGAACAGCGACACTCATTCCCATGCTGAACGGGGTTCATCAGGCAAACTTAAGCATATCGCTGAATCTCATCCAATCGATAAAAGAAATGTCCGGTCATGTCACTGCAAACAACCATACCTTCTCCACGGCTAAATTCCCGAGCGAAGGCTTTGCAGGAGCGTATTACACACTCAACAATGATAACTTTGAAGCGGGTAAAACCGTTGATGATTATATGTTTTCAAGTTCACAGGGTTGGGTGTCTGTCGATGCTTCGGGTAAAGTTTCTTTCGCAAATATCGGCGATCAAACGTCAGTCACAATAAGCGCTGTTCCCCGACAAGGAGGTACAACCTACCAGACCTTAATTAAGCTGAAAGGCTGGTGGGTGAATAATGGAAATCATACCAATATCTGGCTAGCTGCCAATGCGCTCTGTCATGCTAAAAATGATGGATATAATCTTCCTGGCATCACACATTTGACGTCTGGCGAAAACAAACGCACGCAGGGATCACTGTATGGTGAATGGGGGAACGTTGGAGCGTTTTCCAGTAATTCGCAATTTACACCGGGAGCTTACTGGACAAGTGAATCTGATGATTACAGTCGGCACTACTATGTGCAGATGCTAACCGGTATGACCGGAAGCGACGCTGATTCCAGCCCCCAACTGACCGCCTGCCGTAAATCACTTTAATTTCAGCAGTTGTTATTAAAGGATACCCTTTTACGAGGGTATCCTTTCAGACTGATAACAAACGCTACATTGCCGGATGTGCTGCGCTTATCAGGCCTATATAACCCCTGCAATATATTGAATTTATTGTTTTTGTACCCCAGCCGGCATAAACGACTACTCAAGAAACTCAACAGCAACCGTTGATGTCAGCCAGACCCCGTTTTCCGCTTGCCAGAAAGGGATGCCTCGTTTCGCCATTTCCTGTGCTTTGACGGTTAAGACAACCGGCGATCCGTGTCTTGCTCCCACTTTGCGTGCCGTTGCTTCATCAGCAGAGAGATGCACGTAATGACGATCCCCTGCAATCAGCCCCTGTTTTTTTATCTCGTCAAGGAAACGGCTTGCCGTACCGTGGTAGAGAAACTGTGGCGGTGTTTTTTCGGCAAAGGAAATAGCGACCTGCGAAGTCGAATGCCCCTGAACCGCGCGGATGCACCTACCATCACTGGAATAACTAAAACGCTTTTATCGCTGGTTGCGACCACGGTATCCAGCAATGCACGGGTTAATCGCTTGCCCGCTTTTTGGGCACAAAGTATGAGCTTATCGATATTCGCCCATCCTTCACGGTCCAGTACGATACCAATCGCCTCCGGTTTGTGTCGGAGGACAAAACTTAAAAACTTGCTCGTATCCGCCAGCTCTTTTTCGTTGTACTTTGCCATCGCGTTTTCGTCCCTGGATTTTCTGTTTTTATTTACCAATGTCATTGTCACTGGGTTTATGAATTTTCTGCAACTCAATCCTGCGCAGAACCTTTTCCACACAGCGTAATTTTTCCCCTATGCAAAAAACGCATAGCCAGAAACATACTTGCATTTTCCCCATACCCACATGGCTGATAAGGTTTTTAAGTTCCAGGAATTTTCCTGGCTCAAGCAACACACAAACACAAAAAAACAATGGGGATTGTTATGACACAACAAGGGGATGCTGTAGCCGGGGAGCTGGCGACAGAAAAAGTGGGCATTAAAGGGTATCTGGCTTTTTTTCTCACCATAATCTTTTTTTCCGGTGTTTTTTCCGGAACAGACAGCTGGTGGCGCGTTTTTGATTTTTCCGTTCTGAACGGATCGTTTGGGCAACTGCCTGGTGCGAATGGAGCCACCACCTCATTTCGCGGCGCGGGTGGCGCGGGGGCTAAAGATGGCTTTCTCTTTGCGCTGGAGCTGGCACCGTCAGTCATTCTCTCTCTGGGGATTATTTCAATTACCGATGGTCTTGGTGGATTACGCGCCGCGCAGCAGTTAATGACACCTGTGCTAAAACCGTTGTTGGGCATTCCAGGGATCTGCTCGCTGGCGCTGATCGCTAACTTGCAAAACACTGATGCCGCCGCCGGTATGACCAAAGAGCTGGCGCAGGAAGGTGAAATTACCGAACGCGATAAAGTGATTTTCGCCGCATATCAAACCAGCGGTAGCGCCATCATCACCAACTACTTCTCTTCCGGCGTCGCGGTGTTCGCCTTTCTGGGCACGTCCGTAATCGTACCTTTAGCCGTCATCCTGGTGTTTAAATTTGTCGGAGCCAACATTTTGCGCGTCTGGCTTAACTTCGAAGAACGTCGCAACCCAACGCAAGGAGCGCAAGCATGACAACTCAGGTCCGCAAAAACGTCATGGATATGTTTATCGATGGCGCGCGCCGTGGCTTTACTATCGCCACGACCAACCTGCTGCCAAACGTGGTGATGGCGTTTGTCATCATTCAGGCGCTGAAAATTACCGGCCTGCTCGACTGGGTGGGGCATATCTGTGAACCCGTAATGGCGCTGTGGGGATTACCCGGTGAAGCGGCAACCGTCCTTTTAGCCGCATTGATGAGCATGGGCGGCGCAGTCGGTGTTGCCGCCAGTCTGGCAACCGCTGGCGCATTAACCGGTCACGATGTCACCGTTTTACTGCCCGCGATGTATTTAATGGGCAACCCGGTGCAAAATGTCGGTCGCTGCCTGGGGACAGCCGAAGTGAATGCCAAATATTACCCGCATATCATTACGGTCTGCGTGATTAACGCATTGCTGTCGATCTGGGTTATGCAGCTTATTGTTTAACAAGGAGTTACCATGATTGATTATACCGCAGCCGGTTTTACCCTGCTGCAGGGAGCGCATTTGTATGCGCCGGAAGATCGGGGAATTTGCGATGTCCTCGTCGCTAACGGCAAAATTATCGCCGTTGCCAGTAATATCCCTTCTGACATTGTACCGGACTGCACGGTTGTCGATCTCAGCGGGCAGATCCTCTGCCCAGGTTTTATTGATCAACACGTCCATTTGATTGGCGGTGGCGGCGAAGCAGGTCCCACGACGCGCACGCCGGAAGTGGCGCTAAGTCGCCTGACGGAAGCGGGCGTCACGTCAGTGGTTGGTCTGCTGGGCACCGACTCTATCTCTCGCCACCCGGAATCCCTGCTCGCCAAGACCCGTGCGCTCAATGAAGAAGGCATCAGCGCCTGGATGCTGACCGGCGCTTATCATGTCCCTTCCCGCACCATTACGGGTTCCGTGGAAAAAGACGTGGCGATTATCGATCGTGTGATTGGCGTGAAATGTGCCATCTCTGATCACCGTTCTGCCGCACCGGACGTTTATCACCTGGCTAATATGGCGGCAGAATCCCGCGTTGGCGGTTTGCTCGGCGGTAAACCTGGCGTCACCGTGTTCCACATGGGCGACAGTAAAAAGGCATTACAGCCTATTTATGACCTGCTGGAAAACTGCGATGTGCCGATCAGCAAGCTGCTGCCGACCCACGTTAACCGCAACGTACCGTTGTTTGAGCAGGCGCTGGAGTTCGCGCGCAAAGGCGGCACCATCGATATCACCAGCAGCATTGACGAACCGGTCGCCCCTGCCGAAGGTATTGTCCGCGCCGTTCAGGCGGGTATTCCGCTGGCACGCGTCACCCTCAGCTCCGACGGCAACGGTAGCCAGCCGTTCTTCGATGATGAAGGGAATTTAACCCATATCGGCGTTGCAGGTTTTGAAACGTTGCTGGAAACCGTGCAGGTGCTGGTTAAAGACTATGATTTCAGTATCAGCGATGCCCTGCGCCCGCTCACCAGTAGCGTAGCCGGTTTCCTTAACCTGACCGGGAAAGGCGAAATTCTGCCAGGCAATGACGCAGACTTACTGGTCATGACGCCAGAATTGCGCATTGAGCAGGTATACGCTCGCGGCAAACTGATGGTCAAAGACGGCAAAGCCTGCGTGAAAGGAACGTTTGAAACGGCTTAAACGGTTGTCAGCCGCCCTAATGGACGTAGAATGCCCCCAAGGGCGGCTGACAGAGTAAAACGTAATGGATGACTGTGGTGCGGTTTTGCATAATATTGAAACCAAATGGCTTTAAGATTTTCTGACCCTGGAAAAATGCCGCAATTTTTCCCAGGCGGCAGTCAGTCGTAACGTCTCGCAACCGGCATTCAGCCGCCGCATCCGCGCGCTGGAACAGGCGATTGGCGTTGAATTGTTTAACCGCCAGGTGACGCCGCTGCAACTCTCAGAACAAGGGAAAATCTTCCATTCGCAGATCCGCCATCTGTTGCAACAGTTAGAAAGCAACCTTGCAGAGCTGCGTGGCGGCAGCGATTACGCGCAACGTAAAATCAAGATAGCCGCTGCACACTCTCTTTCCCTCGGTCTGTTACCGTCCATTATCAGCCAGATGCCGCCGCTCTTTACCTGGGCGATTGAAGCCATTGATGTCGATGAAGCGGTCGATAAACTGCGTGAAGGACAAAGTGACTGTATTTTTTCCTTTCACGACGAAGATTTGCTGGAAGCGCCGTTTGACCACATTCGCTTATTTGAATCTCAATTGTTCCCTGTCTGCGCCAGTGACGAACACGGAGAAGCACTTTTTAACCTCGCGCAGCCACACTTTCCGTTACTGAATTACAGCCGCAACTCCTACATGGGGCGATTGATTAATCGCACCCTGACGCGCCACAGTGAGTTAAGTTTCAGCACCTTTTTTGTCTCTTCGATGAGCGAGCTTTTAAAGCAGGTTGCCCTCGACGGCTGTGGGATTGCCTGGCTGCCGGAGTATGCCATCCAACAAGAAATTCGCAGCGGGCAGCTCGTTGTGCTGAATCGGGACGAACTGGTGATCCCGATTCAGGCCTATGCATACCGGATGAATACCCGCATGAATCCAGTTGCCGAACGCTTCTGGCGTGAACTGCGCGAGCTGGAGATTGTGCTTAGCTGACATTCTCAAGCGTCGCACTGCGCCAACCGCCATTATCCCAGACCAGATCAAACGTTAGCGGTTCATCGTCGTGGTACAGCATTATCTCAAGGCTGATCGCCAGAGTGTGGCAGTACGCTTCTTTCAAATTAACCTGCAACGCCGCAATCCGTGGCTCATGAAATAACAGTGCAGAACGCAGCTGACGGCAATACCAGCTCTGGAGATGTTTGTCGCTCGGGTTATGCACTTGCCACTCGGGCATGCCTGAAACAAGTAATGACGGTAATGTCGAATGAGGAGAATTAAAAAGAGTGAGGAGATCGCTGCATACCGATTTACGCAGCAATGACGTTTTATTGCCTGAAATTTCAGGTAAAACAGCCTGAAGTGATTGGCGCATCATTTTGCGCACTCCTGACGTTTAGCAACATATGCGGCTTGCCCTGAACACCGGGCACCACTGTATTGATGCTCATTTTCCATAGCCATTCCCTTTTGTTCATTACATCCATGTCAGTCTGAGACAGGCCTGAATCCTGTCAGCAAAGTATAAAACCTTACTTGCCTATGAATATCTACTGACTTTTCAGGAAAAAAGTCATGATTTGATAAAAATCATCAAACTCAAAAAAAAACCGCTAGTATATTCTGAATATTCCGAATAGTTACGTAGATGAAAATACTTGTCACCGCTGCTACTTAATTCCGGTGGGAAATTATTTATTTCCGCATAATCAGCCATGTATTATTTGAAACAATTAGTTTGTAAATAATATAAATTGATAACATATCAAATACATCAAAAACACCATTCACAGGCATTATTAATATAGACCTCAATATAGCAACATCAAATTCCAATTAGTAATAAGATATGATTTTAAATTGCATGCAAATAATTTTAAATGAGCGTTTTTTGATACTTTAGAGTGTTTCCTACCCTTTAATATCACTGTGTAGAGTTGATATCACTACAACAGAAACATGCATGTCATTTGTTTACTTCTCTTTTTACTACAGAAAAATTTATCTATTTTTCTAAACATCAGTGAAATACTCATAAAAGGTAACTATTATGTCTATGCCATTAAGCAATGTCCTTCAGAGTCAAATTATTACAGATAATCACTTCCTTCATCATCCAAAAGTCGAAAGTGAGTTAACACGTAAATATGAACGTGCACGCCTGGATACGGAAAATATCTATCTTCTGCCTCTTGCTCGTGGCAATAACCATAATTACGATGGAAAAAGCGTTGTCGAAATTAGAAAACTTGATATTAGTAAAGAATCCTGGCCATTTAATTATGTGACAGAAGCATGCAGAGAATCCGATGGTATTACAACAACAGGACGTATGCTCTATCGAAACTTGAAAATCACCTCAGCTTTAGACGAAATATATGGTGGTATATGTAAAAAGGCGCATGCTGCTACAGAGTTAGCAGAAGGTTTACGGCTAAATTTATTTATGAAGAGCCCTTTCGATCCTGTTGAGGACTATACAGTTCATGAAATAACATTAGGCCCTGGTTGCAATGTTCCAGGTTACGCCGGAACCACGATAGGATATATTTCAACCCTTCCAGCTTCTCAGGCAAAAAGATGGACCAATGAGCAGCCAAGAATTGATATCTATATTGATCAGATAATAACTGTCTCAGGGGTAGCAAATTCTTCCGGATTCGCCCTTGCCGCATTACTTAATGCTAATATTGAGTTGGGTAATGACCCAATAATTGGTATAGAAGCCTATCCAGGTACCGCGGAGATCCATGCAAAAATGGGATATAAAGTTATCCCCGGTGATGAAGATGCGCCACTCAAACGCATGACTCTGCAACCGTCATCTCTTCCAGAACTGTTTGAATTAAAAAATGGTGAATGGAATTATATTGGCAAATAACCACTGAGAAGAATGAGTACTAACATTCAGGTTATATAGATATTTAAACAATACCCTGCAATTTACAAAGTAATACTCATTGCGACTTCTTAATTTAAGAAAGCGCAAGGAACGTTTACCCTTGCGCTTATTATAATAAGTCAGGCGTCGACTTTATCCAGCGGCCATGAATCAAACAGATAGCCGTCAAAATAAATATCGTCAACGTTCGAGAATTCCAGCAGACGTTGCTTAACGTTTTCCAGATGCTGCCACATTGCCAGCTTCGCCGCTCGGGCATCTTTTTTGATTAACGCGGCGAGGATCTGTTTGTGATCGCCCAACCACTCTTTGCGATACAGGCTGTCATCCAGATGGCTGTGCAACTGGATCCACATTGGGTTGTTTTCCCGCCACTGCCAGGACTGACGGAACAGCTCCACCAGCATGCTGTTATGCGTTGCTTCGGCAATAGCGAGATGGAACTGCATGTCACCGCTTTCGCTGCTGCCCGGCGCACTGGAAGCCAGTTCACGCTCTTCCAGTTGCAATGCCTGACGCATTTTGACGATATCTTCGCGGGTAGCCTGCAGGGCGGCAAACTCGGCGATGTTACTTTCCAGTAACTGACGCGCCTGTAACAGCTCAAAAGGACCCGCATCATTGCAGACGTTGGCATCCGGACTGTCTGTGTTGTGGCTGCCTGAGCTATCAAGAACATAGATACCGGCACCCCGGCGCACTTCCACCAGCCCTTTGATCTCCAGCATGATCAGCGCTTCACGTACCACCGTCCGCGTGACATCAAGCATTTCTGCAATTTCACGCTCCGGCGGTAGCCGTTCACCAGGATTGTACGGCGTCTTTATGATCAGATCGCGGATCATCGCCCCGACTTCCTGGTAAGGTCTTTGCGCAGAGGTGGCAGATTTCATGGTGTTGTGTCCGTTAGGTGCGGTTAATCAAATTTTTGCCGGATGCGGCGTGAACGCCTTATCCGGCCTACAACGGGCAATTTTACGGCCCCCGTTAATCTCAAACTATACCATTAGCACTGGAAGTTGGCACGTACAGGTGGGCAAAAAAACGAAAACTGGTCAACCAAATATCAGTTTGATTGACCAGTAAGTCTGTAGGGTAATCAGTTAGTTACAGCGCAGCCACACACTCGCGCGCACCGCGTTCGCACAGCTGCTGATATGCCGCAGTCACCGCGCCAACAAAGTCGGCATTCTGCGGCAGATCATCGGCAAAGATACCGCTCAGGCCCAGCAGCGCTTTCACGCGGTCTGCGCCCTGATACTGCGCGTTAATCTTCTGGAACTCGGCCAGCATCGGGTCGACCACGTCAATGGCATTACCCTGCTCATCCACGCCCTGGGTGTAACGCATCCAGCCAGCCACGCCCAGCGCCAGGTGACGCCAGCTGCCGCCGTTTTGCAGGTGCAGACGCACCGGGTCCAGCAGACGCTGCGGTAACTTCTGGCTGCCGTCCATCGCAATCTGCCAGGTGCGGTGACGCAGAGACGGGTTGCTGAAACGCTCGATCAGCAGCGTCGCATAGGCGTTCAGGTCCGTACCTTCCGGCATCGACAGCGTTGGCGCTTGTTCCTGCATCATCAGGGCAAAGGCCGCTTTGCGATAATCCGGGTTAGTCATGGTGTCGGCAATAGTTTCATAGCCGCCGAGGTAACCGAGGTACGCCAGGAAAGAGTGGCTGCCGTTCAGCATACGCAGTTTCATCATTTCGAACGGCACAACGTCTGCAACGAACTGTGCGCCCACTTTATCCCAGTCCGGACGACCATTAACGAAGTTATCTTCAATAACCCACTGACGGAACGGTTCGCAGGCAATGGCGCACGGGTCGTAAACACCCAGCTGGTCAGCAATTTCCTGTAAGGTTTCTGGCGTCGCCGCCGGAACGATGCGGTCAACCATGGTGCACGGGAAGGTGACGTTCTCTTCAATCCATGCCGCTAGCTGCGGGTCACGCGCCTGAGCCAGCCCCAGTACCGCGACCTTCGCCACATGACCGTTTTCACGCACGTTATCGCAGGACATCACCGTAAATGCTTTCAGCCCTTTTTCACGACGCAGACGCAAGGCTTCGACGATGTAACCAATCGCGGACTTCGGCGCAGTCGGGTTTTCCAGATCGTGCTTGATCAGCGGGTTATTGAGATCCAGTTGACCGCTTGCCGCATCAGCGCAGTAGCCTTTTTCCGTGACCGTCAGGGAGACAATCGCCGTTTGCGGACGCGCCATCGCGTTGAGAATACCTTCGCAGCCGTCGATTTCCGGGTGCAGCGCTTCTTTCATCGAACCGATAATTTTCAGCTCGGTGCTTTCCGCGCCTTTTTCCGCCACGGTGTACAGCAGTTGCTGTTTTTTCAGGTTTTCGATCAGCACGCGGTCGTTGCCTGGCATCAGGTTAACTTCGCAGATACCCCAGTCGCTGTCGGTGCTTTCCAGCAGATGATGGGTGTACAGCGCCTGGTGCGCACGGTGAAACGCCCCGCAACCGAGATGCACAATGCGTGATTCCAGACGAGAATGATCCCATGACGGGCGGGCAACCGGCAGATTGCTGTCAACAATAGTAGTCATCGTAAACTCCAGAATCCGTCTTCAGAGAGTGACGGCAAGGAAGAAGGAGCCGGCACGGCGCGCAGCCATGCCGGTGGGTATTAATGGCTAAAGAAAGCGCGCTGGATCGCCAGTTCGACACCGCGAACTTCGGCCAGGCCTTTCAGACGACCAATTGCGGAGTAACCAGGGTTGGTTTTCTTCTTCAGGTCGTCCAGCATCTGATGACCGTGGTCCGGACGCATCGGGATCAGGTCTTCTTTGCCTTCCGCTTTACGACGGTGTTCTTCTTCAACAATCGCTTTCACCACTTCGTACATATCAACGTCACCGTTCAGGTGCGCCGCTTCGTGGAAGGTTTTCGGGTTATCTTCACGCATGGTGGAGCGCAGATGGGTGAAGTAAATACGCGGACCGAACTGCTTGATCATATCAACCAAATCGTTGTCAGCACGCACGCCGTAGGAACCGGTGCACATGGTGAAACCGTTCGCCATGCTGTTTACGGTATCAACCATCCACTGCATATCTTCAATGGTGGAAACAATGCGCGGCAGGCCGAGGATCGGGCGCGGCGGATCGTCCGGGTGAACAGCCATACGGACGCCAACTTCTTCGGCAACCGGAATAATCGCTTTCAGGAAGACAGCAAAGTTTTCGCGCAGTTTGGCTTTGTCGATATCTTTGTACAGCTCCAGGTGCTTACGGAACTGGTCGAGGGTGTACCCTTCTTCCGCACCTGGCAGACCAGCGATGATGTTACGGGTCAGACGCGCTTTGTCTTCATCGCTCATAGTGGCGAAGCGTTCAGCTGCCTGAGCAATTTCTTCTTCGGTGTAATCCGCTTCCGCGCCTGGACGTTTCAGGATATGCATTTCGAATGCAGCGAATTCGATCTGGTCGAAGCGCAGAGCTTTGGAGCCGTCTGGCAGCACGTATTCGAGGTCAGTACGGGTCCAGTCGAGCACCGGCATGAAGTTGTAGCACACGGTGCGAATGCCGCACTGCGCCAGGTTGCGCAGAGTCTGCTGATAGTTAGCGATCCACTGCTCATAGTTGCCAGTGTGGGTTTTGATATCTTCGTGAATTGGTACGCTTTCTACGACAGACCACACCAGGCCTGCGTCTTCAACGATCGCCTTGCGTTTGAGGATCTCTTCTACGGACCATACTTCGCCGTTCGGGATATGGTGCAGCGCGGTAACCACGCCAGTTGCGCCCGCCTGACGGACATCAGCTAAAGAAACCGGATCGTTTGGGCCGTACCAGCGCCAGGTCTGTTCCATGATTTTTCCTCTTTCACATAGTGGGTTCCACAGCAAAGAGACGCGGAACCCTGGAGTTGTTTAGGTATCCGGATGAACAACCAGACCGCAGCCGTGGCGTTGCATCGGATGAGATGGCGTATAAGTTCTACCTTTTGGTAAGACATGTCAACCCGAATTCTGAAATTGGTTAACCACATCACAAGAATTTCACTCTCATGGTTGTTGCTGCAAATTGCAGCAAAGGGTAATCGATGGTTATTGATCAGAGGATGTGACATTCATCGCAACAATGGTTGACCAATTTACATAACATGTCGCCCAAAATAACAACGGTTCAACCAGGTAAGGTAAAACGTTATGCATGTGCTTAACATTCTCTGGGTGGTATTCGGCATTGGTCTGATGCTGGTACTGAATTTGAAGTTCAAAATCAATTCAATGGTGGCTTTGTTGGTGGCGGCGCTGTCCGTCGGGATGCTGGCGGGCATGGATTTGATGTCGCTGCTGCACACCATGAAAGCGGGCTTCGGCAACACGCTGGGGGAACTGGCTATCATCGTGGTGTTCGGTGCGGTCATCGGTAAATTGATGGTCGACTCCGGCGCGGCTCACCAGATAGCGCATACGCTGCTGGCGCGTCTCGGTCTGCGCTATGTACAGCTGTCGGTGATTATCATCGGCCTGATTTTTGGTCTGGCGATGTTCTATGAAGTGGCCTTTATCATGTTAGCGCCGCTGGTTATTGTCATTGCCGCCGAAGCTAAAATTCCGTTCCTGAAACTGGCGATCCCGGCAGTAGCAGCTGCCACTACCGCACATTCACTGTTCCCACCGCAGCCGGGTCCGGTGGCGCTGGTGAATGCTTATGGCGCAGATATGGGGATGGTTTATATCTATGGCGTACTGGTGACGATCCCAAGTGTAATCTGCGCAGGTCTGATCCTGCCGAAGTTCCTCGGCAATCTTGAGCGCCCAACGCCATCATTCCTGAAAGCAGATCAACCGGTAGATATGAACAATCTGCCCTCTTTCGGCGTTTCGATTCTGGTGCCGCTGATCCCGGCGATCATTATGATCTCTACCACCATCGCCAATATCTGGCTGGTAAAAGATACCCCTGCCTGGGAAGTGGTTAACTTTATCGGTTCCTCGCCGATTGCGATGTTTATTGCGATGGTGGTTGCATTCGTACTCTTTGGCACCGCGCGTGGTCATGACATGCAGTGGGTGATGAACGCTTTTGAAAGCGCGGTGAAGAGTATTGCAATGGTGATTCTGATCATCGGTGCGGGTGGCGTGCTGAAGCAAACTATCATCGACACCGGCATTGGCGACACCATCGGCATGTTGATGTCCCACGGCAATATCTCGCCCTACATTATGGCATGGCTGATCACTGTGCTAATTCGTCTGGCGACGGGTCAGGGTGTCGTTTCGGCGATGACCGCCGCCGGGATTATCAGTGCTGCAATCCTTGATCCAGCAACTGGTCAGCTGGTTGGCGTGAATCCGGCGCTGCTGGTGCTGGCGACGGCTGCGGGTTCCAACACCCTCACCCACATTAACGATGCATCTTTCTGGTTGTTCAAAGGTTACTTTGACCTGTCGGTAAAAGACACGTTGAAAACCTGGGGTCTGCTGGAGCTGGTCAACTCCGTGGTTGGGCTGATTATTGTGCTGATTATTAGCATGGTAGCGTAAAAGAACACCAGAGCCTGCCAATGGCAGGCTCTGACTGATGACAAAGTCTAAAAATGTGCCCGGCCAGTCCC